>Ga0307515_10020938_pt1 | contig 11624 bp, 12 predicted proteins | sample 17_EM_MG_FD_194513 | JGI IMG/M metagenome (GOLD analysis project Ga0307515, IMG submission 194513) | Populus trichocarpa ectomycorrhiza microbial communities from riparian zone in the Pacific Northwest, United States - 17_EM | ecosystem: Host-associated > Plants > Roots > Unclassified | place... | reverse complement strand
CATGGCCACACCGATTGTGCTCTGCTCGAAGTACGCAACATTTACGACGATATTCTTGCCTTTGTTTTACGATATTCTAGGTTAATTCTCAATCTACGGGGAGCGTACTACGACTACAATGCAAATTCAGCTTGGAAGGATCCTGCCTCGGCACTATTGGGGTCTTCGCAAGGAACAGAGATGAAGACCTTTGGTGGGACATCGCGCTCCAAAGTCGTTCAAGTACCTAGTGGCGACTCAAGACAGGCCATGGTCGACGGTCTATACTCTAGGGAAAGCGCAACCCGTGAGTTCGCTGATCTTGATGTACCGAGACCACCTTCTCATATATCACCCGGTGCTCATTCAGTTTACAACGATGACGAATGGGCCACCGAGCACCCTTCAAAGTATCAGTAGCCGCAGATTGTAGAGTGATCCTGAATCGAGATATTCCCTTGATTCGTCGTACAATCAGTGATGGGAACATAGATGACCGCTCCCATGCTCGGGTTTGGCATGCTTAATATAAATCTTATATACCTTGTTATCTTGAAGTTATGCAACATATCCAGCGGTCACGTGTGGTCCTTGTCTAGACGTTGTCTCTCAAATAGACACGCACGGAAATAATCCAAAGCCAACACAATAGTGCTGAGGGCATTACATTAATCGGGGACTAAATATGAGGTCAGGGGTAGTATCCAAAAAGATGTCTCGACAGTAAAACCCAAGCGATATAACATACTCAAGCTCGACCAACAGCGGCCATCCTTGCCATCCTCCGCTTCCGCTTCTCTTCTTCGTGCCGCGTTTCTTCTTCCAGAGCGATCCGGTCTTCCCGCTTTGCTTCTCGTAAACTGCGGTCGTGAATAGTCGTCAGTATCAATATCCCACAAAGCTTTGAGAGGCGGGGAAGCGAAAAAAATCACATACGCCTTCTCATTCTCCCTCTCGACTTCATCGTACCCAGCTTCCATATCACTTAAGTCGTCGTCATCGTAATCATGGTACTCTCGCCGGTTGAGGTCCAACCCGAAGCGAGCAAGGACACTGCCTCCTATTGCACGCCGTTTCGTGGGTGGTACGTCGTCGTCGTCGTCTTCACCATCCGAGTCGAACATACTGTCCTCATCTTCCTCGTCTGACCGTCGACGCTTGTGCCCTGCAACGGACGATGGTGCGGACTTGGGTTTCGAACCGTTGGCTTTAGATTTGTTAGGTAGCGGACCTGTCGACACCGCGCGAGATGAGGGACCAGCACCACTGAGATACGACTTTGATTTTCCGGTTGCGAGCTCTCGTTGTCGTTTCTCTTCCAGATAGTCCACCACAGACCCTGTCTCCTTTCGCGAGAGTTTGATAACTTCCCCATATCCATTCCCGTTCTTCACCCCAGACAATTGAGAGGATTTCTTGGTCCTGGCCCCAGAAGTGAGCTTAGGATGGGGTGACGGAGAGCTGGAACGGCCTCCCCTCTCTCCTACGAGGGAGATCGCCCACGCGGGACGAGCGTTTGGATCCGTTTTGAGCGCACGTCGTTCCAAACGCGTCAAGACAGGTCCACCTCCGCCTCCACTCGGGCTGTTCGAACGACTGCGTCTCTTGCGCGGACTGCCACTGCCATCTGTTCGACTTCCACTTATTCCAGCACCATTTGGTTCCCTTTCTCGCTCCTCGTGCCGTTTCTTCCCCAGCAGTTTATCCATCTCTGCTTTTTTCTTTCGTTCTCGTTCCTGTTCTTTAGCCTGCTGCTCCAATTCGCGCTGTTTCACTCGTTCCGCTTCGCGTTTCTCAGCCTCTGCTTGTGCCTGGCGCTGCTTAGCTTGACGAGCAAGTTCTTCGCGGTGCTTGCGCTCGCTTTCTTCCTGATCTCGCCGCTCACGCTCTTGGCGCTGCGCCAAGGCAGACTGGACCGCGACGTTTCTCGCCTGTGTTTGGGCCTTCGATTGGGCGAGAAGAGAGGCGAAGCTCGACATTTCGAACTATTGAAGAGCTTGTAAGGATAGTTGGAGGAAGAGTGCTGGTTATCGGGAGGCGGGACGTTTGGCCACGGTGTGGCTCAGAGTGTGAGCACACGCGAAGGCTCAGAGGGTAAAACGAGAAGCTAGACTAGTCCGGAAATGCGAGTGTGACCGCTCGATATTGCGGACTGCGTGCTGCGTGACTGCTGCGTTGCCACAAAATGTCAAGGTCCAAGTAAACTCCCTTTGTACTTTGCCCTTGCTCCCTCTCATTTCCTTATCTCCCGTCGTAAACCCAAGTGTCTTGTGAGTTGGACACATCTTTTTTTGTATAATACCATATTATTCCAATCGTTATTTCCATGCTGGAAACCACCCTACGATCGGGTCATCCTACATCGGAAATGCCCGCCCTTGGCTTCTGAAACGATTCGACATACTTACTTCAATGTACAGAAAGTCGAAGAGTGATTAGGGGTAAGCCATGTCGCTACTGGCGCCCATCATCCTCGATAATGGCACTGGCTACTCCAAGATCGGGTGCGTCGAGAGACAGAAACAAGCCATCTTTTCGCTCATATTAACCCTATACAGCTTCGCGGGCAATTCAGATCCATCCTTGTAAGCATGATCCAGGAAACGCTTGTCCCCTGGACTCAGCATCCCGTCTACGCGCAGCGTATTCCCCACCGCAATCGCAACCCACGAACGGGCGTCGGCAGGCGGTGGTAGACCAGGTGCACCGCCTATTCCTACGAAATCAGGAAACCTAGCGTCCAAGCGTGGCATCGAGGACCTCGACTTTTACATCGGCGACGAGGCAATCGCGAACTCGAAGACGTATGGCATACACTACCCCATCCGACATGGTCTCATCGATAATTGGGACCACATGGAGCGATATTGGGAACAATGCATCTTCAAGTACTTGCGTGCAGAGCCAGAGGATCATTATTTCTTGTTGGTGCGTATATTGCTTCGTTCGGGCGATACACCCCCATTACTACGGCCCCTGACCGAATGATAACTGTTAGACCGAACCCCCGCTCAACCCACCTGAGAATCGCGAAATGACCGCCGAAATCTTCTTCGAGTCATTCAACATTCAAGGTCTCTACATCGCTGTACAAGCCGTCCTTGCACTTGCCGCCTCTTGGACATCCAAGACCTCCGAACGAACACTCACGGGCACAGTCATCGACTCAGGCGACGGTGTGACGCACGTCGTACCTTGTGCAGAGGGCTACGTGATCGGCAGTGCTATTAAGCATATCCCCATCGCTGGGAGGGACATCACACAATTCGTACTGAACCTGATGCGCGAACGAGGGGAGATGGCCACCGTTCCCCCTGAGGATCAGATGAAGGTCGCTGCCAAGGTCAAGGAAGATTATAGTTATGTGTGCCAGGATATTGTCAAAGAGTTTAGGAAGTACGACGAGGAACCGTACAAGTATTTCCAGAGATACGATGGGGAGCACAGCGTGACAGGGAGGGTAGGTGCAAGTTATTGCTCGACGTACGGTACTGACGAATTTCATAGAAATACTCTGTCGATGTTGGCTTTGAGCGCTTCCTTGCTCCCGAAATCTTTTTCAACCCCGAAATTAATTCCTCCGACTTCTTAACACCCTTGCCCGAGATCGTCGACGGCGTCATTCAGCAATCTCCTATCGATGTCCGTAGAGGTCTCTACAAGGTGGGCCATCTGAATCCTTCGCTCTTCCTTTATTAGGACCTGACCATGATTTTCAGAACATTGTCCTCTCTGGCGGATCGACCATGTTCGATCACTTTGGACAGAGACTAAAGCGTGACTTGAAGAAACTCGTCGATCGTCGAATTATTGAGAGTGAGACAGCAAGCAGAAGTTTGATCCGCGTATGCTGCCTCTTCACAAGTCTCTGTTTATTTTCTAACGAGGATCCCTACACGGACAGTCTTCCGGTGTCGAGGTTAATGTCATCTCCCACAAGAGACAGCGGTACGCAGTTTGGTACGGTGGTGCGCTGCTTGCCTCGTTGGTGCGGTGGATTCTACTCTCGTCCTATCAAATGGATCTAACGGGCGCATACCCACCCATAGCCCGATTTTTATTCGTACTGTCATACTAAAGCCGACTACGAAGAAGTGGGACCTAGCATCTGCCGGCGATACCAGATCTTTGGAAGCGCGACTTGAGCATAATCGGAAAAGGAAGAGGAAAACAGGGAGATGGTGCATGTTGTAGAGAATACTAGTACAGAAATCGGGAGCCCATTTATTGTCTTGAACACTACACGCGGATTGGGAGAGGCCAACTTGGACCGAACGCCGGTAGTGCATTTATCATGGGCGAGTCTCCAACCCCCGAATCGGCAGGGAACCGATACTAATGATGCATAAATGTTGTAATTAGGGATTCCAAAGGTATGTGCTATCTCGGCGATCCAAGGTAGTGCCGCTGACGCACGGGCGGCCCAGTTCTTTCGATGGATTTCGTAGGTCTCGTTTCCTTAGATACTTGAAATCCACGTTCTAATGTGCCATTGGGTGTGGTGCAGAGAACGATACCCGCTCACCTCGCAGTTGATTGAGGAGAATAAGATTCCTGAGTTTGGTCAATAGATGAATTTCTGGAATGAGGGTGGGAGGAACGCTGATTAGTTGGGTGTTACAGATAACCTTTACATCGACTTTAATGGGATTATCCATAATTGTGAGTACGGAGCCTGGCAGGCTTACCACCTTGTCCTAGTCACCCACATATGACATTGGAATTCACACCTTTGGTTCTGTTGGCAGGTTCTCATCCAAATGATGAAGACGCCCACTTCCGACTCTCCGAGGAGCAAATATTCACGGCAATATTCACCTACATTGATCATCTCTTCGGAAAGATCAAACCCAAGAAGCTCTTCTTTATGGCTGTAGATGGCGTCGCTCCCCGCGCGAAAATGAACCAGCAGCGTAGTCGCCGATTCAGGACCGCGAAGGAAGCCAAGGAAGTGCGCGAACGAGCTGAGAGGAAGGGGGAAGTGCTACCTGCTGAGAAGGCATTTGATAGCAACTGCATTACACCTGGTGAGTGCCGTCGTGTAGACGAGTTCGTGGCTGAGTGAACCCGGCTATTAGGAACAACCTTCATGGCTCGCCTCTCCGAGCAGCTCAAGTACTTCGTGAACAAGAAAATTACAGAAGATGCCAATTGGCGTGGCGTCCAAGTCATCCTCTCGGGGCATGATGTTCCCGGTGAAGGCGAGCACAAGATCATGGAGTACATTCGCCTCTCAAAGGCCCAACCGGATTATAACCCAAATGTTCGTCACTGTTTGTATGGACTGGATGCGGATTTGATTATGCTTGGGTTGTTGAGTCACGACCCTCATTTCTGTTTGCTTCGGGAGGAAGTCAAATTTGGCCCGGCAAGGAAGAAGAATAATGCTAGGTATATACTTTCTTCTCTCTCTTGCCTAGACTGAACTGACGCGCCAATCCTTAGCTTGGAACACACCAATTTCTTCTTGCTCCATCTCTGCGTTTTTCGCGAATATCTCGACCTCGAATTCCGTACTCTCGCACAGTCTCTGCCGTTCGCGTACAATCTCGAACATATCATTGATGATTTCATCCTGCTTTGCGTGTTCGTTGGCAACGATTTCCTACCAAATTTGCCTGATCTGCATATCCACGCAAACGCCCTAGAGAAGCTGTTTGACATCTACAAGGAGACATTACCAAAAGCCGGTGTGTGTTCTTCATCAGATCGTAGAAAGACATGGATGGCGGCTGACGAATTGTTGACATAAGGCGGGTATCTCAACGAAGGCGGAGTGATCAATTTGAAGCGCCTTCAGATGATACACGATGCTCTAGCGACCTATGAGCAGCAAGTATACGAAAAGGAACATTCAGACATGAATTGGTTCAAGGGTAAACAACGGCCAAAAGAGTTGGACGCGTTGGATACCAAACGGAAAGGCAACCAGCCTTTCAGTGAGCCTTTCTCGTACACTTCACTCTATTTCTGTTCATCCGGCGTATAGCAATTACACAAGAACAAAAGGAAATGTTTACGCAAATCAAGAAGTTTGTCTTGGACGGGCGTAAGCTCACCCCTGCCCAAGCTCGAGAGGTGAAGTTGAGCTGGGTGAACAACTTCCCTGCCAGAGATCGGCAGTTTCTCACTCGCCTGGCGGACGAGCTGAAGCTCGTCCTCAGTTGGGACGAGTACGATGAGGATGATCAGAATTTGACTGTCTTACGTTTGCCAATCTCTGCTATCCCCCCTCCTTCCAGACTCGAGAATGGTGATGCGAAAGAAGACAGCAGTGAGGAGGAAGTTGATGGTGGTGAGGCTGGACGTGCTGCCGTTGATCGCGTGCTGCGCAAATATTTGGGTGCAAAAACTCTAGAAGAGCAGGGTGATTTCGACCAGCGGTACGATGTCGCGCTCCGACAACGGATGGACGAGTGGAAAGGGGATTATTATCGGGAGAAGCTGCATATCGACTTTAACGATAAAGATCAAGTACGCAAACTGGTATACCGATATGTTGAGGGGTTGCAGTGGGTCATGCACTACTATTACAGTGGTGTTGCCTCCTGGGGCTGGTTTTACGACTATCACTATGCCCCACGAATATCGGGTGGGTCTCTGCTACCCATTATCGGAGGGGCGCTAATAGACTTCGTAGACTTGGTTGAGGTTGATAAGTTGTCCTTCAATTTCGAGCTTGGAAAACCTTTCCGTCCGTTTGAACAGCTCATGGGTGTCTTGCCTGAAGCTAGCAGAGACCTTATACCTCTCGCTTATCGAGATCTTATGACTGACCCCAACTCGCCCATCCTTGATTTCTACCCTCACGAATTCGAGCAAGATCTCAACGGAAAGAAGGCGGATTGGGAAGCAATCGTTAAAATTCCGTTTATCGACCAGGACCGATTATTGAAGGCCATGGGTTGTAAGTACCTTAATACACCAAGTGTCGTTCCAAATGTCGACTACCCCGTTCATAGCTCGCGAACATCGCTTACAACCGGAAGAAGCGAAGCGCAACCGAATGGGCACATCCCTTATATTCGCTTACACGCACGACCAAGAAACCGTGTATCCCTCTTCTCTGCCCGGCTTCTTTCCACCGATTGCTCACTGTCAGTGCAAAATGGGGCCATTCAACCTTCCGACGCTCGATGGGCTACATCTTGTCAAAGGCCTATGTGACGGTGTTCAGCTCGGTATTCACGCCATGCCTGGTTTTCCTACTCTCCAGACACTGTCACATACCGCCCAAGTGCTCCACCATTCAGTCAACGTCTTCCAAGCCGACAGTCGGAACCAGTCTGTGGTTTTGTTCATCCAAAATGCATGGGAGGGTAAGAAGACTGCAAGTATTGCGGAGCAGCTTATTGGCACTAAGATATTTGGCAACTGGCCGTTCCTTGTCGAAGGAATGGTTGTTGCCGTGTCGGATTCACACTTCAAATACGAGAAGACCCTCATTGGCGGTGTCGAGAAAGTTGTATCGAACCCGCATATGAACACTCCGCGTGATGGGGGTATGGGTGGATGGACGAGACGTGCGCAGCGGATCGAAACCTGGTATTCGAAGCGGTTTGGCGTTGTCACGGGGGATGTAGACGTGCTGGTGCATGTGCGCCCTTTGAAAGGTGTGTTGTTTCTCTTCGCCAGTCACTCTACTTCTTGGCTGACTCTACCCGTAGGTCTTAAGCGCCTGGATAACGGCGCTCTCGTAAAGGATTACGAGGGACCAGAAAAGGAGACAGAAACGGCCGCCCAACTAAGCTTGCTTGAGGTTTCATCGGAAGACCCACGCTATCAGGAACAAATGCCACCGCCCATTTCGGAAGAATTTCCAGAGGGCACTAAAGTCTTCTTCCTCGGTGAACATGCATACGGGACTGCAGCGCAAGTATCCAGCACTGCGCTCACGTCGATGGCTGTCGTCTTGGCTGTGAGGGGTTCGCCGAATTTGACTCCACCTAAAGCTAACTCTTTCGCAGTTCTTCGTGGCAGAGTCCGCGGAGAATGCCAAATTCACTCAGGTTGTGCTGTCCCGATCAGTCCCCGAATACTATCCCGCTTACCAGATAGCCTCGACGCTTGGAATCAGTGGGCTGGCCATCGCCAAGATCACTTCTAGCTTTATGGCCCTACTTGGCGATGGCTCGAAGGTCAATCTCGGTCTGAGTCTCAAGTTTGAGGCCAAATCGCTCAAAGTTTTGAACTGGTCCAGGAAGGAGCGCGGTTGGGAATTTAGCGCACAAGCACTTGAACTTATCAGAGAATACAAGGTATGGTTTACCGGATCTTGGCCGTCATAGCTTTATTCACCATGGAACCAGATTCAATACCCCGAGGTGTTCCGAACCCTTAATCGGCAGGGCGATGGTAAGCAACATATTTGCCATATCGAAAAGTCTTTAATTTCCCATTGGCAGCAATGCTCAAGGCGTCAGAGCTCTACCCAGATGACAAAGATGCGGACAATAAGGTCAAGGCGATTAGGAGCTGGTTAGGCACGAAGGGGGTCCGTGACCTCGATCCTGTGCCCCTCAATGCAGAAGCTCTCGACAAGGAAATTATTGCTGAGATCGAGGCCCTTGCCAACCAAATAACCTCGACAAAATCAACCTCGTCTATCAAGAAAGCCAAGGTGCAAGGCGTTCCTCGACAAGCCGTACTGAAACCTGCACACGCTGCCTACCGCTTGACCGGGCAGATGTTTAGACTTGGAGACCGTGTCATTATGGTGCAAGACTCTGGCGGTGTGCCCTTGTGCGCCAAAGGAGTCGTCGTCGGGCTTTTAGACAATAATATTGATGTTGTCTGGGATACACCATTTATTGGAGGAACAACCCTTGGGGGAAGGTACGCCTCAAGCTTTCAGAGGAACATCTTCATCTTGATTTTGATAAATTTCCGTCTAGATGTTCCGACTACCGGGGTTCTACATGCTCTCCTGTCGCGTGTTTGAATTTGACGCACAAGCAGTTCGTTCAGTCAACAACAGCAACTACACCGCCGCCCATCATACCAATACATTTACGCACGCAGCCTGGACCCGCACCTCGTGGCCGAGGTACAAGCGGTCCCAATGGGCCCGTTCGCATCATGAACAACCCGAATCGAGGGCGTGGTGGATCCCGACAGACGGTACCACCACATCATCCGCCCTCAGCCCCCCCGGTCGCACAGCAGCCACCTGGGCTGGCGAACGGACAACACCCGCGTGCTAGCCCAACGCCAAGGGGTGGCGGACATGGTAATGAGTCCGGGAGGGGCGGATCATTTGGACGGGGATACCCTCGGAGAGGGAGAGGTGCTCCACTTCCACGCCCACAGTCGCAATCCCAGGCACAGGTGCACATCCAACAACGAGGTCGTGGCAGTCCCGCCTCTTCACCAAGAGGGAGAGGATTCCATCCGCGGGGACGAGGGAGGGATCAAATTCCAGCAGCCACCCCTGGACCTAGTACTAGTGTACCTTCGTGATACTGGCCCCATCTTTCGTTGTTTCACCTTTGATGTTGAATATAATCTGCACCCCTGTACATTGATGCCGAATACAGACAGACGGCCTGTTCTTTGTTGAATGTGAGAATTGGGAGCGCAGGGTCCCTGATTGATTGATGAATATTGCTGGGATTTGGAAATGCTTTAGAATAGTCTGAATGACCCCATCCGCGCCTTATTATAACAACTTCATGTCTTTCTCCTTCGCCTTTTCTCATTCAAGAGCAACGAGCCCACAGTCCCTCCATTGCCAATGGACAGGATAGGCGGAGGGGTGGTTGTGTCCAGCTGGCTCTCGGTAAGTCCTTTTGGGTTCGGGAACGGTACAATCATCTTGACTGCCTGCGTTTCCAGTTCTTATGGCTAGGCTTCACCATGGTGATGGGTCTGTACTTTTGCGACCAAGTAGAGGGACTCGCTGATTGAGAACCACAGGATACACCTATTATGACAAATCTCGAAACGACCCTTTATGGCTGAAGTCGCTCGTCACTGTCTTGCTGGGTTTGTGCATAACGGACTCCATCGCGATCGCGTCAGGACACCGCAGTCATTCGGCAATTTTGAACCTTACACACTCAAAATAGGAAATGGGCTTATGACTGGCAGATTACCTACTTAGTTGGTATGCCGAGTGTCCATCTTTGCCGAAATGGCCCTCAAACATTCCCTTCAGACCCTTCGATGATGATATACACCCCGGTGTGGGTGATCCTTAGTTAGTTGTCATACTATGGATCGCTCATGAGGATATACAGGTCCAACATAATACTAATAGCCGAGTTGTCAGTTCATGAGCTGTTCTGAGGCTATTACATTCGTTGACCTCTATCTATAGGGGTATAGTCGCATTCCTTGTCCAACTTTTTTACGCATGGCGCCTTTGGATGATCAGCTCAAGGAGGAACCGGTGGCTTCCAACGTTCATTTGCATCACGTCCACTGTTCAGATGGGTACGCAAAGTGATGTCCAAGAGTATCAAATGGTCTCCTTACCGGCCTACGGGCCCTCAGCGGCAAATATCCGGATCTTGGTGTATATGACCAATAGACCGTTTGAGGACTTCCTGAGGCTACTGTGGGTAACAAGTCCTTGTGTGTATCTCGTTCGGGTTGCTGATGCATAGGCACTTTAGTCCAACGAGTCAGTGACGCGGTTTCTTAGTCACTGCTTGCTAATCTGGTCGATGTCGAAGTTTATCTATGGTTGGGTACTTCTGCGTTAGTCTGGGTTTCCTGCAACTTACAATTCAAGTGCTTACCTATTCCCCTTGACAGCATGGCTGATATCGCTATTACTGCCGGGATGCTGTGGTACTTACGCCTTCGAATTCGGGCTTTGGGTGTCAGAGGAATGTGAGGGCTATTACCCCAAGTCTTCGGAGAATAGAGCTGATTGTTCCCCAGGACGTTCGATCAAATCGTTTCTCGCGCTGTCCAGGCAAATGCTTTGTCGTTGTCCGTTCAGGTGACTACGATGGTCATGATCCAGCTCAAAATAGGGTTCTACTCGTGTAAGTCTATGTATTGCCTCGCGTCGTTGTTCACTAATGAGCCCAATGGGAAAAGTGGTAGCCTATGTGGCTCTCGTTAAGGTTCATATGCTGCCAAATTGCTTAGGGCTATACTGACATCACCAAACAACAGGTCTACACCATCTCAGTTTTATCATCTTGTAAACTTTTCTGGACATCTGTCAACCGAATGAATTGGCCTCACGCCCTTTGCAGTAAACGCGCGCCAGACCAACGACATCAGGTTTGAACCAAACGACTCGGACCTTTCTTATCCGCTGTCATTTCTGCGTGTCAAAAGCCGTGCCCTTTGTGTTCACAGCGGTCTCAACCCAAACCAGGTGACGGCTGTATCAATCGATTTCCGGTCAGAGGCTGCATTCTCTGGCGATTTCGCATTGACACTCACGGAATAACCCTGTCTCAGGTTGGATACGGAATTCGACGCAGTCCTATCATCTACAGCATGATTCCTCCAAGCAACCAAGCAATCAGTGTTTCCATTAAACCGGAATTTTCTGTGCGAGGGACTCGCGAAGTGTGCAGTAGCGGTCTCTTACGAATAGCGGAGTGAACTATGCCGTAGCTACTACTCGCTATGGAGTGGAAAGCGTTCAATGAGAGTGCTCCGCGGGAGGTCGCCCCTTGATA
>Ga0307515_10020937_pt1 | contig 11625 bp, 10 predicted proteins | sample 17_EM_MG_FD_194513 | JGI IMG/M metagenome (GOLD analysis project Ga0307515, IMG submission 194513) | Populus trichocarpa ectomycorrhiza microbial communities from riparian zone in the Pacific Northwest, United States - 17_EM | ecosystem: Host-associated > Plants > Roots > Unclassified | place... | reverse complement strand
TACGAGTTTATTTCCAGCATTTTATTTATTGGAAGTAATTATGTACATATGTTCCTAGTGTTAATAGGTTAACTGGGTTTATTCATATATATATATATATATATATATATATATATATATATATATATGTTTTGTTACTTTTGTTTTTCAGTTTTGCTGTCAACATTGGATTTTTCAATACTCCAGATAGGCTGAGGTCGAATTCTTTTTATCTTTTTTTTTTTGTTGTTATTTTTTTTTATCAATTTTTTAAATTTTTTTATTAATATCATTTAAATTACCAATTGATTCTCTCTCTTTTTTCTTAGCATTTTTTTTTATGTAAAAAAAAGGGATATTTGTATTTATAAAAGTAAAGAGAAGTCCTGGAAGGAAAAAGAGATCCAAATCCTGTACAGAGAAGAAGCCCAAATCCAAATAAAACCTAGAACAGTCCATATGAGTGTGAGGAGAGGGTGTAAGCGTGAGGTTGAGCTTTTCACTCCCAAACGGTCCCACAAGTAATGAGACTATTGAGGAGCTGCTCCAAAAGTACTAAAAGAAGTTAATTGTATCAATACAAAAAAACTTGTGCATTTTGTAATGCAAAAGAAAGAAAAAAAGTACCATAGTTATGGAAGCAGCACTCTAAAACCAAATTGTGAGATCATATTAATTCTTATGATAGTAGGATCAACAGAAACAGCATGCCAAGATCAAGTATAAGAAAAGACGGAGCCACCATTTTAGTTTGCAACAGCTACTATATAAGCATTCCAAGCATCTTCTTGTTCAAAAGTCTTGACCTCCTCATACTTTATGTCTCGTCCAGCACCAAACCCTTCTGTTCTCCTGTTTGCTTCAGTGTCTGGCATCTGCCGAATCCAAAAATGGACAGATTGAAATCCAGCCTCTTCCAAGCAGTCCTTGATCTCTGGCAATGACCATCTGGGAGCATAAAGAATCATTAGCAGGAATTCTATATATCAATGTGAGTGTCAAAACGGAGAAAATCTTTAGCTGCACATTTCAGTGGGAAAACAATGCAACTTACAGCCTCCAACTGTACGAAAATGCATGGCGAAGTTTTCTCTGCTGCTTCTGGAGATGAAAGTGGAGGCTAATCCTTGTTTTGCGCCCAATGATATCAAATTCAGCTTGCTCCCAAATATACTACACATGTCAATTGCAATTAAGTTGTAAATAAAAAAAATTGTGGTTTGGAGTTCGAAAAGAAATTTGGCAGCAAATGTCTTTAGTCCTGCAATTGAAAGAGTTCAGGGATTCCTATGATAATAATTTCACTTCTGCATTCAGCTATAAAGAAAGAAAATACTACAAAAATTCAGTAGTAAAAAGGAAATAGTTAGGAAAGCATGGCAAGATGCACTAATCATGGATGTTCATTTGTATGGACAACTAGATTAACCGAACCGGCTTAAAAAAAAAATCTATGATTAGAAATATAAATTTATAAATTCAGAAAATGAACTTTTTGATCAGATAGATTCCTAATGATGAGCATTAACTAAGGTCATAATGCTTGTTTCAACTTATCGTCAAGAATTAAAAATGCCTGCTACGTATTATCACTCCTGTATCAGTTTAAAGTAGTAGTCTATTACAAAATAGCATAAAGGTTTATCACCCAACTTACGTGATAATTATTTACAAACCTCCAATTAATGTTGCAAATTCATATAGGTCCTGAAAGCATAAATATTTACCGTAAAATTTGGAAATCTTCTCTGAAGCCTTAGCTTGCTCTCTGATGACGTACCGCCATATAAATCCATTACAAATATACCACCCTTTTTGGACAAGACACCAAGAACATGCTTGAAATACAAAACAAGTTCTGCTCGTTTATGGAGACAACAGCAACTGTAGTTAAAAGCACACACAATATCTCTTGGAACTAGCTGGACGTTTCTCTTCATGTACATATCATCTGTAGAAGTAGAGGAGCCCACCTGGACAGCAGATTTTAGTTCATTGCTTTCACTGTCATCTTTGCAATCCTTGGATCTAATGTTATTGATGATTTCTTGAGATTCAAAATTGACTAATTTGGCCTCAAGAGGCTGCAGGACATTTCCATGGAAGAGGGATATTCTAGAATATCCATCAGCTCCAACTTTATCCATGTTATTTTCTACGCACCAATCTAGTGCCTCCAGATCCAAATCCACTCCTACAGCAGTCCGTCTTGAGTCATTGCGAAGCCATTCTGTACTGTCAAAAGAATAAAGTTGTGAAGGCATGCTTAGCACTGCCTTTGAAAGTAGCTTGCGGACACATCTTGTGTAAACCAGTCATTTTATTCAAAACAACTCTTTAACCAACGCAGGAAAACAAAACAAAGTAACACGTCTTTTGCTAGCCTACTATATCTTTTGCTAGCCTACTATATTCATTAAGAAATGCATCACATTAGCAGCAATTTAGAATGCATGTATCAGGGAAAATATTTTTGTATCTTTCAGTTTTTGTTTCACATTGAAAGATTGGTTAACAAAAAGAATTTGCTTTTCAATCTGAAAACAAAGTTCTTTTGACAGAATATAATTTATCTTTAGAAGCAAGAACAATTAGTTTCTGAGGAACTACCAACTCACGGTTCGTTACCTAACCACTTCAACCAATTCTATCACTGCCATCACCACCATCACAACAAGTCAACAATCACCACCACTTCACCACAGCTGACATCATCGATTCCTCTGTCATGTTACTGATACAACCATCATTACCATCACCAGCACCACCATCATTGTTGTTGCTGCCATCACCACTGCTAGCTTGTAACAAACACAAGCATCCCATAATCACCCTTGCTACCACCACCTTATCACTTTTGCCACCACTGTCCACCATTACCATCTTCAACCACTTATGCTACCACCACCACCTTATCATGCCACAACAAAGACAATTACCATTTACCATCACCACCACAATCTTACAAACATCAATTCACCACTCCTAGTACAACAACAACATCACCTCACTGTCTGTCCTAAACACAATCACATTGTCACCATTATCACTCCACCACTTCTACCATGACAACCACCACCACCTTATTGTTGATGTCCTCACCTCCATCACTTTAAGAGTAGCAGCAAAAAAATAACTCATTTTCCAAGAAAACTTTTCTGTGAGACAAATGCATCTCAATATCACCAGCCAGAAGATGACATTTCCCTCATAATTATAACAAATTAAGATTTCACAACTATGAAAATATCAAATAATTGATGAGTGGACAGAAGATAATTGCTATTGTGATTATTTCCCCCTTCCAAATATCCAATTACAAAATAGGAAAGCAATGTCTCTTAGTTGTTCTACAAACAACTAACATTTGCTTTTGAAATTAGAATAAAATAACCGAACCCTACTTGAAAACTCGAGTTGGCACCTGAAAAATGTGGAACAGTTGATCTTAATTTATTTCTATTGCATTTTCATGTCATTCTGTTCTTTTAATTTCTAATGAATCGCATCAAAAAGAAGGGAAGATAAAAAGGGGAATGGCTAGACAATGGTAAAGCAGTGAAGCCAAGTATTTTACCTAAGAAGGGCAGTGCCACAAAAATCTTCCTGGAGATGAAGAGGCAACCTCCCACCCACGTACATCAAAAAGAACTTCTGCAAGTAGCTTATGTCTCCTTTGGGTGACTGCATCCACATATCACAAAAAATCCTTAAAATCCCACCTTTACAATCATAAAAGCAGACACTTAATAGCCAAAAACATAATTATGTCATTCTACGTATTGTTCCTTTCAAGTTAAATACAACCATTTCAACTCGTAATTGCTGCAAATTCAGACACAAAAAATCACTCCCGCATCTCTACTTTGTCATCCACATTCCATCAAGAACCAAATGCAGCGCTAAAAAGAAAAATATGTTGATGGGTTTTGTTCTTTACCTTTTGTTCCTAGTCTAATACTCGCATAACAATAACAATGAAGCCTTAACTCTCTCAAAAAACCAAACAACTATAATTCATTGATTTACCTGCACAGATTGTTGGTAAAGAAGAAACTTCGAAGGCATGTCTTTCTTTGATGCTGTTTTGTCATCAGCATCCTCCTCCTCCTCCTCCACTTCTTCCTTTTCTTCTTCTTCGTTGGAATCATCATGTTCTGGTTCTTGATCAGAAACAGAAGAAGAAGCTAAACTTTGAGAGTAGCTGTTATTGAAGTCATAGTCTTCTTCGTCTTCCTCGTTTCTATAGTAAGAAGCTCCTCTTCGAGGAGTCTTCTGCTGTTGTTTTTGTTTCTTTTCTTTCTTTCCCATTTCTTGGTTTTGCTCTCCTCGCTTCTATGCCGCCGCCGCCAGCATTAGCATAACATGACGCCTGTACTCACTGTGCAAAGTTTTTTCTTATGCATGACCAATTCCGAATTTACTTTCCGAAAACATTTCGTGTATTGTCGGGATAAAAAATAGAATCCTTAAGCTTCTCGTGAGGTGGATTCGGAATAAAAAATTTAAAAAGACAATATTTTGTAAAATAAAAATTAATTAAGTGCATCACACCCACAAATTTGGTTTGATTTTAAGAACTAATGATTTTTGATAGAGATAAAATATGTTGAATCAGAATATTTTTTTCTACTTGTTAAAATTATGCCTTTGTTTAGAAACATGGGGTTTTTAATTTTGTGAACTAAAACTTCACTTAGATATTTAATTTGTTCTCAATAATATTTTTTTAATATAAAAATATTAAAGTGTGGTAGGTGAAGGTTGTAAATTGTAGGAAGGGGAATGTTTAGCCCAATACAAGTCTGGATAATAGGAGGTCATCCTGATTTGTGGAGGTTTAGGAAATGATAAAGGCTTAGATTTGGATTTGGCTAATTTAACCTTAAGAGACTTAAGTTGTATTTTGAGAAACTTAATCTTTTGTTCCTTCTGATGGTCTACATATCTGCCATTAGAAGCTTGAAGGAGTAAATGCTCATAGATGGTAGAGATCTTTTGTTGAATTTCAGCATACAGTTGTTTTAGATGAAGAATTCTAGAATCAATAGAAATTGTCATATTTTTAGGTTAGTCTGAACCAAGTCAACCTTAGATTCAATTATATGAAGAACATAATTTTGGGCGATGACATTTTGACTTTGCCAATTGAGAACTGCTTCGACTGGGGTGACTTGTTTAGGGCGTATCAACATCTACGCCTCAAGGGTTGTGAACTTGTGGAAGAGTTCGAACCCTGTCTTTGACTTGTTCTTGTAAAGCAGGAAAATCATCAGCATAAGAACTTGTAGGTTGATAAATGAAGACTGTGGAGACTGGTTCTGGAGTTGCCCAAGAGGGAGGAGTATATTTGACAAGATAGTTAAATTTTCCAAAGGGTTGTCCCAAAGCATCAACTGTTCTGTCTCTTTGATTGTATCTGTCTTTTAGTTTCTTACCTAAATATTTCTTTTTTTGCTTAGGGGAGTTATTATCCATGTTTGGATTATGACAACTGTCACAATTACAAGTGTCCCAAAAAACATGACTGTCCTAAGAGAAAAGATAGACGGGGAGACCGTCCTTAGAAAAGGATTCTACAGGTACTGGGAGAGGATCTTGAGCTGGTTGCATCATTGAGATGGAGGAGGAAAAGATTCCTGGTGGAGAAGTAGAAGATTCTCCTTTCTTGAAGATGATTTCAACAGTATCATCAACGTTTTTGGTGAACTCAGGTTCTGTGGATTGTATAGGGACAGAGCCTTGATGCAACTTTTCATAATTGGTAATCCAAGAAGAGAGGAGTAACTTTTGTAAGTCCTCTTTCGGGGTTTGTCATGGGATATGAGTACATGTGGCTCTTTGATTAGTATCAACAGTAATAAGCAAAACATCATTTGTAACAGGAAGTATTAAATCAAAAGCATGGTTTTGGACCCTATAAGTCATTTGATAATGAAGAGCGGCTTTATAAGTGTCTAAAACTTGATCAGCACTAGTAATCTACAGTTGAACTTTCAAAAAGTGGTTGAGTTGAGGGTCATCCAAAGCCATATTGAAGTTTGGATAGAAAGTAACAACTATTGTAACACAATTGAGCATGGTTTCAAGAGATCCAATGCATGTATGTTGATACTCTAGATATCTGGTATCTAGAAGAGCTAATCTTGCTGCAACAGGTATACCTTTACGGCCATGATAAGACAAGGCTAGTCTTATAGAACCAAAATGAATATGTGTATAGCCTTGAAAAATCCATTAGCCTGGAAATTCAGATGGAATTTTGAGAGTAACAAACTATTTGTGAGAAGTAGAAGAATTTTTATGGTGGTCAAAAGAGGAAGTTTGAACATATTCTTTGGCCATACGAGAATGTTGTTTGATGAGAGTTTTAATACTGCGGATAACAGAAGGAGACTTTTTTACAAAAGCATTATAAGGATTTACAACAGGAAAATCTGTTTCAGAGATTTTTTAGTTATCATCTAAAAGGCTAACCTCATAGAGATAGTCGAGTTTAGTAGACGTAGACTTTCGAATGGAAGGGGAAGAGTGAAGATTAAAAGAGGAAGAAGAAGTCAAAAGAGAAAAAGAAGGAGAAGATGTCATGGTCACAAACAAGAGAAGAACTAGTAGGCTCTGATACCAAATTTGAGAGACATATACTCTGACAAAGTACTTAACACGATCATTTTTCTGGGCACTTAACAGTAAATGTCTCCTTCCCTTATTCTTATGGCTTCCCACTGATTTGGAAAAGACATATCCCTTGATATTTGATATGGCTTCCCAAATAGTATTATAGACATAGTAAAACTTGCTACTCCTTTATTATTATTATTTTTTAATTTACTTGTTGCATACACAATGAAATAAGAGATTTGACATTAAAATTTATTGGTTTTATTATTTAAATCACATTGAAAATTTTCGTGGTGCTTTGCTTTCTATCACGACCCCTCATTTGAGTGGTTATCTTAGTTAAGAAGAAGAAGAAGAAGAAGAATATTTGATGTTTTTTATAGAAGCATACCGATAACATTATATAAGTTCTCTCTTTAGCAACCAAACTTCAACAGAATCTTCATATAATGAATTCTTTGAACATAATAATTTTAATTATTTTATAATAAAAACCTCAACGAACTCATCCTCTCTGAATTATTGTAAATTCATGACAGGAACGTTATTTTTTTTAAATATATTATTTACTTGTATAAAATATAAATTTTATATTTTTATTTGATGATAGAGTTAAACGACTATAAATATTAGCTATATCATGATAAAATATCATTTTTCCTTGTATTTTATTCGAAAAACAAAAACTATAATATATAATTTCCCTCAAAACATCAAATGAATCTTTTTAATTATTGTAATCAATCATGCTAGCAATTTTTTCTTTTAATGAATGTGATTTTTTTATTAATATGAATGTTTTATAAATTTATATATATTTTAACTAATCTTATAAATTTTAAAATTAATAATTATATGAATCTCTAATAAAATTATAAAATTCGAACCAATAATATTTAAAATACAAATCTAAAACCTATCGAGTGAACTACACTCTTTAATGCCAGCAATCAAAGGGTTAATACGCAAGAAATATCATTTTAATTGTTTTTGTTTTTAATTTTTTGCCATTTCAATGTCAGTAACAATTTCTTAAGAGCTTTCCTCGATCCTTCTTGTTTCTTTTTTTCTTCCACACGCGCTTCCTTCCTTTCACAGGCTTCTTCTCCCCTCTCCCCTTTCTTCCCTTTCCAATCCCCCCTTCTCTCAAAATCCCATTCCCAATCTCTCTGATTAACAAAATCCAACCCAATAAATCCCTTTTTTCTTGGGTTTCAAAAATCTGTCCAAAAAATCAATTTTTTTCTCATGCAATCATCATCAATCCTCTCATAAATCAAAACGAAATCAAACCCTAGCTATGTACAGCAATTTCAAAGAACAAGCAATAGAGTACGTGAAACAAGCGGTACAGGAAGACAATGCGGGGAATTACTCAAAGGCGTTTCCTTTATACACGAACGCGCTTGAATACTTCAGGACCCACTTGAAATACGAGAAGAACCCTAAAATTCGTGAAGCTATCACTCAGAAATTCAACGAGTATCTTCGCCGGGCCGAGGAGATCAAGACTGTTCTTGATGAAGGAGGTCCCGGGCCTAATTCTAATGGGGATGCTGCAGTTGCGACGAGGCCGAAGACTAAGCCGAAAGATGGTGAGGATGGGGATGATCCGGAGAAGGATAAGTTGAGAGCTGGATTGAATTCGGCGATTGTGAGAGAAAAGCCTAATGTGAAGTGGAATGATGTGGCTGGTCTTGAGAGTGCTAAGCAGGCTTTGCAAGAAGCTGTTATTTTGCCCGTGAAGTTCCCTCAGTTTTTTACAGGTGGTTTTTTATTTTATGCTGATTTCGGTTTTTTTGAGTTTGATGAATCGCGGTTGAAAGATGGGAACTTGGTGTGTTTGTGTGGTTTTTTAGGAGGAAGCAAAGTGTGATTGATATTGTACTGTTTGTTTTGTCGATTGGATTGGATTGCTGTGATTGATTAATTAGAGATTAGTATGTGATTTATCTGGTAAGTGGGGATTAAAGAATTGGGTTCGTTTGTTGCTGCGTGAGAATTGCGTTGGTGTGGTTATTAACCGGCTAATGAAGTCATTATTGAATTGTGCTGACGGGAATATGATTTCTATATTTATAATCTGTCATTTATGCAGCTATTTCGATAATTTGTTTTCTCCTCGTAACTGTCTAATCTTTTTTTTTTTCAAGTATAGTGATTTTTTTTTTGGCTTAAAATGCTGTGAATGAGAATGCCATTGACCTTTTGTTATGATCTAGATAGAGCGAAAAAAGAGTTCAGTTTCATGTCTGTGATAGAGTTGCCTTGTATTTTTTGTTCCATGTAAATGAAAGTGAATTGATGTATTTTTTAGAACATAAATGATGAATGATACATTCAAATTTTGAACGAGTGTTATAAATGTCTAGCACCTGCTTCTCATCTGGGGAAAATCCCCCACTGCTTATGGAAGCACTGTCTGGCTACCTTCTGAGACAGGCTTCATTTCGCTTCTGGAACTAAATTAAGTGAATTAGGCTAATTTTGTTCTGCTTCTAAAACTGAATAGAGAAAATTTGCTTCAGCTGAGCTACCTTCATCATGGCCAAAACTCCCACGATAACTAGTTATTGCTCATTAATTGACACCTCTTTCCTACCACTTAACCAGCAAGATCACTATCTTATACATGGTTAAACAACTACTTATATCATTCCTACCTTTATCACCATCATTTTCTCTTCTAAAACCATTATTGGTGTCCCACTCTTGACTACTACTACTTGCTGTGAATTTATAACGGTGTGGAGTTTAAAACCATGCCAGGAAAGATCTTGGAAATTCTCATATGCATGTTGTAGTATTTTGATTTTTCTTTCAGTTTGGTTTTATGATTACTTTTGTAATAGGAGACTATAATAGATTGTGCTCAATATGAAGTTGGCTCATTTATAATTTCTTCCAGGTTGCTTGTCTTTGCATAGGCTTACATAACTGAACTAGATAGTGATGAGAGGGAAAAGAAATTTTGAGTTTTTGAGGGAGTTTTATCTTTAGTTTGTTGAGGTAGTTCCATCATTGGCTTTTCAAAATTCCAGCGTCCTTTGCCTATCATTGCTGTCAAATGTCACCCTACTTTGTTTGGACAACCTTCCACTAGTGAAATCCATGCTGCGTTTTATTTTGATCTTTAGATTGCAGTGTTGGCCATCAGTATTAATTGGTTAACCTGTTATTTTTATTCATATTATGTTTGATATATCATCAATGAGAAAGTTCATTTTTTGCTGGTTTCACTGTTTGGGATTTTTGGCTCCATCTTATGACCTGAAATATTGAGTCTTTTTAAGAAGCTATTAACATCTTTCACAAACACAAGCACATGCCCACACGCATGCTTGTGATTCTCGCCTACCTCTGCATGCAAGCATGCCCACACACACAGCCACCCACCCATGCACAAATACTTACTTTGAATGTGACTGACACACACATGACCTCACCAATGCATGCGAGCACACATAATTTGAATGTGGTGGACATGGGAGACCTTCTCTGATGAATTGCCCATGGAAGCACTATTCGTCTGCCTTCCATGGACTGCTTATTCTACCTGAAAGGAAATTAAGTGAGCCATGTTCTTTATCACCTCATATTGTTGGGCTATTTTATTATCATTATCATTATCATTTTGTCTTGTTATTGTAAAGTGGAGCATCCATGTGACTCTGTACTTGGTTATGACTTTACATATTATGTCAAGGCTTTTGAATAGCTGATGTTTTTTTTGTTGTGAATAACAGTTAAAATATGGGCATAAAAATGGTTATTTTATGTGTTATTACTGTAATCCTTTTCTTTTGTTTCTGTGAACTATTAAGTTATTGCAATGCTTAATGGAATTACTAAGTTATTGCTGCTATTTCTTCCTTTCTTCTATTTAAACTGTAAACATTTTGATTCACAACTTTGACTTGTTTTGTTTTGCTAAATTTATGAATCCTCCATTTGCTCTCTTTAGGTAAGAGACGGCCTTGGAGGGCTTTTCTTTTGTATGGGCCACCTGGAACTGGAAAGTCATACTTGGCCAAGGCTGTTGCAACTGAAGCAGACTCCACTTTTTTCAGGTATATATTTTTTTAATCACAAAATAAACCTTTATATATGCCTGCCTCAAGATATACATTTGTCAGTTTGATGTTTAGTCTGTCTTAGTTTCAAGCATGCATGGCTGCCCCCCACCCCCGAGGGAGCAATCTTCTGTGTTGCTGCAGCTGTTCATGTCTCTTGCCTTTTTGTAAACATCTCACATGTTTGTTTGTAATTAGACTGTAACATGCTGGTTTTGAAACCTTTTCCCCCCAGCATTTCTTCCTCAGATCTGGTTTCAAAGTGGATGGGTGAGAGTGAAAAGCTTGTCTCAAACCTTTTCCAAATGGCCCGTGAAAGTGCTCCTTCAATCATTTTCGTTGATGAAATAGATTCCTTGTGTGGCCAACGTGGAGAGGGCAATGAGAGTGAAGCTTCAAGACGTATAAAGACTGAACTTCTTGTGCAGATGCAGGTATCTGTTTTCATGTGTTGGAAGGAGGTGAAGGAGAATGTGATCTCCTATGCTATTATAAGGCTTTCATCTTACCCTTTTACTCATTTTACCTTCTTTCAGTTGCAATTATTAATGCTTTTCATTTCATGATGTAAAATTTGATTTGACTATGTGTGAGAGAATTGTCAAACACATTTGTTAAATATTCTGGTTTAGAGTAGTTTTTGGCCTTAGTGGTGTGGAAGTAAGAAGATAGATTGAGTGGATTTTAATTATGTCAGTTTTAGTTATTAAGATAAACTCAACACAATGGATTATAAGTTAGTTTTAGTATGTATTGTTTCCTTGAATTCAAGATGGTAAAGTAAAATCCGAATAACAGTTCGTGAAACCATATTTTCAGTTTTTATTATGAAGGAGTCTGACCTTGTCTTTCTGATATATAGGGTGTAGGGAACAACGATCAGAAGGTTCTTGTTCTTGCAGCAACAAATACTCCATATGCTCTAGATCAGGTGAGGGGGGGGGGTGTTCTG
>Ga0307515_10020936_pt1 | contig 11625 bp, 16 predicted proteins | sample 17_EM_MG_FD_194513 | JGI IMG/M metagenome (GOLD analysis project Ga0307515, IMG submission 194513) | Populus trichocarpa ectomycorrhiza microbial communities from riparian zone in the Pacific Northwest, United States - 17_EM | ecosystem: Host-associated > Plants > Roots > Unclassified | place... | reverse complement strand
AGCGTCGCCGAGCTCGCCGCCACGATCGGCACCCCGGTCGCGACGACCTACCGCTACGTCGCGCTGCTCAAGGAGCTGCAGCTGCTCGAAGAGGGCACCGCCGGCCACTACCACCTGACCAGCCAGGTGATGCCGCTGGCGCGGGCCGCGCAGCTGGCGAACGACCTCGTCCGGCTGGCCAAGCCTGCCATGGAGGAAGCCGCGCGCGAGCTCGGCGAGACGGTGATGCTCTTCCAGCAGTTCGGCGACGCCGCGGTGTGCGCGGACCGCGTCGAGTGCGACCGCGCCATGCGGTTCACCTTCGAGCCGGGGCATTCGGTGCCGCTGGGCCTCGGCGCGTCCGGCAAGATGCTGCTCGCGCTGCTGCCGGAGATCGAACGCGACCGGCGGCTGCCGCCGATCATCGACCAGTACGGCACCGCCGTGAACGACGAGCTCAAGCACGCGCAGGAGAACCGGTTCTCGGTCAGCTCCGGCGAAATCGACGAAGGCGTCTGGGCCTGCTCGGTGCCGGTGCCGGCGATGGGCAAGCGGCCGACCGTGCTGACGATGGCCGGCCCCGCCGCGCGGATCACCGAAACCGCCCGGGACACGGCGATCACCGCCCTCCAGGGGTACGCGACCCGCATCGAGCAGACGATTTCCTCGTACTCGCTGTGAAAATCGCGCGCGCCCAGCCCGCCGGACCAGTAGGAATGCGAAGGTGATCCGGCTCGCGCGACCCGACGACCTGCCCGCCTTGATCGACATCGAAGTCGAGGCCGGGAGCCTCTTCCGCGACGTCGGCATGGCCGCGATCGCCGACGACGACCCGGGCTCGGTGGCGGAGCTGTCGGTCTACCAGGCCGACGGCCGCGCCTGGGTGAGCGTCGACGACGACGGGCGCCCGGTGGCGTACCTCGTCGCCGAGGTCGTCGACGGGCACGCGCACATCGAGCAGGTCTCGGTCCGGCCCGGCCACGCGCGGCGCGGCCTCGGCAGCGCGCTCATCACCACGCTCGCCGAGTGGGCGGCGGAGCGCGGCCTGCCGGCGCTCACGCTCACGACGTTCACCGAGGTGCCGTGGAACGCGCCCTACTACGAGCGGCTGCGGTTCCGCGTTCTCGAGGACGGCGAAATCGGCGACGGGCTGCGTGACATCCGTCGCTCCGAAGCCGCCCGCGGCCTGGACGCCTGGCCGCGCGTCGCAATGATTCGCCCCCTCTGACCTGCGCAAATGCCCTTTTCTCCCCTTCCTGGGGGATCCACTGGCGCGACCAGTCGAACATGTGTTCTACTGTGCGAGCCGGTCCCGGAGGGGGAAGCTCCGCGGGCCGGCCCAAGACTTTTCGGGGAGTTTCGAGGAGGCAGCGTGGCGGTCAAGATCACCCACCTGACAAACGGCCAGCAAGTGCGTTTCGCCAACGCCGACGGCGCCCGCCGGTACGCCGAGATCATGGGCGGCGGCGTCGACAAGTGGCGGTTCACGGTGGTGCCCGAGGACCCGGCCCTCCGGAAAATGTCGGACTCGGTCGTTAACGTGCCGGTATGGCGTGAGCGGGTCGCCCGGTAGCAAGTGCTCTGAGCTGGCCTTTTGAGACACTGATCTTGAGTTGTGGCGGTAGCATAGCGCAGCCTCAGCGGATAAAGTACCCCCGTGGCCGAACCGCTATCCGACCTCTTCGCCAGCTTCGCGCTCGAGCTGAACGCCAGCGGGAAGAGCTCCAAGACCGTCGAGACCTACCAGCACGCGGTCGTGGGGTTCTCCCGCTGGCTCGTCGAGCACGGGCGCGAACCCGTCGACGACGAGCTCACGCGCGACGCCATCCGCCAATGGCTCGCGCACCTCCGCGACACGCGCTCGCAGAACACCCTGGCGACCCGGTACGCCGGCCTCTCCCGCTTCACGAAGTGGCGCGTGCGCGAAGGCCTCGCCGACGACGACCCGATGGCCGGGATGCCCGTCCCCGAATGGTACGAGCCGCCTGTGCCCGTCCTCGAAGACGACGTCCTCGGCGCGCTCGTGAAGAACTGCGCTGGCCGCGACTTCCGCTCCCGGCGCGACGAGGCGATCGTCCGCCTGCTCGCCGACTGCGGGCCGCGGATCGCCGAGCTGTGTGGCATCAAGCTCGATGAGGTCGACTTCGTCGGCAAGGTCATCCCGATCATGGGCAAGGGGCAGCGACCCCGGATGCTCTACCCGTCGGGCTTCAAGACGTGGCAGGCGCTCGACCGATACAAGCGCGAGCGCGCGAAGCACCGCCTGCACTACCTCCCCGACCTCTGGCTCAGCTTGCGCGGCCCGCTGAGCCCCGGCGGTGTTCGGCAGATGCTCCACGCCCGCGGCGAGGCGATCGGGATCCCCGACCTGCACCCGCACATGCTCCGGCACACCAAGGCCCACGACCACCAGCTGGCCGGCGGCAACACCCTCAACCTGCAGCGCCAGATGGGCTGGACATCCGACCGCATGGTGAAGCGCTACGGCGCGTCGGCCGCCGACGCGCGGGCGAAGGCCGAGGCGCAGCAGCTCCGCCGCGGTGACCGATTCTGAGCCGGGGGGTTCTCCCAGGTAAGCGCAGAAATACGCAGAGAAATGCCTGGCGAATGGAACAGGAAAGAAGAGGCGCGCGTCCTGCTATTCGAACACACTTGTTCGACTGAGGATGCACCCAGAGGAATCCAGAGGAATCCAGAGTCGAGCGCCTTCGCGCCGCGATGCACCACGGCGCACCAGGTTGAGCCAGGTTTAGCCAGAATCAGCCAGGGTTAGCAGCGTCGCCCAAGATCCATAAGACATCTAAAGACGAAATGGTCGCGGCGGCGCATGTGACACCCCGGTAGAGCGACATGACAGGCCACCCACCGTCGTGCTAGACATTCCGCACGACGCAAAAAGCGCCCGACCGGTTCCCCCACGTCTCGCCAAAGTCACGAGGGTTCCAGCCGGGCGCCATACCTCGGTTGGAGGCAGCCGTCATGGTTGCACAGCGCTTAACCCCTGACCAGCGGACCCTACGTGCGCGCGTCGCGGCGCACTCCATGCACGCCCAAGGCAAGACGAACACGGGCCCAGCTCGCGAGGCCATGCAGCGCAAGTTCGAGCGACAGGTCGACCCGGACGGCGTCCTGCCGCCCGACGTGCTCGCGAAGCGCGTGGAGCACGCGCGCAAGGCCTACTTCCAGGGACTCGCGCTCAAGTCCGCGACCGCGCGCCGCAAGGCGAAGGAGCTGCTCATCGTCGCCGACGAGGCCGCAGCCGAGCTGGAGCAGCACGAGGCGGCCTGAATGGCCCCCACGAAAGAACGCCCCGGCGGACGAACCGGGGCGTTCTCATTTCGAGACGAGCCAAACCATCCTGCCTGCGAATCTAGCGCAGGACGGCCGGAGCTCGGGGCGGTGACCCGTGCCGTACTACCTCACGAGTGACAACGCTGACCTGGACCCGCGGTGGATGGTCCTCGCCGACGGCAAGGTGGCGCTGGCCGACCAGCTGTACGCCAGCTGGCACCGGCTGCACGGCGCGACGTCGCGGCACATGCACGACGGCTACCTGACCCACCACGACGCGCTCACCGCGTGCCGCGGCCGCGCGGCGCTGCTGCAGCTGCTCTGCCGTCAAGTCCTCGGTAACCCGCCGCTGCTGCACTGCCAGGGCGAGACCTGCGGCGCCCGGAACTGCCTCGACGACTCAGGTCCGTGGGTGGACGGGTTCGCCTACCGGCTCTGCGGGTTCAGCAAGAAGAACCCGAGCCGCGCTGAGAAGGCGCGCAACGACGCCCAGAAGGGCGACAGCCGCGACTCGCGGATGCGGGAGCAGGTCTACGAGCGCGACGGCGGGTGCTGCCGGTACTGCCGCTCTGGGCCGCTGAAGAAGAAGGGCACAGGCCGGGTCAAGGACCGTCGCCGCGCCCTGCAGTTCGACCATGTCGACCCGGACCGCGCGGCCGGCGCCAACGGCGCGAACTACGTCGTGGCGTGCGGCCGCTGCAACGAGGAGAAGGGCCACCGCACCCCGGACGAGGCCGACCTGACGTTGCTCCCGGTGCCCACGCAGGCCCAGCGCGACGCCTGGGCCGCCCGCGGTCAGCAGCTGTTCGACCCGGGTGATGCGGCCGCCGAGGAGTTCGTCGACAACTCCACCGAACAACCGCACGACAACCACCGTGACAACGCACAAGCGGTTGTCGGTGGCGTTGTCGACGTCGTTGTGCCGCTGGACAGTCCGGGGGCCGATCCGGCGGGCGAAGTGCGCCTGCAGGTCGGCGGACAAGCACAACGACAACCGGCCGAATCGGTCTCCGAGGGGTCCGGGTCGGGTCGGGTCGGGCAGCAGCTTGTCCCGGCTGTACGCGCCTTCGCCGAGCAACCCGCCCGGCCCGCCGACGCGCCGGACATCTACCACCGCCGGTCCCGCGCGCTCCCCCTCGAGCCCTCGCCGGAGGTGAGAGCCCATGCCCCTTGATCGAACGGGCGAACTCGTCGACGACGAGCAGGCCGAGCCGTTCCACGACCCGAGGTGCCGCGGCGGCTGGATAGATCGCAACGCGGATCCCGCTGTCCCGTGCCTCGTCTGCCGGCCGTACCTCCGCAGGAAGGTGCGCCCGGCGTTCAGCAAGATCAACCACGAGAGGACCGAGCCACGATGACCACCCCGATGACCCGCGACGAGATACTGCTGCGGTACCGCGCAGATCACCCGATCCTCGACGCCTACCTGACCGCTGTGCACGAGCACTCGTCCTTCAATGGCATCAACGAGACGTCCGGCGGCATCGACGTCCGCGAAGCCGCCCGCATCGCGCTGCAGAAGATCGGGCGGACCGCCCGCGACGAGTTCGACGTGGACGCCGCGGAGAAGTACATCCGAAGCCTGCTCGACGAGGCGGAGACCCTGTTCCCGCCGCAGGACAAGACGCTCGCCTATCACGTGATCTCAGGCATGTTCCCGCTCGCCGGCCACGTCCCCACCGCGGAGGAGTGGGAGCAGCAGTCGGCCGACGAGAAGATCGTTGACGTCGCCGACGTGATCGCGACCGTCGGCGACCACAGCGACGACCTGAAGTCCCTACTGCGCGAAGCGCTCAAGCACGCCATGCCCGCGATCCTGCGGGAGATCACTACCAACGCACAGGAGAACGAACGCCGTCTCCGCAGTGTCCACTAAGGAGCACACGATGACCGATCCCATAGCCCGCATGGCCTCCGTCCGCGGAGCGATCGCCGAGCAGCACGCCAAGCTGCCCGCCGTCGACCACAACGGGCAGCCACTCGCGCCGCCGTTGACCGACCGCGAGAACGACTACGTGGCCATGCTCCGGGACGACGAGACCTGGAAGAAGATGGGCCCCGGCTGGGAAGAGCACAAACGCTATTGGGAGGCGAAGGCCGCCGGGCAGCCCGTCTCTCCCATCCTGCCGGAGCTCGACGGATCCCTGACCCCCCAGCAGCGGGAGCTCGCCGCCGCGCTGGAGAACGGCGTCATGAGTACCGCACAGTCCACCGCGCCCGCGATGTCGGGCACTCCGCGCCCGGACCCGAGCCAGGGCGGCAGCGGAGGCGGCGGGGGCGGCCTCGACGCCCACATCGCCGAAGCCCAGAAAGCGGGCAAGTGGCGAGACGTGATCTCCCTGCAGCGGCAGCAGATGCAGGCCTACGGAGGAGGAACCCGATGACCGACACCATCAACGTGACCGACCTGATCGGGGCGATCAAGTCAGCCAACGCCGAACGTGAAGCGCAGGCACATCTGCAGCTCGAACGGGAACAGAAGGCAGCTCAGCTCAAGGCCGAAGCCGAGCAGGCCGAAGCCGACGCGGCAGCCATCGCGAACACCACCCGCGCCGGCAGTGGCGACCTCCTCCGCCTCCTCCGCACCCTCACCAGCGAGGTACACCAGGCCCGCTTGGACGCCATCACCGCAGTCCGGGAAGGACAGGACCCGTCCGCAGCGTGGACGCGGTACCGACTGCTGCGCGCCCGCAACTACGGCAAGTGGCAGGCGTACTCGACCCTGTTCTCCCAGCTGTCGGGCAACCGTCGTCCGCCTCCCGGTGCGTGGGGACCGGTGATGATCAACCTCCCGAACCAGTGGGACAACCACATGGGCGGCGAGGCAGAGGGGTTCGTGGACTTCCTCCACCACGCGGTAGGCCAGGCCGAGCCAGACCAGATCAGTCTCGGTATGGCCGAAGCATGGGAAGTGATCGAGCAGGCAGAGCGGAAGCCTGACGACGCAGCCGCGGACGACGAGCCGAACGACCTGATCAAGCAGGCAGACCAGGCGATGCCCGACGGCGCCGCCTGACCACCCCCCAGCCGGCCGGGCGCGGCAGGTCTCCAGCCATCCTGTCGCGCCCGGCTCCACCGCTCGTCCCGGACCGGGAGGTACCACCATGACACTCCACCTCCGCTGCCGCATCTGCTCCGAGATCCTCGAGGCCGAGAGGCGCGAGACCTGCAGCAACGCATGCGCGCAGGCACTGCGAGTCCATCGCAGGCCACGAAGCGAACGTCGAGCGACGAGGGTCGGACAGCACGACGTCCCCTGGCGACTGCGAGTTGATCGTCAGCTCGCCCGCCCCCCGGGTGGGCAGGGGGACCCTAGATGACCTTCTGGGGACCGCCGGTGAGCTCTCCGCCTGGTGAGGCACTGCTTGTGATCGTTTTCCCGCCGATTGGAGAGTGATTGGATCATGGCGAGTCCGAAGATTCCGCCTGGTCTGGCGGATCGCGGCAAGGCGTTCTGGCGCGACACCGTCACTGAGTACGAGCTGTCCCGCGGGGAGCTGGAGCTTCTCGCGGAGGCGTGCCGGGCACTGGATCAGTGCGACGGCCTACGGTCCGCGCTCGACGTCGACGGCTACACGGTGCGCGGCTCGGAGGGGCAGCCGCGCGTACACCCAGCGGTGTCGCAGCTGAACGCCACCAGGACGCTGCTGGGTCGCCTCCTGGCGCAGTTGGCGTTGCCGGACCCGGAGGGCGAGGCGACGCCGTCGCAGGCCTCGTTGCGCGCCCGGAAGGCGGCTCAGGATCGGTGGGCGGGGCACAACGCGCAGAAGGCGGCCGGCGCGGCGAAGCTCGCGGAGCTGAGGCGGCGTCATGGCGCGACGTAGGGACGAGATGTCCGGCGGCCGCCGGTTGGCCGGCGAAGACGGGGCGCTGTTCCTGACGACTGATGGCGTATCGGGGATTTTCGACTGGCACGAGGACGAGGTGTTCGCGTCTCCGGAACTCGCGGCGGCGGCGTGGGAGCGCGTCCGGGTGCGGACGTGGAATCACGAGTTCCGGGAAGAGGTGTTCCCGCCCGCGGGTGCGGTCTACGACGGGTTGGCGTCCCGGACTGAGGCGTGCGGCTACACGCCGCCGAAGGAGCGAGTGCTCGAGGCGGTCGAGGCTGACCTCGCTGCGGTGGAGGCGTTCCGGGTCGACCGCCCGGACGCCGCCGCTTCCATCGCGGATCCATTGGCGGTGTACGAAAACGCGCTTCACCTGATCGCGGGGGCGTTCGCCAAGGGGTCCACACAGGACTCTCGGCGGGAGATATGGCAGAAGATCACGCAGCCGGGGGTGAGCCATGGCGAGGTTGCGTAAGCCGCCGGAGGCGGACCAGCGCAGCATGCCGGCCGAGTTGCTGGATCCCGCGGATGAGGTCTGGCACAACCAGGCGCTGTACCTCGCGTACATCGAGGCACGCGGCTGGGACCTCCCTTGCTCGGAGCGGCTCGGCGTCCCCGCACATCCGGAGAACCGCCGCCGCGACGCGGTCGGCGATTGGGCCGTGGAAAACGGCATCACCAGCACCCCAAACTTCCCCGACTGGCACCGGATCCGCCGGGCGTTCGGCAGTACAGAAAGGACGGTCGTCCGATGACGGAGCGAAGCGTAAACGTCAAGCTGCGTATGGACATTGCGGAATATCTGGCGAGCGCGCGCGGCGCATCCGCTGCCACTCGCGACGTCAACAAGGCCGCGCGGGACCTCCGCAAGTCCCTCGACGAGGAAGAGGCTGCAGCCGGCCGCGTCCGGGTCGCCGAGGCGCGCCTGAACGAGGTCCGCGCGGACGGCAAGGCCAAGGCGTCGCAGCTGGCCGCCGCCGAGGAGGACCTGGCGCGAGCGCACCGGCAGCACGAGACCGCGACGGACCGCGTCACGGAGTCCAACAGGCGCTACTCGGAGTCCCTGAAGCAGTCCGAACAGGACTCGGAGCGCTCGTCGAAGAAGATCGGCGCGGACCTCGAGGCCCTGGCGAAGCTGTCCCTCGGGTTGCCGGTCGCTGCCGCGGCTGGCGCGGTGGCAACCGGGGCGTCGCTGGCGCTGCTCGGCGCCGGGTTCGCCGCGCTCGGCATCGTCGGCGTGGCGAAGACCGCCGAAGTGCGGGACGCGTTCGGCGGCTTGAAAGACCAGGTCGTCGGCGACGTTCAGGCGATGTCGCAGCCGCTGCAGGGCGAGGTCGTCGGCGCGATCGACCAGTTCGGCAACGCGTGGACACGGATCCGCCCGCTCGTCGCCGCCGCCGTGCAGGGCTCCGCCCCAGCGATCGAGGAACTCGCCGGCACGGTGACCGACCTCGCGGAGAACGCCATGCCTGGCATGGTCACCGCGGTCGGCCGGTCCGGGCCCGCGCTGCTCGGCCTACGAGCCTTCGCCGCGCAGACCGGCACGGGGATCTCGGACCTGTTCGAAAACATCTCCCAGGGCTCCGCCGGCGCGCAGCGCGGCCTCACAGTGTTCGGCGGCACCGTCGAGACGCTGGCCGGCCGGGTCGGCACGATGTTCGCGAACCTGGCGAACGGCTCGGAGCGGCCGCTACGGTCGCTCGACGTCATCGTGAACGAGATCACGGCGGGCCTGGTCGCGCTCACCGCGCAGGGCTCCGGTGCGTTCGGGTTCCTGCAGGGGTTCAGCACGGCCGGCGCCGGCATGGCCACGGTCTTGCACGGCGCCCTCACGGCGCTCTCTGCGCTCCCGCCGCAGGTGACCCAGTTCGCGGGCTCGATCGGTGCGGCTGGGTTCGTCCTCGGGAAGTTCGGTATCGACGCGGGCGCGGGATTCGACGGGCTCGGCGGCAAGATCAAGGCGGCGGACGGGGTCGGCGGCAAGTTCAAGGCGACCATGGGCGGGCTCGCGGCTGGCGCGCTGAACCCGGCGGCGCTGGCAGCTGGAGGCCTGGGGATTGCTCTGCTCCTGATGGGGCAGGACGCCGAGCGGGCGGACCATGCGGCCGCCAGCCTCGCCGCGTCCCAGCGGAGCTACACGGAGGCGCTCCGCTCGTCGAAGGGAGTCCTCGACGAGAACGTCCGGGCGTCGGTCGCGCAGGACCTCGCGCAGAAGACGATCAACGGGAACTCGAAGAGCCTGCTCGACTTCGCGAAGCAGTACGGCGTGGCACTTCCGCAGGTCACCTCCGCCGTGATGGGTGAGACAGGCGCGCTCGGCGAGGTGAACCGGCAGCTCGACGCCTACGCGAAAGCCAATCCGGACGCCGCAACCACGGTGCACGCACTCAAGGCCGCGATCGCCGCGAAGGGCGTGTCCTTCCGAGAGAGCACCGACGCCGTCTCCGCCGAGGCCGCGGCGACGGACGAGTCGGCGGCATCGCAGAGCCTGGCCCGGGAGGCGGTCAACGCGCTCACCCAGGCGATCTTCACCCAGCAGAACGCGCAGCTGGGCTACCGCGGCGCCGTGCTGAACTCGAAGTCGGCGCTCGACGAGTGGACGAAGACCTCGAAGGACGGCAAGGCCACGGCGGACGAGAAGGCACGGGCGCTGCTCGGCGTCGAGCAGGCGTTCGCCGCCGAGGAGCAGGCCGCCTACCAGGCCGCCTACGCGAACTCGGCCGCGAAGGACGAGTCCGGCAAGGTCGCGGACGCGCTCATCGCGCAGAACCGCGAGACCGTCAACCTGGCGAACAGCTTCGCCGGCCCGCTCCCGGCGTCGCTGCAGCAGACCATCGGCAAGATGAGCGCCACGCAGGCGCAGGCGGCCGGGTTGAAGCTCGGCGTGAACAACCTCGGGCAGGCGGTCTACCAGCTGCCGAACGGCAAGTACATCTTGATCGAGTCGAGCGCGGACCAGCAGGCCGCGCGGATGCAGAACCTCCGCGACCGGATCGACAGCATCCCGACTCGCCATTACACCGAGATCGAGATCATGACGATCTACAAGCAGGTCGGCACGGCAGCCACTCGCACGGGCGTGAACTCGCCGGACGTCTACCTGTACGGCCCGCACGCGGCCGCCGGCGGGCCCGTCGGCCTGGCGCCCCGGCGGCCGCTGCCCGGCTACGCGGGCGGCGGCCCGGTCGACATCCGCCCGGGCGGCCTGCTGCGCGGGCCGGGCTCGGGGACGTCGGACTCCATCGTCGGCATGTCCTCGCGCGGGATGGGGGCGTTCTCGAACGGCGAGTACGTCGAGCCGGCCGACCGGGTCACGCCGACGACGCTGCCGATCCTCGAGGCCATCCGGCGAGGCGACCTGCGGGGCTACTCGGCCGGCGGCCCCGTGCAGTACGGCACGGTGTCCCAGGCGACCTGGGACGGCCTGTACGCGTCCGGGTGGCGCGGGAACCCCGGCGACGGCATGGAGGCGCTCTACGCGCCGCAAAGCGTCGTCGCGCAGTCGTCGGTGGTGCAGGCCATCCAGTCCGGCAACGCCGTGCAGCAGGTGCCGCAGTTCTCCGGCTCGTACGCCGGCGGCCGCGGCTCAGCGGACGGCATCCAGGTGCAGGTGTTCGTCGGCGACCGGGAGATCACCGACATCGTCGACACGCGAATCAAGCACACGAACCGCGGCATCCGCCGCTCCGTCACGACGGGGTCGGGCGGGGCGCGCTAGTCGCGGAGCTCGTCGAGCTGGCGCTTCAGGTCATCGACGTCCCAGCGCGCGTGTCCGCCGACCGTGATCGTCGCGGGCGTCACCTTCTTGGCCTGCCACCAGCGCACGAGCGTGCCGCGGTCGACGCCGATGGCTTGAGCGGCGACGCCAGTGGGGACGAGCTTCGGCGGCATGATCGACACGTTGGCATACGGATGCCTCGTATGCCCCTGACCTGCAACGTTTGTCACGGACGCCTACGAATGCAACGATTACCTACGGGTGGAGTTCTGGCACGCACAGCAACACGAGCAGGGGTGCGCGATGGCAGGCGACGAGTGGCGGATGGCCCGGGTGATCCCGACCGTCGACACGGGCGGACGTCGGACGGAGATCCGGCTGGGCATGGTGGAGCGAGAAGACGGGCTCGAGCCGGCGCTGCGCGTCGGCAAGGGACCGACGGTGCTGCTGCCGTTCGAGTCCGTCGGGCCGAAGCTCCTGACGGCGACACAGCGGACCCTTGAGGCCTGGTGGCGCATGCAGGGTGGCCGGTGATGGCCGGGCAGAAGGCGGCTCGGAGGTTTCCGGAAGACCGGTCCGGGGAACTGGTGGGCACCCGGGTCAGCATCGTGCGGCACGGCGACCGCCAGGGGGGCACGATCATGCCCTACCAGCACTACCTCGCGGCATGCACGGTGCCCGTACGGCTCGATGACGGTCGTTGGACTGCCGCCACACTCCAAGAGGTCAGGCCGGACGTCCAGGCATCCTGAGCGCCACCCGTCCTGGGTCTACGAGCCGCGGACGAGGTCGGCAATCAGCGTCACCGCG
>Ga0307515_10020935_pt1 | contig 11625 bp, 8 predicted proteins | sample 17_EM_MG_FD_194513 | JGI IMG/M metagenome (GOLD analysis project Ga0307515, IMG submission 194513) | Populus trichocarpa ectomycorrhiza microbial communities from riparian zone in the Pacific Northwest, United States - 17_EM | ecosystem: Host-associated > Plants > Roots > Unclassified | place... | reverse complement strand
TGAGGACGAGCGCGTTTTAGCGCGACAAGGGGGGTCTGGGGGCGCAGCCCCCAGGGATGGGACGGGTAGGGGCGGCGGGGGCGAAAACTTCACCCCGCATCCGCCCGCAACGCCCGCCCCACCCCCACCTCCACCGGCCCCAGAAACCGCGGATCAGGCTCGAACACCGCATCCAACGCAGCCTTACCCGCCGCGAAAATCTCCCGCGCCCCGCCGTAGTACCACGTCACATCATGCCGAGCCTCGACCCCGACCCCGTACGACTCCACCCCCGCCGCCTCGCACAACGCCACCGCCCGACGAATATGAAACCCCTGACTGATCAGCACGGCCCGGTCCACCCCGAAGATCTTCTTCGCGCGGACACACGAGTCCCACGTGTCGAACCCGGCGTAATCGCTCACGATCCGCCCGTCCGGCACCCCGTGCCGCGTCAGATACCCCCGCATCGCATCCGGCTCGTCGTAGTCCTCCCGGCTGTTGTCCCCGGTGACGAGCACCACCTTCACCCGCCCCGCCCGATACAGCTCCGCCGCCGCGTCCAACCGGTGCGCGAGATACGGAGACGGCTCCCCGTCCCACAGCCCGGCTCCGAAAACGACGGCGACGTCGGTACGCGGCGCGTCCGAGACGCTGCGCAGCCGGTCACCCGTGGCGACGAACATCCACGTGGCCGGCAGCAACGCCAGCACGCACCCGAGCATCACGGCCTGCACAAGCCTCCGCTGCCCGGTACGGGTACGCGGCAGACGGGGTCTGCGGAGTCTCACGGGGGTCCCTCCAGGTCGGCCTTCGACAGTCAGGGACGTGACGAGAGGCCCCACGGTTCACGACAATGCACGTGATCGGCCTCACTCGCTCGACCGAATGCGCAGGTCAAGCCACCTCACAGTGACCCCCTGCCCCACCGTGAACCTGCGGAAAAGCGCCGATATCTTCGTGCAACGGGGTGGCAACCTCCCACCGCGACCATCGGTCCATGACGCCGTCGAACCCACCGCGCGACGAGTCCACCGCAAGCCTCAGCCTCACCCCGAGCCGCACCCCCAGCCGCACGGCCAGCCCCACCCCCGAAGCCCACCCGCTCCCGGGGACCCACCTCGACAGTACGGCGCACCTCATGAACCGGATCAGCAGTCAGCTCGCCGGCCAGCTCAGCCTCGTGTCCCTCGACGGCAGGCGGCGCCCCGAGCCGCCCGCGCTCGTCGTCGTGGCCCACGGCAGCCGTGACCCCCGCGCCCTGAGCACCGTACGCACGCTCCTCGACCAGGTCCGCGCCCTGCGCCCCGGCCTGCCGGTCCACCTCGGTCACATCGAGCTGAACGAGCCCCTCCTCCCCGACACGCTCGCCGCCCTCGGCGACCGCGAGGCGATCCTCGTCCCGCTCCTCCTCAGCCGCGGCTACCACGTCAAGCGCGACATCCCCGAGATGGCCGCCGAATCGCCGGTACGCGCACGCGTGGCGCCCGCCCTCGGCCCGCACCCCTTCCTGCTGGAGGCCCTGTACGCCCGCCTGGTCGAGGCGGGCTGGCCTACGCGGACGGACGACGAGACGCGACGGCAGAGCGCGGTGGTCCTGGCGGCGGCGGGCTCCCGGGACCCGGAGTCCAAGGTCGACACGGCCCGCACGGCCCAGCTCCTCTCCGACCGCCTGGGCGTCCCGGTGATCCCCGCCTACGCGACGACAGCGACCCCGACGGTCCCGGACGCCATCGAGACCCTGACGGCAAGCGGCCGTACAAGGGTGGCCATCGCCTCCTACTTCACGGCCCCGGGCCGCTTCGCGAAAGAGTGCGCGGAGACAGCCCCATGGATCACCTCGGCCCCTTTGGGAACGCACCCCGCAATGGCGAAGCTCCTCCTCCACCGCTACGACCAGACACTGGCAACCCCGCTGAGGAGCGACCCCCTAAGGGGCGCGGGGAACTGCGCGACCAGCCACCCACAACCCGCACTCGCCGTATAACAGGACCAGGCAGACGAATCGGCGCACCCAGCGGAGCGCACCCCCACTTGTCAGTACCTGCCCGTACTGTCGAGACATGTCGTACGACCTGTCGTCCACCGAACGCTGGGCCCCGGAACCGGACAAGCGCCCCGGCCGAACCGCCTTCCAACGCGACCGCGCCCGAATCCTCCACTCAGCCGCACTGCGCCGCCTCGCAGGCAAGACCCAGGTCGTCACCCCGGGCACCCGCAGTCACAGCTGGGACGCCAGCCCCCGCACCCGCCTCACCCACTCCCTGGAATGCGCCCAGGTCGGCCGCGAGCTGGGCGCGGCCCTCGGCTGCGACCCCGACCTCGTCGAAGCCGCCTGCCTCGCCCACGACCTGGGTCACCCCCCCTTCGGCCACAACGGCGAACAGGCACTGAACGAGTTCGCGGAGGACTGCGGCGGCTTCGAGGGCAACGCCCAGTCCCTGAGACTCCTCACCCGCATCGAGCCCAAGCGGTTCACCCCGGAAGGCTCGGTCGGCCTCAACCTCACCCGCGCCGTCCTCGACGCCGCCACCAAGTACCCCTGGCCCCGCGGCGCCCACCCCACCGACTCCGGGTCCCCCAAGTTCGGCGTGTACGAGGACGACCGCCCCGTCTTCGACTGGCTCCGCAAGGACGCCCCCGGCACTCGCACCACCTTCGAGGCCCAGGTCATGGACTGGGCCGACGACGTGGCGTACTCGGTGCACGACGTCGAGGACGGTCTGCACGCCGGCCACCTCGACCCGGCCGCCCTGCACGCGGAACCCGAACGCCAGGCGGTCTTCGCGGTCGCCCTCGGGCGGTACGTCCCGCAGGACACCGACCCGGCGGAACTGGCGGAAGCCCTCGACCGGCTCCAGGACCAGCTGTGGTGGCCGCACGGCTACGACGGCTCGGCCGTCGCCCAGGCCCGTCTGAAGGACGCCACCAGCCAGCTCATCGGCCGCTTCTGCCTCGCCGCCGAGGGCGCCACGCGCGCGGCGTACGGCAGCGGCCTGCTCACCCGGTACACCGCCGAACTCGTCGTACCGCGCGAGACGAGGCTGGAGTGCGCGGTCCTCAAGGCGGTCGCCGACCGGTACGTCATGCAGCGTGCCGAGCAGGAAGTGCTCCGCGCGGACCAGCGGATCGTCGTCGCGGAGCTGGCCGAGGTGCTCACCGACCGCGCCCCGGACGGCCTGGAACCCCAGTTCCGGGCGCTCTTCGACGAGGCCCCCGACGACCGAGCCCGCAAGCGCGTGATCGTCGACCAGATCGCCTCGCTCACGGACGCCGCCGCCCGCTCACTCCACGAACGCCTGACCGGCTGACCGGCTGACACGGCACGTGGGAACGCGCGCTCCCACGTGCCGTACCGCCTGCTGCCTACCGCATTACTCCGCCACGACCTCGTCGTGGCCGGGGTGCAGACCGCCGCCGCTGCCGTCGCCGCCCGTGGTGGGCGTGGACACGACCGGCGTGCTCAGCGAGCTGAGGTCATGGGCGTACGTGCCCACCGCGTTGGCGATGACCCCGATGTTGATGCCGAACGCCTTCAGGCTGATGTTGTCCAGGTCGTCGCACGCCGCGTGGTAGCACGCGTCGTACGCCACGCCGGCGGTACCGCCGAACAGCGCGGCCTGGGCCTCGGTCTTGATGCCCTCGGCGCCGGTGAAGGTGCCACCGGAGGGGATGCCGACCGCGATGAACGGCCCGTAGTCGGAGCGGCCGGAGAAGTCGGTGCCCTGGTGCGGCCTGCCCTTGGAGTCGAGGAACGCGTTGATGTCGCGCTCCAGCTGGGCCGACCCCTCCGGGCCGGGGCCCGCGCCCTCGGCGTCCGAGTCGTCACCGTCGTACACGAACTGGGCGTAGTTCGGGGAGGCGATCATGTCGAAGTTCAGATAGAGCTTGATCTGCGCGCGCTGCGCCTCGGTGAGCCGCTCGACGTACGACTCGGAGCCGACCAGGCCCAGTTCCTCGGCCGACCAGAAGGCGAACTTCACCTTGTTGGGCGGCTGCTTGCCGTACCTGGTGTTGTCGGCGAGTTCCTCGGCGACCTCCAGGATGCCGGCCGAGCCGGAGCCGTTGTCGTTGATGCCGGGGCCCTCGGTGACCGAGTCGAGGTGGGCGCCCAGGAACACCGTGTTGTCCGCGTCGCCGCCACGGGTCTCCGCGACGACGTTGTTCGTCGTACGGGTCTCGATCAGCTGACGGACCTCGAAGCTGACCGTGACCTCGCTCGCCGCGACATCGGCGGCGAGGGCCTCGCCCTCGGCCTGGCCGAGGCCGGCGGTCGGGATCCGGCCGCTCGCCGCGTCGCCGAGGGTGCCGGAGAGGACGCCCGCGGTGTTGTTGTAGATGATCGCGCCGACGGCGCCCGCCTCGGAGGCGACGATCTGCTTCTGCGCGAAGGTGCAGCCGCCCCGCTTGATCAGGGCGATCTTGCCGGTGAAGGCTCCGGCCGCGTAGTCACCGGCCTCACAGCCGGGAGTGGCGTCCACCGTGGCGGCGGCGAGCGCGGCCGTGATGCCGCCCACCGGCGTCGACTTGGTGTACGTCATCGCCGTGATGCCGAGATCGCGCGGCGTCGGCGAGACCACGGCGGCCTTCTCGGCGAGGGTCTCGATGTAGTCGAAGTCGAAGCTGTCGTACGAGACCTTGTAGCCGGCCTTCTTCAGCACCCTGTAGACGTACTGGGCGGACTTGTCGTGGCCCGGTGTGCCGGCCGCGCGGTTGCCGCCGTTGGCGTCGGAGATGGCCTGGAGTGCCTTGAGGTGCTTGTACGCGTCCTTCGCGGACGACTCCTTGACGAGAGTCTTCGCGAGCTTCCTGGCGTCGCCGGCCGGGTTGCCGTGACCGCCGTGGGCGCCGGCTGTTCCGGCGGAGGCGATCAGCAGCGGCGTCGCGAGTGCGGTGGCGGCGATGACCGCCACAGCTCTGTGCGAGTAGGACGATGCCTTCGGTAATACGTTCACAGAGGTCCTTCCCCAGGGATGTGCGAACGAGGTGGGAGGGACGCTAGCGAGCTACGCGGGTCACGAGAAGGGGTTTTCTGCAACTCGTGTTCGGTTTCGCCGGTTTGGCTCACATGTCCCGTGTGCGCGGGACCTCCCGCCCGGCCCGCGTGGCATGCCCGAATGTGACCCTCCGTGGGTCTGATCGGCCCACTCCCTCTTCCCCCATCACGCTCCGTGCGGGAGGCTCGCTTATGGCGGCACCCTTACGAGGAGGCATCAAGTGGTCGACGCGGATCAGACATTCGTCATCATCGGAGGCGGACTGGCCGGCGCGAAAGCGGCCGAGACGCTCCGGACGGAGGGCTTCACGGGCCGCGTGATACTGATCTGCGACGAACGCGACCACCCGTACGAGCGGCCCCCGCTCTCCAAGGGCTACCTCCTCGGCAAGGAGGAGCGCGACAGCGTCTTCGTCCACGAACCCGCCTGGTACGCGCGCAACGACATCGAACTCCACCTCGGCCAGACCGTCGACGCCATCGACCGTACGGCGAAGACGGTCCGTTTCGGTGACGACGGCACCCTCGTCCACTACGACAAACTGCTCATCGCCACCGGCGCCGAGCCGCGCCGCCTGGACATCCCGGGGACGGGCCTGGCCGGCGTCCACCACCTGCGCCGCCTCGCGCACGCGGAGCGCCTCAAGGGCGTCCTGGCCGCCCTGGGCCGCGACAACGGCCACATCGTGATCGCCGGCGCCGGCTGGATCGGCCTGGAGGTCGCGGCGGCGGCACGGGAGTACGGCGCCGAGGTGACCGTCGTGGAACCGGAGTCGACGCCGCTGCACTCGGTCCTCGGCCCCGAGCTGGGCAACCTCTTCGCCGAGCTGCACCGCGAGCACGGCGTCCGCTTCCACTTCGGCGCCCGTCTGACGGAGATCGTCGGCCAGGACGGCATGGTCCTCGCGGCCCGTACGGACGACGGCGAGGAGCACCCGGCCCACGACGTCCTGGCGGCCATCGGCGCCGCCCCGCGCACGGCACTCGCGGAGGCGGCCGGCCTGACCCTCGCCGAGCGCGCGCACGGCGGCGGCATCGCGGTCGACGAACGTCTGCGCACCTCCGACCCCGACATCTACGCGGCCGGTGACGTGGCCGCCTTCCACCACGCCCTGTTCGACACCAGGCTGCGCGTCGAACACTGGGCCAACGCCCTCAACGGCGGCCCGGCGGCGGCCCGCGCGATGCTGGGCCGCGACTCGACGTACGACCGCGTGCCGTATTTCTTCTCCGACCAGTACGACATGGGCCTGGAGTACTCGGGCTGGGCGCCCCCGGGCTCGTACGACCAGGTGGTGATCCGGGGAGACGCGGGCAAGCGCGAGTTCATCGCCTTCTGGGTGAAGGAGGGCAGGGTGCTGGCCGGGATGAACGTCAACGTGTGGGACGTCACAGAGACCGTCCAGCAGCTCATCCGCTCCCGGTCCCAGGTGGACACGGAGGCCCTGGGGGACCCGCACGTACCGCTGGACAGCCTCGTCCCGTAGCGACGCCAGGGCACGGGACTGTCGGTGGACCCCCGTAGAATCACTGCGTGGCCGGAAGGATCAACGACGAGGACGTGAAGGCGGTTCGGGACGCGGTCCCGATCGACGCCGTGGTGTCCGAGTACCTCCAGCTGCGCAACGCGGGCGGCGGCAACCTCAAGGGCCTGTGCCCCTTCCACGACGAGAAGTCACCGTCCTTCCAGGTCAGCCCGAGCAAGGGGCTCTTCCACTGCTTCGGCTGCCAGGAAGGCGGCGACACCATCACGTTCGTGATGAAGGTCGACCACCTCTCCTTCTCCGAGTCGGTCGAGCGCCTGGCCGCCCAGGCCGGCATCACGCTGCGCTACGAGGAGGGCGGCTACAACCCCGCCAACCAGCGTGGCGAACGCATCCGTCTGGTCGAGGCCCACAAGATCGCGGCCCAGTGGTACGTGGAACAGCTGGCGACGACCTCCGAGGCGGACGCGGGCCGCAAGTTCCTCGCGGAACGGGGCTTCGACCAGTCGGCGGCGGAACACTTCTCCGTCGGCTACAGCCCCCAGGGCTGGGACCACCTCACCCGCTACCTCCGCGGCAAGGGCTTCTCCGACAAGGAACTCCTGCTCTCGGGCCTCGCCCAGGAAGGCCGCCGGGGCCCCATCGACCGCTTCCGGGGCCGACTGATGTGGCCCATCCGCGACATCGGCGGCGAGGTCGTCGGCTTCGGCGCACGGAAGCTGTACGAGTCGGACAACGGCCCCAAGTACCTCAACACCCCCGACACGGCGATCTACCGCAAGTCCCAGGTCCTGTACGGCATCGACCTCGCCAAGAAGGACATCGCGAAGGCCAGCCGAGCGGTCGTCGTCGAGGGCTACACGGACGTCATGGCCTGCCACCTGGCCGGCGTCACGACGGCCATCGCGACCTGCGGCACGGCCTTCGGCACCGAACACATCAAGATCCTCCGCCGCCTCCTCATGGACAACGGCTCGGCCCGAGTGATCTTCACCTTCGACGGCGACGCGGCCGGCCAGAAGGCGGCCCTGCGCGCCTTCGAGGACGACCAGAAGTTCGCCGCCGAGACCTACATCGCGATCGCGCCGGACGGCATGGACCCCTGCGACCTGCGCCTCGCGAAGGGCGACCAGGCCGTCGCCGACCTCGCCGAACCCCGCACCCCCCTCTTCGAGTTCGCCCTGCGCCAGATCGCCGCCCGCTACGACCTGGAAACCCCGGCGGGCCGCGCGGCGGCACTGGACGAGGCGGCCCCGATCGTGGCCCGCATCAAGAACAGCGGCGCCCAGCACGAGGTCGCGGTCCAGCTCGCGGGCATGCTCGGCATCCTGGACACCCAGTTCGTGGTCAAGAGGGTGGCCCAGCTGGCCCGTTGGGCCAAAGACCGCGGCGGTAAGGGCCCGTCCCCCACAGGCGGGCAGCACCAGCAGCCGTACGAGCAGACAACGCGCCAGGGCGGCCCCACGGGCCCGGCCCTGAACCTCCGCAACCCGGTCTACGCCACGGAACGCGAACTCCTCAAACTGGCCCTACAGCGCCCCGATTTGGTCTCCCCGGCCTTCGACGCCTACGGCATCGACGAGTTCACGGCCGCCCCCTACGCGGCCGTACGCCAGACGATCATGGAAGCGGGCGGCGCGGAGTACGGCGTCCAGGACCCCCAGGAGTACCTGGTCCGCGTCCGCGAGGCGGCCCCGGACAACACGGTCCGCTCCATGGTGACGGAGCTGGCGGTGGAGGCGATCATGCGCCGGACGGTCGACGACATCTACGCCGGCGATGTGCTGGTCTCCGTCCGCCGCAGAGCGGTGGGACGCCGTATCCACGAGGTCCAGGGCACCCACGCCCGCCTGACCACCCATGGGGACCCGGCCCAACTGGCCGCCGTACAGAACGAGTTGTGGGTACTCCAGCAGTACGACCTGGCACTCCAGAACCAGGGGGCGGCGGCACTCTGACCGCCACCGCCGCCTGCCGTCACTCCCGCCCGTCGAACGTCGGTGTCACCGCCCGTATCAACCGGTCCACGAACTCCCGCTCCCTGTCCGCGAGTTGCGGGTACTCCATGACGAAGTGATGCCACTCGACGTACCCCACCGCGTCCACCACGTCCGCCAACAGGATTCGCTCGCGGCCGTGTTCGGGCCACTCGCCCGAGAGCCGGAACACCTCGTCCAGCAGTTCGTGGGGGAGTGGATACCGCTCGGCGAGGAGCACGGCGTCGTACAGGTCCTTGCCCTGCGCGTACATGTCGTTGATCAGCCACATCAGCTTCCAGGCCAGCGACAGCGCGGGCGTCGCCGCCCACACCGTCGCGCCGCCCGCCAGCTCCACCGGCACCGGCGGCTCGGCGAGCCGCTCGTTGAAGACGAAGTCCAGCTGCACATGGCCGCCCGGCAGCCCCGGCGCGGACCAGGGCAGCACCATACGGCGGCCCGGCACCCGGTCGTAGGTCCAGATGTCCTCGACCACCGCGTCGCGCGCGGAGAACCCCACCTCGCCGTCGCCCCGGGCCTCGGCCGCCGCCGCGATCCCGGCGAGCAGCCGCCCCGCAGCGGGGTCGGTGATCGAAAAGGTGGGCGGTACGACGACGAAGTCCAGGTCACCGGGCTCGCGGGCGGCCTCGCCGAACCACGTCGCCATCAGCACGCTCCCACGCAGCACCAGCGACTCGGCCCACTCGGACCCGGCGATCGCGTCGAGCACCAGGTCGAGCGCCCGGCGCCGCGCGGCCCGCCAGGCCTCGCCCCGGGCCGGGTCGGCGAAGCCCGGGTCGGCCGCCCGGAAGGCGTTGTGGTGCTGCTTCAGCGCCGGTTCGAAGATCAGCCGCTGCACCACGTCCTCACCGGGCACGGTACGCAGCGTCCGGGGCAGCCCCTGGTCCTCCCGGGTCCGGTCGTCCAACGCGCCCTTGGGCGCGTCGAGGCCCACCTCCACTCGCCTGCGCCAGGTCCACTTGTTCTTCATCCCCGCACCTCCCGCACCTGTGGCGCCGCCACGACCACGCCTTCGCTCTCCTCGATCCATCCGTCGATCCATCCGTCATCGACGGACAGGTCACTGTCGTACAGCACGAACTCCCGCTCCACGTCCACCACTTCCACGGCTTCCACCACATCCGGCCCACGCAGCTCCGCCAGCAGCCGTTCCAGCGCCCGCCCCGCGCCTGCGGTATCCACTCCTCGGCACCGCTGTGTCACGAACCGCTCGGTCCACCGGCCGTTCGGCGCCACCCGGCGGGCGTTCCACGACAGATGCGCGCCGTACGGGACGACCCGCGCCGCCAGGGCGTCGAGATCCGCGTCCACGGGCAGCCGCAGCTTCACGTGGTGCTCGAAGTACCGCTCGTCCGCGCATGGTTCACCCGGCACCTCCGGTGCCCACGGCGACGACTCGATCTTGACGCGCACCGGCTCGAAACCGTCCGCTCGCAGTCGCGCCGCGACTTCCCAGGCCCGCGCCGATTCGGCGGCGTACGACGGGGAACCCGTCAGGGTAAGCATCGGCTGGGTCGGCATCCGGCCACGGGCAAGGACGATGTGCGTCAACTTGAGCCCCACCGCGGTCGCCCAGCGGTCCAGCCGTTCCGCCTCGGCGGAGCTTCCGCAGCGGACGGTGACATGCGTTTCGTAGACGTGAGTTGAGCAGAGTGAACCGGACACGTGCCGATCGTGCCAGGTCGGACCCCGAACAAGCATCCGAGTTTGACGTCACGGTAACCACGCGGTCACGGACCGGACCCAAAAAGTGGTCGCACGCCCCTCGTGGCAGCGATGTGTCGTACTCCACACTGGGTTCCGGTGCCTGAGTCCTCGGAGCGCGGCCGACCCGTCCCCAACGGGTCCGACACCCCCGCGGTTCCGCTCAACGCGTACGGGACGGACAGCGGCGAGGCCGCCCACTCCGCCCCCCGAGTACCGCTGCCGTACGCCTCAGCAGCGATCATCCTGGAGGTCGCCCCCGTGCAGACCCAGACCCTCACCCAGACCGACAGCAGTACCGCGGTGACGGAGCCCGACGCCGAGACCGAGATCGCGGACGTCACCGACGTCGCCGAGGTCATCGCGGCCGTGCCTCCGCAGAGCCGCGCCGCGCACCACCCCGAGACGACCGATCCGGACAGCCCGCCCGAACCGGACGGTTCTCCGGCGGACGCGGTGGAGGTGCAGGAGACCGAGGAAACGATCGAGCCGGTGGAATCGATCGAGGTGATCGAGGCAATCGAGCCGGTCGCGCCGCGCCGCGCCCCCACCCGCGCCGACACCAGCGGGCCCTCCTCCGACCTGTTCCGCCAGTACCTGCGGGAGATCGGCCGTATCCCGCTGCTCACCGCCGCCGAGGAGGTCGAACTCGCCCGCCGGGTCGAGGCCGGTCTGTTCGCCGAGGAGAAACTGCGTCTCGCCTTCGACCTGGACAGCCAGTTGGCCCTCGACCTGGACAAACTGGTCGTCATGGGCCGGATGGCCAAGCGCCGGCTGATCGAGGCCAACCTGCGCCTGGTGGTGTCGGTGGCGAAACGGTACGTGGGCCGTGGGCTGACGATGCTCGATCTCGTCCAGGAGGGAAACCTGGGCCTGATCCGTGCCGTCGAGAAGTTCGACTACGCGCGCGGCTACAAGTTCTCGACGTACGCGACCTGGTGGATCCGCCAGGCCATGTCCCGCGCCCTCGCCGACCAGGCCCGTACGATCCGTGTCCCCGTACACGTGGTCGAACTGATCAACCGGGTCGTCCGGGTCCAGCGCCGGATGCTCCAGGAGCGCGGCTACGAGCCGACTCCCGAGGAGGTCGCCGTCCAACTGGACCTTCTCCCCGAGCGCGTGAGCGAGGTCCTGCGTCTCGCCCAGGAGCCGGTGTCGCTGCACGCGCCGGTGGGCGAGGAGGACGATGTGGCGCTGGGTGACCTCATCGAGGACGGCGACGCGGCGTCGCCGGTCGAGTCGGCGGCGTTCTTGCTGCTGCGGGAACACCTGGAAGCGGTGCTGTCGACGCTGGGGGAGCGGGAGCGCAAGGTCGTTCAGCTGCGGTACGGGCTGGCGGACGGGCGTCCGCGCACGCTGGAGGAGATCGGGCGGATCTTCGGTGTCACGCGGGAGCGTATCCGCCAGATCGAGTCCAAGACCCTGAACAAATTGAGGGACCACGCGTTCGCGGACCAGCTGCGGG
>Ga0307515_10020934_pt1 | contig 11625 bp, 2 predicted proteins | sample 17_EM_MG_FD_194513 | JGI IMG/M metagenome (GOLD analysis project Ga0307515, IMG submission 194513) | Populus trichocarpa ectomycorrhiza microbial communities from riparian zone in the Pacific Northwest, United States - 17_EM | ecosystem: Host-associated > Plants > Roots > Unclassified | place... | reverse complement strand
ATAGGGTATAACTAGAGTAAATTTAAAAGTTTTATAGCCTTTATAAGTGGGTGTAAAAAAAGGTTAATATATAGGTAAAAAATACCTAAAATATAGTTAAATTAGGAGTTATATTAAGCATATATATAAATTTAATTACAATAAGATATATCTTTTAAAAAAAGTTTTCTATAAAGTTGTTTAATAATTATAAATAGGTATTTATTATAAAGATAATATTTACTCTTCGCTAGATAATTTATTTTAAAGGAAAATACCGCTAATTAATATAAGTATACTAAGGTAAAGTATTTTATTAAATATATATAGCCTAAAAGAATAGTTAAATAGTTAAATGTATTATATTTAGGCAATTTAATAAAAAAATTTACACTTAAACCCAATTTTTTTGTAATAAAGCTTAATTATATTCCTTTAATAGCTATATAAGCCATTATATAGTTAAGTTTTTAATAAAATATAAAATATACAGTATATAGATTCTTTTTTGCTACTTCATTTAATACAATAACCCTTAAATCTATTTTAAATCTCCTTTATTAAGTTAAAATATTTTAAGTAAATTATAAAGTATATATATCTTAGTAATATAGCTTTAATTAAGAAGTACTATTTTACTAAGTATTACTATAAGAGCTAAAAAAAGGCCTTATAATAAAAATAACTAATTTAAGGCAGTTTATCTTTAGTATTTATTTATAAAGTCTATATAAAGGCTCCAAATATTTTTAAGTAAAAAATAGGGCTTTAATAAAGGGGCTAAGCTTTAAAAAAGCTAATAGTAATTAATTTAATAATATAATGACCCCAAAGAAGCCTTATAAAATATATTATATGGCTTAAGGCCGTTTAATAAGTATATACTTAATTAAGAGACTTGGTTACTTTTACAAAAAATAAGTTCATGACTTTAGAGAGTTATTCTAAAGGCTATATATATAGGCGCTTAAATATATAACTTATAATTATAACCTAAAGACCTTAAAAGTCCAAAATTATATAAATAGATAATGGTAGATCTAAATATAATACTAAAATATATAGATGCAATAAACAAAGCTATAGTAAAGGTAGAGGGAAAAAAGGCCAAAATAAGGGTAAAGGGGCCAAAATCAAAGCTTTAAAATACGCTAGATAGAAAGCCCGAAGCCGATATACTAAATGGCATATAAGGGCAAATAATTAATTAAATTTTGTTGAGTGTAAATAGCTTCCAAAGTAGTGTGGCCGATTTGGTGGGGTAACCGAGTTCGGGAGGTAGCCGAGTTCTAGGGGTCCGAGCTTATGCCAAGCCGTCTCATTCAAGCCTAACGGTATCGGTACTAGTGGAATAAAATTTATGAGTCCATTTTAAAATCATATCCCTTTGTGTGGCAGAACGGACTTTTCGTATTGGGCGCTTTGGGCGCTCCTGCCTGGGTTAGCATGCTGCAGGCACCCTAGCTAGCATGATTTTTTTTAGCAAGCCTCACCAAACGCGTTAATATTGCGATGCCGATAAAATACTGTAGAAGGCCACCACTAAAAACATCTCTATATTTTTTTAAGGAAGTTAGGTAAAAAGTTACAATATATAATGTTATGACTATAGGTTTCCGCCCTTCCTCTATTAACCAGCTGCTAATTATATAGGAAAATCCTCTATTAGAGTCCTCCCCTAAACTACTACCACCTATCCACTTTATACGCGTTTTTAACGTTAATAAGGATAAACTAGTAAAGGACCAGCTTAAGGTTATAAGGGAAAATATGCTGTATACATTAAATAAGATATATTAAGTGCTATAAGTAGTTAAACGGTTTAATTAGCGGTTATTTAATATAGAGGATTAATTAAAGGCAGTAGAGGAGGGTTTAAAGGACGCTAAGAAGGACGCTATGGTAAAGGCTTAATTAGCTTTAGAGTCTTAATATTAGAGGTGTAAGGAAGTAGAGGACCTAAAATAGTTACCTAGTCGTTGCCTACTAAATAAAAGTTGTTAAAGCACTAAAGGTATAAAGGAAGCCTATAGGTCTCGCATTTATATACTATTTACCTAACCTTTAATATAAGCTTCTTTGCCTCCTTCTATCTACACATTTAATACTTTAGTAGGCTCTTATAGCCTTACTTTCTTATAAAGCTTTTAATAGAACGGTGAGTTCGCGTCCTATATAGTCGAATTATATGTAGTGGGGTTTTAGCAGTAACGTAGGTAGTTTTTTAATTCGTTTTATTTTTATAACCAGGCCCAATACTAGATTAATATTGCCCATATTTTAGTAAGCTTTAACAAAGAAGACGCTCAGTATTATACTTATTTAGGCCTATTTTCTAACTGCCTATAATAACAAGGTTCCATACTAATCGTATATAAAAACAGTAGTAGGTTTAGAGGAAGGGCCTCCTTAATATCTAAAAGATCTTCTTACTAATAATATAGGCGTTAATTACAGCTATATTAAGTACCTAGAAAAATAAGGGCAGCTAGGTGCGCACGGCAGTAATCTAGGTAGTATAGTAGCTTTAAAGCTAATTGTAAATATTAACGCCGCCTATTTAGTTATTATAGTCGATAGAAAGCCTAGGAAGCGTTAACTTCTTAATTAAATTATTGCCCTAAATATTAGCTACTAGCTTCTTAAGGAAGGAATTATATACCCGCGGCTAATGCTAATTAACTTTATTAACGTTCTTACTGCTATATAAGTAAGCTGTTATTAAAAACCGTACTAAATTCTTATCCTACTATATAATAGAAAGCACTAAATTAATTACGCTAATAACTACTTCTGTAATAAAGTTAAACGGTAGCCTTTCCTTTTTTTATTAGCCCTTTTATACACCTCTAGATAGTCCTTTAAGTTTAATTAAGCTATACCAGCTATAGTAATTCTAAGTTATTAGAGCACCTAGAGTAACGGAATATTTATAAAGTAGTTATCTAAAAATAGGCAAAATTAACGAGCCTAAAGGGGGAGCTATTAGGTAAGGTAGAGGACGCACTTAGAGGTTTTTAAGAGGATAATATCTTAATGATCTAATTAAGAAGGAAGCCTAAAAAAGTAGCCAGGTAAGGTAAATATAAAGCTATAGCAATACCCGTATTAATAAAGGCTTAATATCTTAAAGCCCTTAGGTACTGGCTTGCTAGGTAATTTAATTATAGCTATAGATTATCTAGTAAACCTTACTATTATTTTATTAAATCTAACTATAGATCTAGGTATCATATACTTTCTAAACGCCTCGCCTAAAGAAGTTATTAACGGCTTAATCTTCTTAAAAACCTAACGCTTAACGCCATCTAGTAGAGGTAGTAAGGTATAGAAAAAGCGCTTAAGTTACTCCTACCTTTTTTAGCCTATAAATAAGCTAATTAAATATTTAGGATATTTAGGATTAATAGCCTAAAGGCCTCGTACCCGGGTGACCTTAAAGACGCCTATATAAATAATAAGTCCTACTCAAATTATTAATTCGCTAGTAGAGGTCTCCTTCTACCCCCGTAACCGTTTACCGATATACTATCCTAATTAGTAATATTTGCTAGCTTTTTAAGACGCTGTATATAGGTTTATACTAACCGCAAGTTTCTTAAATATACTAATACTAAAGAATAGTAGGAATACTTAAATATACTAATACTAAAGAATAGTAGGAATACTTAAATCGGCAGGTCCTATCTAGATCTACACTTACTAAACGCTATACTAATTTAGTCTACTAGTGTACAATAAGTAAAGCGCTTACTACCCTTATTTTAATTAGAAAGATTATTAGGTTTAATATCCGTATTAAGGCTACTAATAGGCTTACTAGCATGCTAAGCGGCGAATATTAACTTATATAAAAGGTTAATAACTTTAAGATCTAGTTTAGGAACAGCTGTTACGGACGCTTTAAGTACGATGTTACGACTACTTGGAGAAGAGTCGGAAGAAGCTAGTTAGTTAATTTAGGCACGGTTTAGGATAGAGCCAATAGAACTATGTGGCGAGGGGTAGTAGCTAAGGTTATATAACGTACTACGTATTAAACGAGAGGGATAAGAGGAACTTACGTACCTTATGTATAAGACGTATATTATGTATAAGAAGGATTTTATAGGAGTACAGTTGTGTATTTAAGGACCCTTAGTCCCTACCTAGATAGTTCCTTCCTTATAGTGATTCTCAGAATACAATTAGAGTTAATTTATTAGGCAACCACTCCACCAGTTATTATTACGTTGTGACTTTAATTTGCATCACCTACACACCTAGCCTAATAATGAGCCCATTGTAGTACTTGCTACAAGGTTCCGTTATAATAGCGGTTATAGGCTTTTATAAAGTAGGAACTATAGGAAGACCTATCCTTATAACTTCTTCAACTAATAGCTTTAGTAGTTTAGTCTTATCTACCTTATCTGCCTTATCCTTAGTAGTTTCGCTATAGGTATTAAAAATAGCTCCTAATTCCTCCTCCTTAATATCCTCTTTAATCAGCACTAATGTTACAGACGCTTTAAGTACGATGCTATAACTACTTGGAGAAGAGTCGGAGGAAGCTAGTTAGTTAATTTAGGCACAGTCTAGGATAGAGCCAATAGAACTATATAACAAGAAATAGTAACTAAGGTCACGTGACGTAATCTATATAATTTGTAGGATTTATATAATCCGTAACAGAGTAGATAGAGCACATATATATTATATACAAGAAGGATTTTTTAGGAGTTCGGTTGTATATTTAAGGACCCTTAATCCCTACCTAGATAGTTCCTTCCTTATAGTGATTCTTAGAATATAATTAGAGTTAATCTATTAGGCAACCACTCCACTAGTTATTATTACATTGTTCGGCTTTTATACTTATATTACCTATATACCTAGCCCAATAACAAGCCCATTGTAGTTCCTGCTATAAGGTTCCGTTACATAATCACTACCTAGTTACAGTATTAAATATAGAAAGTCGAATAACATGCCACTAAAAGCACTAGCTATAACGCTATTAACGGCGGCATATACTTCGAGATTAGGTAACGACACTAGTATAGTAGACACTAACTTATAACAACCTGTAACGGTCGGATAACTATAAGAGATAGTTAACTAGCTAACAGAAAATAATGCAACGTTGGAAAATAGGATTAACGGAATAGGAGTAGTAAAGATTAAGTTACTATTAATTAAGAGATTCTTAGGAGAGAGGTCTAAGCTTAAAGGATTTCTTACGCAAATGCATTTTAAAGTCACATAAGAAGGGGTAAAGCTACCTACACCTATAGATCGAATAGCCTATATAGGACTATTCCTATTAGGAAGAGTACTTAAGTAGTTTAAGCCTTATCTTATGGAAATACAGGTAAATAGAATAATAACTACTAACTAGGATATGCGATTTATATTTTTAAATTAATAGGGATTTGCAGAGCGACTTACGCAAATATTTAGAAACCCGGAATTAACAACTACAGCAAAGAGAAAACTCTAAAACATTACGTAATAAACCTTAGCAATTAAGTATATAATACAGTTCCAGACGTTAGCAATATAAGTAAAGTAGAATAATAAGGCGCTTATAGCATAGTATAAATAAGGACTTAAGGCTAAAGTCTAGGACGTAATTATCCTAATAGAAGATACGGACACCCTAAGGGAACTAATAGATTAAGTAATTAAGATTAATAATTGGATCTACTAAAGGGAATAGGCTAAAAGAGGCTAGGATAGAGTTTTACAGTTATATAAGGCGCAGAGCACGTAATAACTAAAGCTAAGTTAAAAACTATGGTATAGCGTAGAGCTAATAGACTTAAGTAGTACTAGGGAAGCCTATAAGAGATAGAGTAAGAAACTATAGAAACCTAGAGGTTAAGGATTTAGTAATTATAGGACTAAGGAGCAAAGGCTAAACCAGGGATCTTAGCAGTAGAAGACGTTTAGGCGGACTATATAACAAAGTTAATAGTTTAAAGAAAGAGCTTATATAAATTACGGAAAATAGGGTTACTTCGCGAGGGATTATAAAGATAGTTAGAGATATTATATAATAAAGGGAACTAGATTAATAGTAGATAATATATATATATAGAGGGATAATAATATACTATAAGGAACAAAAGAGTGTTTAATTAAAAGTTTTACGTTTTATTATAATAACGTATACCAAATTTATAAGGACGCTAAGTATGGCGTAAGCTATTAGCTATAAGAGCCAGCACCTATAGGATATAGAGGAACTAACGAACCAGTTCGCAGATCGGATATTAAGGACAATAATTTTAATATAGGCGAAATATTTTATAACAATAAGGTAATAAAAGCGGCTTACTAGGAGCACGTAGACCTTAGAAATGTTATACTAGAGGTAGAGGATAATTCTACTATAGAATAGGGAACATTAGTAGGGATTAAGACCCCACTAGATATAATATCTATCGCTTCGCGAAATATAAGAGAAGTAGGGTAGTAAACTACTTCGGCACTTAATAAAGGCAAAAGGCCAAAGGCTTAAGATTCTTAAGAAGAGATAAAAGACGACTAAGATTCTTAAGACGAGATAAGGTAAGCTTAAGGACCTATAATAGATAATAACCAATAGAGCAAAGCAGCAGCTTAGTTTAAAGATATACAAATAAGCTCAGGATAGAGTTTCCTATAGGCACAAGATTCTTAAGATAAGATAAGTAAGATTTAAGACTCTTAAGACGAGATAAGAACACTAAGTAAGCCTAGTTAAACTAAGGCTAAAGTAAGGCTTAAGATAGAAGCAAGCTCAGGATTAAGAATCTAAAGGGGTTAAGAATTCGGAGTATAAATAAGGACACCCGTAAATAGGAGGTAAGAGGCTTCGTTATAGATTAGAGAATCTATAGTATAAACAGCAACTAGACTAGGAGACAGATATATAGACCTAAAAGACTTACTAGGAGAACATAGTGTTTAGCCTAAAGATTAAAGAGTTAATACTAAGATTAAGAAGTAAGAAGACTTTAAAAATCTATTAGTAAGACGTAAACTAAAAGAAACTATAAAAGAATTTAGGTAAAGAATTATCGCATAGTAAGAACAGAAACTAGATAAGAGATCTAGTATATTAGGACGTATAAGGGACAAAGCACTAGTATAAAGAATTACTAATAGGCCTAGGGCAGGTATACTAAGAGCTAAGTGGCTTACTAAACTAGAATAAGAAGAGGACCTAGGAATTCCTACTAGGTTTAAAGAACGATATATAAAAGTCTGTTATAATATAGTAATAAGAAAATACTTCCTTACGGACGAGCCGTATATACTTAAAAAGCTATACTAAAAGTGGTATAGGCAACGACATAATAATAAGTGGGAAGATTTCTATATATAGTTAGATAAAAAAGTTATTTAAGACCACCTAATTACGGAAAAGGCTATAAGTTATATTAAAGGAGCCTTAATTATAACATTAAAAGATCTAAAGGAGTAATTAGAGGACTAGAGATGCGAGAGGTAAATTATAGTACCTATAAATAAAGTTATAACGCTTAGATTAACACGAGAAAGGTTTAAACTTAAAGATAAAGATAAGTTAAGAGTTGACCTAAAACACCTAGTATATTATATATTAGTATAGATCGTATATATAGATAATACGTGTAATATATATAGAGTACTAAAGGATAAGAACCGAAAGTACCTAGTAAAAATGTATTAGTTATTAGATAAGGCGAAGTATAAAAATGCTAAATATATACATAGTTGGCACCTAGTAGAAGTTTAGGAGTTAGGAGACTTAGTACTTTAACTAGAAAGATTCCTTATAGAAGAATACTTAGATAGATAATAGTAGTGGGAATGTCTAAAGAATATATATCTATAGTATATTAAAGACAAAGCGAACTAGGTATTGGCTAAAGAGTGAGCTAAGTATAATAGAATTAAGCAGCTAATAGTTAGGAAAAGTAGAGGCCTACGGGACTAAAGGGAGCTAGTAGTAGAGCCTTAGACCCTTAAAGGAATTTAAGGATAACACCTAAATTTATAAGTTAAATAGTAAGATTAGTAGTTTAAGGCGCTAGCAGATAGTGGAGCAACGCGAAACTATATCTTATTAGCAGTAGTTAAAAGAATAGGACTACCTTATAGACAGAAGGAGTAACCTTACCTATTAGTAACGATTTTAGGAGATCTAATAGCCTATAGAGGAGGGATTATTAGTCTTAAAATAGGACCTATTTAAATAACCATTAAAGGGAGACAAATTAAGATATCTTTTAATATCCTACTATTAGGACGGGATAAGGCAGTATTAGGGATACCTTAGTTATAGGAATATAATCTAAAGATTAATTAGATTACAGGTTAGGTTAATATTAGGAATACTTAACGCTATAAGATGTAATAATAAGCTAAGTTGGTATAGTACTAAGTAGGAGTAACCTATAAAGAGATAGAAAAGGGATTAAGTTATATACTAAAGAGATACTATAAGTATAGTAAGAAACTATAGTTACTAGAGAGTAAAAAGTTATTAGAGTATATAGCATGGGACTATAAGATAGAATTAAAACTAGGAATAAGTTTAAAGTTCTTTTTAATCTATAAGCTTACCAAAGAGGAAGGTAGAGCACTAAAAGAGTTTATCTAGGAAAATCTATAAAAGGGATCTATTAGACCATCGCAGTTATTAACGGGTTATCTAGTACTATTTATACTAAAGAAAAACGGTAAGCTAAAGCTGTATATTAACTATAGATAGTTAAACAGCATTACTAGGAAGGATAGGTATTCTTTATCCTTAATTAGCGAAATCTAAGACAGGATAAGCAACGCGTAAATCTTTACGAAGATAGACCTAAGATAGGCGTACCATTAGATTAGGATTAAGGAAGGCAATAAATAAAAGGTAGCCTTTAGGTTAAAGAAAGAACTGTATAAACTATTAGTTATACAATTTAGGCTTATAAACGCACTAGTAACGTTCTAGAAGCGTATTAACAATATATTAAAAGAATACTTAGATAAATTTGTTATAGTATATCTTAACGATATTATTATCTACTTAATAACTAAGGAAGAGCACGGAGAATATATTAAATAGGTCTTAAAGAGACTATAGGAAGAACAAATGCTAGTAATAATTAAAAAATACGAGTTCTTTACCAGGAAGACTAATTTCATTAAATTTATTATTAAACTAGGCCAACTTAATATAGATCTAAAGAAGATTAAGGCTATAGTGAATTAGTAAGAACTAGAGAACATTACGTAGTTAAGATTATTCTTAGGGTTTTATAATTACTACAGAAGGTTTATAGCGTAATGGTTAAAGGATATTAAGCCATTTATATAATTAACAAAGAAAGAAGAATTATAGGTATAGGGAAAGGAATAATAAGAGTTATTTAGGAAAGTTAAAGAATTGTTTACCTAGGAGCCAGTTCTTAAAATCTATTAACTAGGACTAGAGATAGTTATAAAAACGGATATATTAAACTATATACTAAGGGCATACTTTATATAGAGATATTAAGATAAATAGCACCTAGTGGCATACTATAGTCGGAAGATAACACTACTAGAGTTAAACTATAATATTTATAACAAGGAGTTATTAGGTATAGTTATAATATTAAAGAAATAAAGAGCATTTTTATAAGGCATAAAGAAACTATTTATAGTTAAAACGGATTATAAGAACTTAATAGAATTCCTAATAATAAAGGAACTTAACTAAAGATAGGTTAGATGGGCAGAGATGCTTATAGAATACTATTTTAAGATTTAGTATACTAAGGGTATAAACAACATAAGGGCAGACGCTCTAAGTTAAAAGGCTAAACTATAAAATAACGAAAAGCTATTAGGGGCTTTACTGCGAAAAGATACAGATGGATTAATTAGGTATAATTATCTAAAAATTATAATAACTTAGGAAGAACTAGAGAAAGTTTACAAGTTACTAGAAAGCTTTTAGGTATAAAGAATTCTAGAAGTATAGCTAGAAGATCTATAGACGAATATATATAAAAACTAAGAAGTAAAGTATATCCTAAGAAGCATAGCAGAGCAATTTATAGAAGATTTCTATAAGGGAATGACTTAAGGACACAATAGAGCCATAGGCTTAGTGTTAAGACTTTAGGAGGAATATATTATTAACGGAATCTAAAATATCGTAAAAAAAGTAATAAGGGAATATCTAGATTGCTAAAGGAATAAACTAATAAGGCATAAGCTATATGGAGGGCTATAACCTATTAAAGTACCAGAGAGACCATAGGAGGTTATATTATAGGACTTTATTATTAAGTTATTAAAGTTAAGAGACCCTATTACCAGATAAGATTATAACGCGATTTTAGTAATAGTAGATAAGCTTATAAAGTAGGGATACTTTATAGCATGTATAGAAGAAATTTTAGCGGAAGATATCGCTAGAATTTATATTAAAGAAGTATTTACAAGATATAGAGTATTAAGTAAGATTATATTGGATAAAGATCTAAGATTTATAGCAGCATTTTAGGAGGTATTTTTAGCGGAATAAGGAGTTAGAGTAGTAACTTTTACCGTATATTATCCGCAGACAGACAGTTAAATAAAAAGATTAAATTAGACACTAAAATAGTATTGTATAATTACAGCACCTATCGTACCTAGTGCGTGCTTACGCGTTCGGTACGCCGAGTACGCGTTTACGCGTTTAGTGTACCAACCACCCACTTACGCGTCTGGTGCATTTCTGAAGCACTAACTAATTAGGGGGGAGGCGTATTAGTATATAGACTACGTAGTCTACTTCATACAATCGATAGTTACCATTATCTAAAAGAGCATACAATACTACACGTATTTCGTGCCCCTGGATCTAACTCACTCGTACTATTAAGTTAGTACGAACACTGATTAGTAAGCGCGCACAGATTAGTAACCACTTAATACCTCCCACTAAGCAATACATATAACAGCGACCACCTGTTTAGACTCCTAGTACGACCTGCTAGAAGGTCGGAAGTCGGGGATTACGGACTATCACCAACTCTGTATACTTATTTAAGTCTTAGTACGGTTTACTAAAAGTTATAAACGCGAATATAGACCTTTACGGAACCCCCTATCCTTAACCCCCTTAAACCTTAAACCTCTTCGGACCTTACGGAAACCCCCTACCCTTCTACGAATTATTACGGACCCGTTAATCGCCTTTACGGACCACTACAAGACCCCTCAAACTATTACGGACCCGCTATAAGCTACTACGACCCGCTATAGCTTATATAGATATACAACGCTATATAATATAGCAGATATAAGCAAGTAAATTAGCGAAGGTCAAAAGAAGTAGAGCTAAGGAGTCGACGTTACGTCTATAAACGACATTAACGACTATATTAGTTTTAAAATCCTTAAATATAAACACTTTAAGCTTATAAATGACGACCTATAGGAGTGATACTAGGAAGACTTTGCGGACTTTACGGAAGCTATTTTTAAGGCCTGCAACCCTATTACTATCCGTAAACTACGAACCCTTTTACATAACTAAGGTATATAGATTAAAAGGAATAAACGAGTTACTGTTGCACAGTCCTTATATAACATAATATATAAGAAGGACCAAATAGAATAGACTAAAGAGGAAATCCTAGACCAGTTCTAAGAAACTAAGGAACTCTT
>Ga0307515_10020933_pt1 | contig 11625 bp, 8 predicted proteins | sample 17_EM_MG_FD_194513 | JGI IMG/M metagenome (GOLD analysis project Ga0307515, IMG submission 194513) | Populus trichocarpa ectomycorrhiza microbial communities from riparian zone in the Pacific Northwest, United States - 17_EM | ecosystem: Host-associated > Plants > Roots > Unclassified | place... | reverse complement strand
TGGCGCAGCTCGGTCAGCACGTCGAAGGTGTTCTGTGCGTCGGCATCCATCTCGGGCGCGTAGAAGCAGGAGCGCGCGCCGCCGGCCTTCTTGGCCGCGTACATCGCGGCATCGGCGCGCGCGATCAGCTTGTTCTGCGGGCACTTGTCGGGATACAGCGCGATGCCCACCGAGCACGACATGCTGATCTCGCGATGATCGACCTTGTACGGCCGACTCAGTGCATCGATCACTCGGCCGGCGAGCTGCGCGACGGCCTCGCGTTCGGCTCCGTCGGTGATCAGCAGCAGGAACTCGTCGGCACCGACGCGCGCCACCGCATCGCCGGCGCCCGCGAACGCCTGCAGACGCTGGCCGGCCTGCTGCAGCACGCGGTCGCCGCTGCTGTGGCCGAAGCCGTCGTTGACGGGTTTGAAGCCGTCGAGGTCGATGAACATCACCGCGAGCCGGCCCGCACCGGCATCGCACTTCTTGGCCGCCATCTGCAGCCGGCTCTCGAGGTGCAAGCGGGTCGGCAGGCCGGTCAGGTGATCGAGCGTGCCCGGACGCACGCGGCGGGTGCGGGTCGGCAATGCACCGGCACCGGCCTGAACCAACACGAAGCGAAGCAGCACGCCGAGGCCGACGAGCACGCTCATCATCGGCCAGTCGGCACCGGCCCCATCGGGGCTCACGCCCAGGCCGTGCGCCGGCACCGACGCCGCAGCACCCAGGCACACCAGCGCGGCCGCCACGGTCGCCGCGCCGGCACGCACCCAGCTCGCGCTGCGCGCCGAGCCCAGGCCGGCGTGCGCGGCGACCAGCGCGGCCGACAGGCTCAGCGTCAGCGTGCCGGCGCTCATCCAGGCCGGGGCAAGCCGGAACACGCCAGGCGCGCTGAGCATCGCATGCACATAGGCCGCCATCGGCAACACCACGGCGACGAGTGCAGCCCAGGGCCACGCGCGGCGACGCAGATGCATGCCGGCGACGCTGGCCAGCAGCGCCAGCAGCAAGGCCGGCAACCACGGCAGCAGCGCACGCGATGCCGCGCCGGCGCCACCGGCGGCCTCATGCACGTGCAGCGCATGGGCAGGCCACCAAAGCCCGCATCCGCCCAGGATCACGCTGCCCGCGACCAGCGCGCGCGACAAGGCCCGCGGCCGCCCGACCGCAGCGGCGCCGGTCTCCGCGGCCAGCCAAAGCAAGGCCGCGGTGACCAGGAAGCTGGCCGACACGATCGTCACGAGCGCTTGATCCATCCCCCTCCCGCGTGGGCAATACACCGCCAGCGCCATGGCATGGCAAACAGGCAGCGCGCATCTTGACCCGCTTTGGGTGACCCCGCACAGGTCTGCGCCCGTAGCAACGGTGGCAAGCGTGACGCATGCCGCATCGCTGCGGCGACTCGGCGTCTATTCGGCGCCGACCAGGCCGTTGCGGATCGCGTAGACCGTCATCTCGGAGTTGTTGGTGAGGGCCAGCTTCTCGAGCACGCGGGCGCGGTACACGCTCACGGTCTTGGGGCTGAGCATCAATTCTTCGGCGATGTCTGAGAGGCGCTTGCCGGAGGCGATCATCACCAGCGTCTGCAGCTCGCGGTCCGAGAGCTTTTCGTGTGCGTTGGCGATCGCGGGCGTGGTCAGGCTCTCGACCAGCATCTGCGCGATCTCGGGCGTGACGTATTTACGGCCCTGCGCCACGGTGCGCACCGCGTTGACGATCTGCGCCGGGTCGCCGCCCTTGTTGACGTAGCCGAAGGCGCCGGCGCGCAGTGCGCGGATCGCGTATTGGTCTTCGGGGTACATCGACACCACCAGCACGCGCATCGCGGTGACTTCGTCCTTCAGCACATGCAGCACGTCCAGGCCGCTGCGGCCGGGCAGGTTGATGTCGAGCACCAGCACGTCGGCGGTGTGGTTGCGCATCAGCGCGCGCAACTCGCCGTAGTCGCCTGCCTCGCCGACGACTTCGATGTCCGGTGCGTCCGAGAGCGTGTCGCGGATGCCGCGCCGGATCAGCGCGTGGTCGTCGCAGAGAAAGACCTTGATCATGGCTGGTCGGTGGCGGGTCGGTGCGGGTTCGTCACAGGTCACCCCATTGGCTGGCGTCGTCGTCGTCCACGGGGTTGCTGCCTGCGGGTATATCAGCGATCCCGAGCGGATTCAAGGGGACGGACAAAATCATCGTCGTCCCCGCGGCGCTGCTGCTGAGCTCGACCCAGCCGCCCACGGTGCCGGCGCGCTCGTGCAGGCCGCGGATGCCGAACGAGCGCGCCTTGACCAGATCGTCGGCGCTCAGGCCGCGGCCGTTGTCGGTGATCTCGAGCGAGAGCACGCCGCCGGCGAGCGACAGATCGAGCGTCACGCGGCTCGCCTGCGCATGCTTGCTGACGTTGGTGAGCGCCTCTTGTGCGGTGCGGTACGCCACCAGCGGGACGCCGATCGGCAGCTCGGGGGGATTGGTTTGATCGGTCGGCAGGCGGATCGCGCACTCGATGCCGGTGCGGCGCTCGAAGCGCGTCGCGAGCCAGTGCAGCGCGGCAACCAGGCCCTGGTCGAGGATCGCCGGACGCAGGTTGTGCATGATGCGCTTGCTCGAATCGATCGCCAGCGTGACGGTCTCGAGCGCCGACGTGACGCGCTCGAGCACCGCGGCCGAGTCGGAGTGGCGGGCGATCCAGGCCAGGTCGAACTTGAGCGCCGTGAGCGAGCCGCCGACATCGTCGTGGATCTCGCGCGAGATCGCGGCGCGCTCCTGCTCGATGCTGTTCTGCAGGTGCTGGGCGAGCTCGCGCAGGCGCTGCTTGGAGGCGTCGAGCTCGCGGTCGGCCTGGACCCGGGCGCGCCGGGTCTCGGTCGCCTCGATCGCGTGCAGCAGCGCGGGCACGAGCCGGGCGAGGTTGTTCTTCAGCAGGTAGTCGCTCGCGCCGTTGCGCATCGCCTCGACCGCGGTGTCTTCGCCGATCTCGCCCGAGACCAGGATGAACGGCACGTCCACATCGCGCGCCTTGAGCAGGTCGAGCGCGACCAGCCCCGAGAAGCCGGGCAGGTTGTAGTCGGAAATGATCGCGTCCCAGTCGGCATCGAGTGCCGCCAGGAACTCGGCCTCGGAGTCGATGCGCCGCACCGACACCCGCAGGCCGCCGCGCCGCAGATGCGCCAGCGTGAGTTCGTGGTCGAGCTCGGAATCCTCGAGGTGCAGAACGCGCAGCTCGCGGGTGGCGTTCGGGTTCGGCGTCGGGGGCTGCATGCTGCGCAGTATGCCGCGGCCGGGCGTAGCGGGTGCCGATTCCGCTCAGGTCCGGCGATCGCTTGCCGAAAAGCGATGGAGGCTCGACCTCGCGAACACTTTGCCGACGACGGATGCACGATGCTCAAACAACATGCACAACACGCCCCCGACGCACCGACAGCGTCGACCATGCCCCTGATGGCAGCGGCAGACCTGCAAGACAACCTGATGACGGCGACCAACGACCTGGACCGTCTGCAAGGGCTTCTTTCGCATGCCTGCGATGAGCTGATGCAGGGCTTCCACGGCGCGGCCGGCGAGATCCAGGAGCTGGTCGAGGCGGCGCAGGACACGCCCTCGCAAGAGCTGTTCGACAGTGTGATGCAGCACCTGGGCGGGGCGATCACCGCGCTGCAGTTCCAGGACATGGCCTCGCAGCTGATCGCCCACACCCACCAGCGGCTGCGCAACTGCGCCGACCGCATCGCCCGCGAAGCCATGGGCGAGGACGAGGAAGGCGAAGCGGTGATCGAAGAGTCGCCGCTGCGTCCGAATCCGGTGACGCAGGACGAGATGGACGCCGGATCAGTCGAACTGTTCTGAATTCACCCGCCTATTAAAGATCAAGAGTTAGCAGCAACGGCCGAATAAGCCACAGGTAATCTGGAGAACGATATGCATTCAATCCTTGCAGTAGACGACTCTGCGTCCATGCGCCAGATGGTGGCGTTCACGCTCAAGAGCGCGGGCTACAGCGTCGTCGAGGCCGTCGACGGCCAGGACGCCTGGGAAAAGACGGGCAAGAGCGACTTCGACCTCGTGCTGACCGACCAGAACATGCCGCGCATGGATGGCATCAGCCTGACCAAGAAGCTGCGCGACAACCCGAAGTTCAAGTCGACGCCGATTCTGATCCTGACGACCGAGTCGAGCGACCAGATGAAGCACGCCGGCCGCAGCGCAGGCGCGACCGGCTGGCTCGTCAAGCCCTTCGATCCGGCCAAGCTGATCGAGGTCATCCGCAAGGTGATCCGCTGAACCGCAGGTCCAGGAGTCCAACATGGGTGAAATGACATCAGAAGGCGCGAACATCGGCGCCGGCATCGACCTGAGCCAGTTCTACCAGGTCTTCTTCGAAGAAGCGGGCGAGAACCTCGACCGCATGGAGGCTCAGCTGCTCGAGATCGACCTCACGGCCGCCGACGACGAAGAACTGAACTCGATCTTCCGTTGCGCGCACTCCGTCAAGGGCGGCGCCGCGACCTTCGGCTTCGCCGACGTGGCCGAGCTCACGCATCAGATGGAGACGCTGCTCGACAAGCTGCGCCGCCACGAGCTGACGCCGACCGCGCCGATGGTCGACGTGCTGCTGCAAGCGGGCGATGCGCTGCGCGCCCAGCTCGCCCGCCATCAGGGCGCCGGTGGCGACGTGATCGACACCAGCGAGCTGCTCGTCAGCATCCGTGCCATGAGCTCGGGCGAAGCGCCGCCGGCTGCAGCGGCGGCCAAGCCCGTCGCCGTGGCCAAACCGATGGTCGACAGCCCTGTCGTTGGACTCAGCGACGAACCCGCCGCGGCACCGGCCGCCGTTGCCGGTGCAGCGCGTGAACTCGAGGTGCGCGTCGGCCCGCTGAAGGACACGACGCAGGCCAACAACCTGATCGACCTCTTCAACGAGATCACCGATCTGGGCACGATCGAGGCCATCGATGGCGGTCAGCCCAGCGACGGCATGCGGCGCTTCCGCGTCGTCACGACCAGCAGCGACAACGACCTGCTGGACCTGTTCACCTTCCACGTCTCGCGCGACGAAGTGGCGCTGCTGCCGATGGGCCCGGGCTTCGGCTTCCATGCCGGCGCGCCCGGCGCACCGGAGCCGGAGCCGAGCGACCTGGGCTATGGCTTCTTCGACAACGCACCCGGTGCGCCTGTGTCGGATGCGGCCACCGCGAGCGCGAGCGCCACGGTCGATGCCGCCGCCGCGGACGCACCCAAGGCCGCCGCGCGTGCGCCGGCCCGTGCCGACAAGGCACCCGCCGCCGCGCTCGAATCGTCGACGCTGCGCGTCTCGGTCGAGAAGGTCGACCAGCTCATCAACCTGGTCGGCGAGCTCGTCATCACGCAGGCGATGCTGGCGCAGAACAGCAAGCAGATCGACACCGCGCTGTACCAGCAGCTCGCTGCCGGCCTGGCCGACCTGGACCGCAACACGCGCGACCTGCAAGAGTCGGTGATGTCGATCCGGATGATTCCGATGTCGATGGTGTTCTCGCGCTTCCCGCGCATGCTGCGCGACCTCGCGGCCAAGCTCGGCAAGAAGGTCGAGTTCGTGACGCAGGGCGAATCCACCGAGCTCGACAAGGGGCTGGTCGAGAAGATCACCGACCCGCTGACGCACCTGGTGCGCAACAGCTGCGACCACGGCATCGAAAGCCCGGCCGAGCGCATCGCCAAGGGCAAGCCCGAGCACGGCACGATCACGCTCGCGGCCTCGCATCAAGGCGGCTCGATCCTGATCGAGGTGCGCGACGACGGCAAGGGCCTGTCCCGTCCGAAGCTGCTGAGCAAGGCCCGCGAACGCGGCATCGACGCACCCGATTCGATGACCGACGCCGAGGTCTGGAGCCTGATCTTCGCGCCCGGCTTCTCGACCGCCGACGTCGTCACCGACGTCTCCGGCCGCGGTGTCGGCATGGACGTGGTGAAGAAGAACATCACCGCACTCGGCGGCACGGTCGAGATCGATTCGGCCGAAGGCTACGGCATGAGCGTGAAGGTGCGGCTGCCGCTGACCCTCGCGATCATGGACGGCATGTCGGTCGGCGTTGGCGAGGAGGTCTACATCCTGCCGCTGTCGTCGGTGATCGAGTCGTTCCAGGTCCAGCCGGGCAACATCAAGACGATCGGCGGCAGCGGCCGCGTGATCGAGGTGCGCGACGAGTTCATGCCGGTGCTCGACCTCGAGCAGGTCTTCAACGTGCCGCGCTTCGACTTCGAGAACGCCGGCGGGATCATGGTCGTCGCCGAGGCCGAAGGCGGCCGCGTCGCACTGCTGGTCGACCAGTTGCTCGGCCAGCAGCAGGTTGTCGTGAAGAACCTCGAGGCCAACTACCGCCGCGTCAACGACATCTCGGGCGCCACGATCATGGGCGACGGCCGCGTCGCGCTGATCCTGGACGTCGGCAGCCTGGTGCGCCGCTCGCGGCACTGAATCCAATCGGAACAAGCTGTCCATGAAGAACGTCTCGATCGGATATCGCCTCGGTGCCGGTTTTGCCGCCGTGCTGGCACTCACCCTGCTGATCGTCGTTCTGGCCTACCAGCGCCTGGGCAACCTTGAAAGAGTCGGGCGGGCGCAGCAGGCCAGCGGCCAGCACGCGTCGCTGGTCGAACAGTGGCGCAGCCTCACGCAGTCGAACCTGACGCGTGCGATGTCCCTGGCCAAGGCGGGCAACCCGAAGGCGCTCAGAAGCTACCTCAATCCGCAGATCCGCGAGACCACCGAGCGCATCAACGCTTTGCAGCAGCAAATTGCCGCCAGCGCCATCCTCCCCAGCGAGCGCGCCGAGATGGAACAGATCGGCGAGAAGACAAAGGCCTTTCTTGCCAAGCGCGACGCGATTCTGTCGGCCATGGAAGGCGGCGACTCCTCGGGCGCGACGCTGGTCGACGTCGAGCTGGTGCCGCTGGCGAAGGCCTACGATCAAAGCATCGCGACGCTGCTCGACAGCGTGAATTCCGCGGCCAACGCCGCCGGCGAAGCCGCTGCCGAACAAACACGCCTCACCAGCCGCTTGCTTCTCGCCATCGGGACGCTGACGCTGGTGCTGGGGACGGCCATCGCCTGGGCGCTCACCCGCTCGGTGACCCTGCCGATGCGCCAGGTCATGGCCGACGCGCGCCGCATCGCCGAAGGCAACCTGGCGGTGGAGGTCCACATCGACCGCAACGACGAACTGGGCGCCTTGCAGCGCACGATCGATCAGACCCGCCGCGCCCTGAGTTCGATGGTCGGCCAGATCTGCCACGCTACCGACAGCATCGGGGTCTCCTCTGCCGAGATCGCACACGGCAACCAGGATCTGAGCCGCCGCACCGAGCAGGCCGCCTCCAACCTGCAGCAGACCGCGTCGTCGATGGAGCAGCTCACCGGCACCGTCAAGCAGTCGGCCGACTCGGCACGCCAGGCAAACCAGCTCGCTGCGTCGGCGTCCGAAGTGGCGGTGCGCGGCGGCGTCGCGGTCGCGCAGGTCGTGACGACGATGGACGAGATCAACGCCAGCTCGAAGAAGATCGCCGACATCATCGGCGTGATCGACGGCATCGCGTTCCAGACCAACATCCTCGCGCTCAACGCCGCGGTCGAAGCGGCGCGTGCCGGCGAACAAGGCCGCGGTTTCGCGGTCGTCGCCAGCGAAGTGCGCAGCCTGGCGCAACGCAGCGCCGAGGCGGCGAAAGAGATCAAGGGCCTGATCGGTGCCAGCGTCGACAAGGTCGAGAGCGGCACGCGCCAGGTGACCGATGCAGGTGCGACGATGACCGAGATCGTCAACTCGGTGAAGCGCGTCTCCGACATCATCGGCGAGATCACCGCGGCGTCCGGCGAACAGAGCCAGGGCATCGGCGAGATCAACAACGCCGTGACCCAACTCGACCAGATGACGCAGCAGAACGCGGCGCTCGTCGAAGAATCGACCGCCGCCGCCGAGAGCCTCAAGGAGCAGGCCGCGCGGCTGGCGGCGGTGGTCGGCACGTTCACGCTCGAGCGCTGAATCGAACGCCGAAGCGGACGCATTCAAGACATCGCGCATCCACGACAACTTCTCACGGCCGGCGCACGAAAGTGCGGCCGGCCGTTCCGCTTTTGGTGCGGCGCAGCCTCAACAACGTGCGAACGGGGCCGATAAGAACTGTGAACCGTTGTCCAACCACAGCCGGACTCGAACAACCATGACCCTCAACAACCTGCGCATCGGACCCCGCCTCGCGATCGGCTTTGGTGCCGTGCTCGCGCTGCTGCTGGTGATTGTCGGGATCGCGTACTTCCAGTTGACGCACACCACCACCGGCAGCCTGTCCGAGCTGACGGATGCGGATCGGCGCGCCGGCATCGCACGCGACTGGCTCGGCAAGACCCAGCTCAACGTGGCCCGCGCCATTGCGATCGCGAAGTCCAGCGGCCAGCCCGACATCGAGCAGTTCTTCACGCCGCAGATGAAGCGCACCTCGCTCGAGATCAGCGAGCTCCAAAAGGCCATGGACGCTTCGGTCCGCACCGAGCAGGGCAAGGCCTTGATGGCCGAAGTCGCCCGCAAGCGCGCGGCCTACGTGGCGCTTCGCGAAGAGTTGGTGGCCTTGGTGAAGCAGTCCGACCAGCCGGCCGCCGATGCGCTGCTGGCAGGCAAGGTGCTGCCCGCCAGCGAGGCCTATCTCGCCGCGATGGCCGAGGTGCAAAAGTACGAGGCCGAGCTGGCTCGCAGCGGCGCCGAAGACCTTCAGCACAGCATCGCCAGCTCCGGCCAGGCGCTGCTGGCGCTGCTGCTCGTCAGCGTCGCGGTCGGCAGCGCGATGGCGTTCCTGATCACCCGCTCGGTGACGCGCCCGCTGCAACTCGGCGTCGACGCGGCACGCGTGATCGCCAGCGGCGATCTCTCTCACCCCGTGCGATCCGATCAGCGCGACGAGGTCGGCGACCTGCTGCGCGCGCTGGGCGGCATGCAGCTCGCACTGCGCGAACTCGTCGGCCAGGTGCGCCACTCGACCGACAGCATCGGCACCGCGAGTTCCGAGATCGCGACCGGCAACCAGGACTTGTCCTCGCGCACCGAACAGACCGCGTCGAACCTGCAGCAAGCGGCTTCTTCGATGGAGCAGCTCACCGGCACCGTCAAGCAATCGGCCGACTCGGCACGGCAGGCCAACCAGCTCGCAAGCTCGGCCGCTGAAGTGGCGCAACGCGGCGGCGTCGTCGTGTCGCAGGTCGTCGCGACGATGGACGAGATCAATGCCTCGTCGAAGAAGATCGTCGACATCATCGGCGTGATCGACGGCATCGCCTTCCAGACCAACATCCTCGCGCTCAATGCCGCGGTCGAAGCGGCGCGTGCCGGCGAACAAGGCCGCGGTTTCGCGGTCGTCGCCAGCGAGGTGCGCAGCCTGGCCGGCCGTTCCGCTGACGCGGCCAAAGAGATCAAGGGCCTGATCGGCGCCTCGGTCAGCAAGGTCCAAGACGGCTCGAGGCTGGTGGCCGACGCCGGCAAGACGATGACCGAGATCGTCGGCTCGGTGCAGCGCGTCTCCGACATCATCGGCGAGATCACCGCCGCCTCGGCCGAGCAGAGCGACGGCATCGGCGCGGTCAATGTCTCGGTCACCCAGATCGACCACATGACGCAGCAGAACTCCGCGCTCGTCGAAGAGTCCGCGGCTGCCGCCGAAAGCCTCAGGGAACAGGCGTCACGCCTGTCCGAGCTCGTCGCGACGTTCCGGCTCGAGCCGGTCGCTGCGTAGTCCCACCCCCGACCCATCGAACCGAGAAACATCATGATGACGAACAAGCATTCCCTCACCCACACGGTCGTTGCTGCCCTGCTGCTCGTCGGCATGGCCAGCGCCTTCGCGAAGGACGGCAACGCCACCGCAGCCGAAGCCACCGCGATGGTCAAGAAAGGCGTGGCCTTCATCAAGGCCAGCGGCAAGGACAAGGGCTACGCCGAGATCAGCACCAAGGGCGGCCAGTTCAGCGACCGCGACCTCTACCTGACGGTCTACGGCCTGGACGGCACGGTGCGCGCCCACGGTGCGAACGAAAAGATGATCGGCAAGAACCTGATCGAGCTGAAGGACGTGGACGGCAAGGCTTTCGTCAAGGAGCGCGTCGAACTCGCCGCCTCCAAGGGCACGTTCTGGCAAGACTACAAGTTCACCAACCCGGTGAGCAAGAAGATCGAGCCGAAGAGCATGTACTGCGAAAAGCTCGACGACGCCGTCGTCTGCGGCGGCATCTACAAATAAGCGCCACGCGCCGAACCACAGTCTTCTCGAGCCGAGACCCGCCATGAAACTGCGAACACGATTGATGGTGGCGCCTGCCGTGACGGGCGCCATGCTCGCGCTCACGCTCGGCGCCTCGATATGGGTGCTGCACTCGTACAAAGACAAGAGCGAACTCGCGCACCAGCAGGTGCTGGCCGCGCTGACGAAGATCACCGCCGTGCAGGCACAGCTGAGCGAGGTCCATACCCGCCTGTACCGCACGATGACGATCATCAGCTCGCTCGACGACAAGACCGTGAAGACCGAGCGCGCACAGCAGGCCGGCAAGCTGCTCGCCGTCTCGACCGAGGGCACGAAGGCCGCAGACGCATCCATCGACGACGCGATCCAGAAGGACCTGCGCGGCTTCGTCGGCCAGGTGGCCAAGTACCAGAAGTCGGCCGACAGCGCGATCGACCTGGCGACCGTCGATGCCAACACAGGCGTCGCGGCACTGCAATCGGCCGACACCGATTTCAAGGCGCTGAACGCGTCGCTGGCCAGCGTGCTCGAGCGCGTCGGTCAACGCGCCGTCGAGACGACAGCGCAACTCGAAGCAACGGTCCGCCTGGCCGGCTGGCTGCTGGCCGGCTTGGGCACGCTCGCGGTGCTGGGTGCGCTCGCCTTCTCGTGGCTGACGCAGCGCCGCATGGTCGCCAACATCAACAGTGCGGCGCAAGCCACGGCCCAGGTCGCCGAAGGCCGGCTCGATGTGCAGCCGCACAGCGACGACAAGGATGAAGTGGGCGACCTGATTCGCGCGCTGGGCAGCATGGTGAGCCAGCTGCGCGCGTCGATGCAGACGGTGCGCCAGGCCACCGACTCGATCGGCACCGCCTCCGCCGAGATCGCGACCGGCAATCAGGATCTGTCGTCGCGCACCGAGCAGACGGCGTCGAACCTGCAGCAGGCGGCCTCGTCGATGGAGCAGTTGACCGGCACCGTCAAACAGAGTGCCGACTCGGCACGCCAGGCGAATCAACTCGCCTCGTCGGCGGCCGAAGTGGCAGCACGCGGCGGTGTCGTCGTGTCGCAGGTCGTTGCGACGATGGACGAGATCAATGCCTCGTCGAAGAAGATCGCCGACATCATCGGTGTCATCGACGGCATCGCGTTCCAGACCAACATCCTCGCGCTCAATGCCGCGGTCGAAGCGGCGCGTGCCGGCGAACAGGGCCGCGGCTTCGCGGTGGTCGCCAGCGAAGTGCGTTCGCTGGCCCAGCGCAGCGCCGAGGCCGCGAAAGAGATCAAGGGCTTGATCGGCGCGTCGGTCGACAAGGTCGAGGGTGGTTCGCGCCTGGTGGCCGATGCCGGCAAGACGATGACCGAGATCGTCAGCTCGGTGCAGCGCGTCTCCGACATCATCGGCGAGATCAC
>Ga0307515_10020931_pt1 | contig 11626 bp, 5 predicted proteins | sample 17_EM_MG_FD_194513 | JGI IMG/M metagenome (GOLD analysis project Ga0307515, IMG submission 194513) | Populus trichocarpa ectomycorrhiza microbial communities from riparian zone in the Pacific Northwest, United States - 17_EM | ecosystem: Host-associated > Plants > Roots > Unclassified | place... | reverse complement strand
ACCCAGCACCGCTGAGTGTTCCGATCGGCGTGTTCGACGCTGGCGGCAACTTCCTGTCAGATGTGAGTGGCGCCGGTCGCCTGACAACCCAGTGGCTCACCTTTGACGGAGCATCGTTGTTCGACGCAATTACGCAAGAGCAACAGGCAACGACACCCGGCTTTACGTTCGCGCCGCCAAGAGTGAACGATTCGCTGGTGAAGGAACGAGTTCTTGGCGGCTATCTGGATGCTCAGTTTGCTGGCAACTTAGGGGGCCGACCCTTAGTTAGCGTAGCGGGCGTGCGTGTTGAGCGTACGCGTTCGGACGTGAGCGGTCTCGCCACCCGGTTCATTGCGCTGACGACGCTGGCTAATGACGCTACACAATATGGCGTTGCAACTGGCGGCACTGCCACTGTATCGAGCGACAACTCATATACCGACATTCTGCCGAGCCTGTCGTTCAAGTGGAATTTCATGGAGAACGTTACAGGGCGGTTCGCTGCGTCCCAGTCGATGACGCGTCCAACGCTTGAGCAACTTTCACCCGTAACGACGCTGGTGACGCTGCGCCCAGGAAATTTCGCGGCAGCGACTGGAAACTCAGAGCTCAAGCCGTTCCGATCCAACAACCTCGATATTTCGTTCGAATATTATTACGGCCAATCAAACTACATCTCGGTGGGCGGGTTCTTGAAGGACGTGAGCAACTTCATCGTTCTAAACCAGACGACCGGAGTGGTGAACAATGCGTCCGGCACGGCTTTGCTCGATCCAGCGACCGGACTGCCGGCCCAGTTCACCATCACCGCACCTGAGAACGGAGAGAGCGCGGAAGTAACCGGATTGGAAGCCGCGATCCAGCACTCATTCGGCGACACCGGCTTTGGCGTGCAAGTCAACGGCACGTATGCACATAGCGATAAGGAGTTGAACGCCTCCGACCTGACCAACAAGTTCGCGCTCACAGGCTTGTCTAACTCAGCCAACGCGGTGTTGTTCTATGACAAGAACAGTTTCGAGGCCCGCGCGGCAGTCAACTGGCGCGACTCCTTCTTGCAGTATCTCTCTCCACCGCCGTTGAACGGCGCTGGTCAGGCGGTGACGCAGGTGCGCTCACGGTACCAACTGGACGCGAGCGCTATCTATCACATCAACAAGCACTTTGCGGTTTTCGTGGAAGGCGCCAATCTGACGAACGAGAACGTCTTGAAGTACGCCTACTACCAAAACCAGTTCCTCTATGCGGAAGATAGCGGGCGCCGGTTCAAGTTCGGGTTTCGCGCCGGGTTCTAAGGGTGGCGAGGGCGGTTCGGTCGATCTGCATCGTCGGTGGCGGTACGGCTGGCTGGCTTACAGCCGGCATCATGGCCGCGCGCCATTGCTCGAAGTCCGGGGGCGGTCTCCAGATTACATTGGTTGAAAGCGAGACTATCGGCATTGTCGGCGTAGGTGAGGGCACCTGGCCGACAATGCGTTCGACGTTAAAGAAGATCGGCATTTCGGAAACGGACTTTTTCCGGGAGTGCAACGCCTCGTTCAAACACGGAGCGAAGTTCGCGAAATGGGCTACCGGTGAAGCGTCGGATTTTTACTATCATCCGCTGATGCTGCCCGAAGGCTTTCCGAGCCTCGATCTCGCTCCCTTCTGGACGGACTATTCGCAGGCGCACAGTGACGCTCCGTCGTTCTCGGATGCAGTTTGTTTTCAGGAAGCGGTTTGCGAATTGGGCCTTGCGCCCAAGCTGATCACTTCCCCCGAATATGCCGGGATCGCCAACTACGCCTATCATCTGGATGCCGGCCGTTTCGCGTCGTTCATCCGCGATCACTGCGTCAAAAATCTTGGCGTGCGTCATGTGGTCGATGACGTGACCGAGGTCGTTAGAAACGACACCGGCGATATCGACTATGTGGGAACACGTAAGTCTGGACGGCTGGGTGGCGACCTCTTTATCGACTGCTCTGGATTCCGGTCTTTGTTGCTTGGCGAGACGATGTGCGTGCCCTTCGTCGATTGCAGCGATGTTCTGTTTATCGATCGCGCGCTGGCGATGCAAGTGCCTTACGACCACGAACAAAGCAACGTTATCCCGCATACCGTGTCCACCGCTCAGAAGCATGGCTGGATTTGGGACATCGGTTTGCAGAGCCGGCGCGGCGTTGGCTACGTCTTTTCGAGCCAACACACGACCACCGATGCCGCCCTCGAGGAGCTGCGCACTTATGTCGGGGACAAGCACCGTGGCTTGCAGCCCAGAGAGATCAAGATTGTTTCCGGGCATCGGCAGACTTTCTGGGTGGGCAATTGCGTCGCGGTCGGTCTGGCCGGAGGGTTTTTGGAGCCGCTCGAGGCATCCGCTCTGGTGCTGATCGAACTGTCTGCTGACCTGATCAGCAACATGATGCCGCTAACGCGCGAGACGATGGATATTGTCGCCAAGCGCTTCAACGCGGCCACTCAATATCGCTGGGATCGAATCATCGACTTTCTAAAGCTCCACTACCTTCTCAGTAAACGGACGGATTCGAAATTCTGGATCGACAACCGCGATCCCAACAGTGTTCCGGAGAGTCTCAAAGAACAGATGGAGCTTTGGCGCTATCGGGCTCCGGGCGATCAGGATTTCACGAGCAGCCAGGAGATGTTCCCTGCCGCAAGCTACCAATATGTGCTGTTTGGCATGGGCTTTAGAATGGAGACTCGCCATCAGCCGCTGGCCCGCGACAGCGACGTCGCCCGCCGGGCGTTCGCACAGAACGCGGCCCTTAAAGTGAAATGGACAAAAATACTCCCCAAAAATCGTGACCTGTTGAACAAGATCAGAGAGCATGGCCTGCAGAAGATCTAGGGGAGACGAGCAATGCAGCTGGTCGAACTGTCACGCAGCGAGCACGCCGGTTTGCGAATCCGCGAGGATCTGGTTGAAGCATCGGCGGCCAATCAACACCTGATCCCCATTGTCGTGAGCGAATTTCGCAAAGCCGCGACCCAATATCCGATCGTCTTCGCAAAGAATCCTGATACGGGACGTTTTGGCTCGTATGTTTTAAACGGATTGAACATTGCGGAGAATTTGTTCTGGTCGGGAACGCAGATGGACGTGGCTTATGTGCCGCTGAACGTGCGGCGGCAGCCATTTTATGTGGGAACGGCAAATGAGCTCTGCGTCGATCTCGACAGTCCGTGCTTAGACGGCACCGGGGGTAAAGGGATAGTCAACCCCGATGGGAGCGATTCTCTCTATCTCACGGAAATATTGTCTGTCCTGAATCAATTGGTAGCCGGACAAAAGACGACCGAGCGATTCATCGCGACCGCGCTCTCCTTGGATCTTCTAGCGCCCCTCATGCTCGATATCGTGCTGGAGGACAAAACACCCCTGAAGGTTCAAGGGATTTACGGTGTGGATGAGGAGAAGCTCAGACAGCTCGATGGGGAGGAAATCTCAAGACTGTGGAAGAGCGGTTGGCTCGACCTGATCTATAGCGTCTTGATCTCCATGGGACAGATCTACAACCTGATTCGCCTGAAGAACCAGAGAATATCCCTCAGCCGCGCGTGGCATGACAACGAGAGCTAAGACGACGCTCTTCGCATTCAATGACAATGCGGAAGTGACGCTGGCGCATATCGGGCGCCGCCGGATTGTCGTGAGCAGGATCGACAAGGTATTCCATGATCCTGCCAACGTCGCGGCAGTAGGTTTTTCTCAATCCTACACTCACGACCGCAGCAATCTTTATCCAGGTATGCGGGCTGCAATGCCCGATAGCTTCTCAAGCGCGTTCCGCGCCTGGCTCACGCCGATCCTCCAGCGTAACGGCGTTCTGGAGCCTAATCAGGCGATTTGTCGGGATGAAAGTTTCTTCTCCGTTGTGACTACCGCGAGCGCAGACCTGCTGCCCATCCAGTGCATCCCTCACTATGATTCAACAGATCCCAATCTGTTCGCGGCAGTGATTTATCTATGCGACACGAGGTTTTCCGGTACCGCGTTCTACAGACATCGAAGAACCGGATATGAAGACATAACAGCGGAAAACCAGAGCAACTATAGACTTGCTCTCGTGAGTGATATGCGAATGCACGGTACCCCGGAGAAAGAATATATCAATGGAAATAGCGCGCTGTTCGAAGCTATCTTCTCGAATGAACTAAAGTTCAATAGCGCCATCATCTATCCCGGAAGCGTGCTGCACGCGGCCCGAATTAACAGGCAGTTCGAGCCGCCGAAGGACAAGAGCGAATGGCGTTTAACCGTAACGGCGTTACTACAAGCAGCCGATAGACCAATCGATTTGAAGGCGAACGATCCAAGCTGATCGAGAGGGCCTGCGCTCGCAGGCCCTCTATCAGAAGATTCAGGGTAGCAGGCTCCAGTTCTGATCGGCCCCGCCATCGCATGTCGCCGTCACGAGAGCCGTTCGGGTATTGTTCGGCGACATAAGACACGCGCCGGTCAGCCGGTTCACAAGTCTTGCGCCGGACCAAAACCACTGCGCCTTCGGTTGTGTGCAGCCATGCTGTACGACAGGCCCGCCGGAGGCTGCCGTGTCATTCTGCGCCAGGCACAGGCCACTCTGCTGGAAGACGAATTGAATGTTGCTGCCCGCCGTTCGGACCTCCACTTGCTCGTTAGGTACGTTTGCGCAGTCGTATTGCATAACAGATCTTGTATAGGCGAGCAGCTCGTTGGCGACGTTGACACAGTAGCCGCTCGTGGCCGAGCGAATCTTATACAACGTCGTTGCGCTTGCTCCGAGTGAAATAGTCCCCGCCGCAGCGTCGATAGTGATCTGGGACCGACCGTTCATCGCGAGGCTGGTTGCAGTTGGGAAAGTCAGCGGCAGCCACACATACTGCGACTGATTGACGCGCTGGTCTTGTGCTGGGCCCCAGCGGTCACCCAAATATAAGTACGAAGTGCCGGCCGTGCCCTGAATCGGCAGCACGAACGTGGATTGCGAATTGTAGGTGTTGCCGTTGCCGAAGTTGACCGGCGCACTCCACGGCCCTGCCATGTTCGTGGCCGTCAGATAGGCCGCCTGGTTCGGTGTCCAACCGGTCGCACCAGATGTGACCATGAAATAGGTCGATCCGCGCTTGATCACGGCGGGTGCCTCCCGATGGTATCCCGCGATGTTGTGGACGAGTGAAGCGATACCCGTGTACGAAGAATTCAGCAAGTAGATATGCAAATCGAGGTTAACTTTGCTGGCTGAGATGAGGTATGCGGAGCCGTCCGCATCCTTGAACACAGTCATATCGCGCGAATCAAAACCGAGCGGGCGGAAGCTTCCATGATAGGTGTAGTTCCCATCGACCGTGTTTGAGGTCGCAACGAGGACACGCGCTTGGGAATAGTCCGCTCCATTCTCCCAGTGCGCCCAGAGCACATATTCTCCCGTCGAGCTGTTGAAGATTACTTTGGGGCGTTCGACGTTCGATACATTGAGCTCAGCAGCAGTGGTGCTTCTGAGAATGTCATTACGAAACTCCCAGTTCTTGAGATCACTCGAGCGGTACATAGACACTGCATTGAAGTGCCCATCGTCTTTGCGATTCTCCCCCATGAAATAGTAAAAGTTGCCGACCTTGATGATGCCGCCGCCGTGCGCCTGCAGTTCGGCGCCTGTCGTGGTTGTGAAGATCGAACCGTTGTTGATCACCTGCGGCGCTGCGCTGGCGGGCAAACCGCTGAGAGTCGCCGAGATAGCCAAAGTTGCGCCTGCTGCGATGAGCAGATTCCTGCGTTGTTTCATGGTAAACCCTTCCTTGAGTAGACCGCGTGAAGGCTTCACGCCTGCTTCCTAATCTTCGACCCCATTCTGGTTGGCGTCGAGATTAAAAAGGAGCCGTGGATACCCAGAGAGATTATCCCACATGTTCTTGTCATCGAGCTCGCGTGTTGCTGCGGCAGTCTTGGAGCGCTTATTTGCCGAGGCGGTCTGATTGCTCGAGGATCTCGATGTCGCGCATGGCATTCTGCTGATCAGTGTCGAGATGAGCGGAGTGTGAAGTCTTCAGCCTCACGCTCCTTTTTCCACCGTGAAGGATGCTGACATGATCATCGGACTTGGCGCGCAGAGTACTCGTTCGCGAATTTCCTAACAGTTCAGCTAAATTTTAAAATATATTTCTCTCACCCTCGGTAAGGCGGATGCTGTAGAAATACACTTCATTCTTAAATGAAGTGTTCCGCACGGGCAATTGCAGCGGCAACTTCATACCCATCAATGTTCCAGCCTGCACCGACTAATTTACCAATCCGCGCTTGAGTCAGCTGATCGGCTACGTTTTCAACACGCCGGAGACTGGCCCCGGACTTTGTTTATCTACAGAGATACGGTCTACAAAACTTTCCTGGTCTCGTTTGAATAACGGGCGCTCGGGAATCGACACTGCTAACTCTTAAATCGTTCGACTTTCGGCAGTAATGGCGCGATGCAAAGGCGCTGCGTCGTCGCACACTCGTCGAACGCATACCAAGCTGCGCATACGACAGCACTTGGTCAGGAAGTGTTTACCGCGCTGAGCTCATCCGAGGATCTCGGCGGATCGACGGGGACGCGGTTTTCAGCGCAACCGGGAAGTTACTGTTTCCGCGAACGCCTCGTTTCACTCTAAGGGCGTTGGAGTTCTCCACGTCGCCTTGTACGGCGCAATCAGGCCCCTCATTCGCATTAGATCGGGAGATACGATGACGCAGATGACTTCCAGGACAGAAAATGCCTTGTCCGCCTCGGACCATTCGTTAGCAAACAAGGAAATAGCAGCAGCCTCTGCAGAGTGTCTATCTCAGGTCTCTACGGACGCACTTGCAGGCAACTCGACGTCCGAGCGCGAAGATGGCGCGGTGATCTATCCACTGACCTCGCTACAGCGCGAGATATATTTTGATCAAGTGCTCTATGAGACCATCCCGATGTACAACATTGGAGGATACATACGCATCGCCGGGGCAGTCGATCCGAAGCGCTTTGAACAAGCCGTTAATCTATTGGTACGCAAGCATGACTGCCTTCGTACGGTGCTTATTCATGGACTGCACGGTGATGAGATGCCGCTGCAAAAGATTGCAGCGGAGATGTCCATACGCGTGCCGCTGCGGGATTTCTCGCAAGAGGAGAGTCCACATGCAAGCGCACAGGAGTGGATGCAGGCGCGCCTGGAGGAGCCATTTGCACTGCATGAGCAGCCGCTGTTGCGCCATGACTTAGTGAAGGTGGATTCGAATCTATTTTACTGGTTGTTTCAGTATCATCACATCATCGTAGATGGCTGGGCGATGGCGCTGCTGTGTCGCTCTCTTGCGGGGATCTATAGCGCACTCGAGAACAACTCAACACTCGACTTGTCTTCCCCCTCGTACATTGATTTCATCAAGGATGATCGAGCGTACGTAGAAGGGGAGCTCTTCAAACGCCAGCGGCATTACTGGCTTGAGAAATACAGAACGCTTCCAGAACCACTGCTTAAGCCTCGATACGAGCTCGCAGGCGTTGGGCAGGCTCCGCGTAGTGAATGCCGCTCGCTGCAGCTGCCGCGAACTTTTTACGACCAACTGGTTGCCCTGGCCAAGGCCAGCGGCTCCACGACATTCCAGGTCATTGTCGCGGCGCTGTACGTGTACTTCGTGCGTACCCTCGGCCGCGAGGAGCTCGTCATGGGCTTGTCGGTGCTGAATCGCGCTAATGCGGCGCATAAGGCGACCGCAGGATTATATGTGGGCGTCAGCGCGGTGCGATTTTCCTTCGGCACGGATCTGAGCTTCATCGAGCTACTGCGCAGCATCGCACGAGTACTCAAGCAGGACTATCGTCATCAACGATTTCCTGTGAGTGAGCTGAACCGGGAGACTGTGCTGCAGCGGAGGGGTCGGCAGCGGCTAGTCGATTTGTGCGTTTCTTACGAACGGCATGACCTCGATACGATGTTCGGCACAGCGCCTGCACGCACAAAGAGACTGTTGAATAGCTATCGGCAAAATCCACTAACGGTGTTCGTCAGAGATTTTCACGATGTAGAGGATGTGGATGTCGATTTCGTCTTCAACTGTGCTTACTTCAAGCGAGAGGAGATTGATGCAATTCAGCAGCGCCTACTGCACGTGCTGAGCACTGTAGTGCGCGATGCGCAGATTCATGTAGAGCATATTCCGCTTGTGCCGGGCCAGGAAATCGCTCTTTTGGCGAAGTGGAACGAGACGCAGCGGCCTTACCCGAAGGATGGGTGCGAAGATCGCGACCTGCCGGAGCTATTCGATGCTCAGGTGCGCTTGCGAGGCCAGGCGTGCGCTCTGGTCTCAGGTGAGCAAAGATGGAGCTACCAGGAGCTGGGGAGTCGAGTGCGGACACTCTCAGCGTGGCTCGAGAGCAAAGGTGTCGCTGCGGGGGACAAAGTGGCGCTGAGCCTGCGCAAGGAGCCGGATCTGATCGCCGCGATGATGGCTCTCATCCGGCTCGGCGCGGCTTATATACCGATCGGCCTGGATTGTCCGCGCGATCGACGCGCCTTCATTGCGCAAGACGCAGGCATTCGGTGGACGCTCACGCGTGCCGAGTACGCCGCAGATGTCGAGGCGGCGAACATTGTCACGCTGCTTCTTGATGAATGCCGAGCGGGTGTCGGCTCGGGTGTGGATACTTCGCACGCCAGGGGCGAGCCGAACGCGCAGCGTTTACCTTGCAGCCCCCAAACGACCGCTTACGTCATCTATACCTCGGGTACCACGGGGATGCCCAAGGGCGTGTCGATCACCCATCGCGCAGTGACCAACTTTAGTTTGTGGTGCCAGGATGCAGCACTATTCGGCCCCGGCGATGCGATCACACAGTTTGCTCCGTACACCTTCGATGCGTCGGCTGGAGAGATCTTCGGTGGATTGCTCGCGGGGGCGGAGCTGCATCTACTGGCCGAAGAGCTGATCCAGGATCCGTGCGCGGTGGAGCGCTATTTGGCCGAGCACGACATCCGTTTCGCCGCCTTCCCACCGCCTTATCTGCGGCAACTCGATCCGGAGCGCGTGCCGAAAGGCATGACGATTCTCACTGGAGGCTCCGAGCCCGCCCTCGATCTGGTCGAGCGCTGGAGCGCGCGATGCCGCTACATCAACGGCTATGGTCCAACCGAGACGACGATTCTTTCGACCGCCTGGAGATACGATGCGGCCGAGGTAAAGGGTGCACGCGCCCCTATCGGCCGTCCGATTGCGAACACGCAGGTTTACATCCTCGATCGTTACCTTCGGCCAGTGCCGATCGGCGCTACCGGAGAGATCCACATCGGGGGCGCGGGAGTCGCACTGGGATATTTAAACCGGCCAGAGCTGACGGCGGAGCGCTTCATCGTGGATCCGTTCAGCGGGGAGCCGGAAGCCCGGATGTACCGCACTGGGGATATGGGTCGTTACCTTGCGGACGGGAACTTAGAGTTTCTGGGCCGCAACGATGAACAGGTGAAGATCCGGGGATATCGGATCGAGTTGGGAGAGATCGAGGCACGGCTGCAGCAACAGGCAGGTGTGCGCGAAGCGGCGGTGCTGGTGCGTGATGATGTGCCGGGCGAGAAGCGCTTGGTGGCCTACTACACCAGTGAAACGGGAGAAGATCTCCACGCGGGGAATCTCCGAGCGCACCTTGTTGAGTGGCTACCCGAGTACATGGTGCCTGGGGCGTATGTGCACCTCGAGAGGTTGCCGCTGACAGAGAACGGCAAGCTTGATCGACGGGCGCTGCCAGCACCGGATGCAGAAGCCTTTGCGCAACGCGAGTACGAAGCGCCGTGCGGGCGAATCGAGAGCGCTTTGGCCCAGATGTGGAGTGAGCTGCTGCGGGTGGAGCGAGTGGGTCGGCAGGATCACTTCTTCGAGTTGGGTGGGCACTCGCTGCTGGCGGTGCGGTTGATGGAATGCATGCGCCAACAGGGTTTGTATGCAGACATACGCACGCTGTTCAGCCAACCGACGTTGATGGGCTTTGCGCAGGCGATCGAACAGGCACAAGAGGCGGGCTGGCATGAGGTGGTAGTGCCCGCGAATGCGATTGAGGCGGGCTGCGAGCGGATCACTCCGCAGATGCTGCCGCTGATAGATCTGACGCAAGAGCAGATTGACCAGATCGTACAGGCGGTGCCCGGAGGGGTTTCGAACGTACAGGACATCTATCCACTGGCGCCGTTGCAGGAGGGCATCTTGTTCCACCACCTGCTGCAGCAGGTGGGCGATCCGTACTTGCTGGTTACTACGCTCGCCTTTGATACGCAGTCGCGGTTGGAGAGCTTCGCGCAGGTGCTGCAGCAGATGGTGTGGCGTCACGATGTGCTGCGCTCGGCGGTGCTGTGGGAAGGGCTGCCCGAGCCAGTGCAGGTGGTGTGGCGTGACGCGCGCATGGAAGTGCAGCTGCTGCAGTTGTCCGAAGGGAATGCGTTGAGGCAGCTCGAGGCGCAGAGCGATCCGCGTCAGTACCGGCTGGACGTACGTCGTGCGCCGCTTGTGCGAGGGTTTGCGGCATTCGATGCGACTGAGCAGCGTTGGCTGTTGCGGCTGATGTTTCACCACCTTCTGATGGATCACACCACGCTGCAGGTGATGCTGCACGAGGTTACGATGATCCAAGCGGGTCGAGAGCAGGTACTGCTCCCACCCGTGCCGTACCGCAACTTTGTGGCGCAAGCGCGGTGGGGAGTGCCGCAGGAGGAGCATCAGGCGTTCTTCCGCCGGATGCTGGCGGGTGTAGACGAGTCCATCGCACCCTTCGGGCTGCGCGAGGTTCAGGACTATGATTCTTCAGCTACCGCGTCGCAGATGCTGGAGCTGAAACTTGCGCTACGACTGCGCGCGTGCGCGCGACAGTTGGGCGTAACCGCCGCGAGCCTCTTCCATCTGGCCTTTGCGTTGGTATTAGGGCGTACGTCCGGACGTGAGGACGTAGTGTTTGGCACGGTGCTATTTGGTCGCATGCAGAGCGGCCGAGGAGCGGACCGGATGTTCGGGCTGCTCATCAACACGCTGCCTGTACGCATCCGCTTGGATGCTGAGATTCAACAGGCCGTGCGCCACACGCATGAACTGCTGTCGCAGCTGCTGCGCCACGAACATGCCTCCTTGGCATTGGCACAGCGCTGCAGCAGTGTGCCGGCGCCTGCGCCCTTATTCAGTGCCCTGCTGAACTACCGCTACAGTGAGAGCCGCCGCACCGAATTGTCGTCTGCAACGTCGCCAGCTTGGGCAGGCATTGAGTATTTACGCAGCGAAGAACACAGCAACTATCCCCTCACGGTCTGCGTGAATGATTTTGGAGAAGCGTTCTCGTTGGGCGTGCAGACAATTTCGCCCGCGGATCCCGCCCGGATCTGCTCATATATCCGTACTGCGCTCGAACATCTTGTTAGTGCATTAGAAAGCGACCCGGGGCAGTCGTTGTGCAGCGTAGATGTCTTGCCTGAATCCGAACGCCAAGAGCTCCTGCAATGGAGCGCGATGACAGCGGGTCACGCGAGCGAGGAGCGCACTCTGCCGGAGCTATTCGACGCTCAGGTCAGCTTGCGAGGGCAGGCGTGCGCGCTGGTCTCAGGTGAGCAAAGATGGAGCTACCAGGAGCTGGGGAGTCGAGTGCGGACACTCTCAGCGTGGCTCGAGAGC
>Ga0307515_10020930_pt1 | contig 11626 bp, 7 predicted proteins | sample 17_EM_MG_FD_194513 | JGI IMG/M metagenome (GOLD analysis project Ga0307515, IMG submission 194513) | Populus trichocarpa ectomycorrhiza microbial communities from riparian zone in the Pacific Northwest, United States - 17_EM | ecosystem: Host-associated > Plants > Roots > Unclassified | place... | reverse complement strand
CCTTATATAACAGGCAGAGTGGGTATACTTTGAATTTTTTAATCATTTATTTTAGTACTCAAAGTTTAATTTTTTAATGATTTAATTCTAATTAAAGATCAATTATTTTTTATTTTTTAGACAAAAAGTGAAATTGAAAGAAAAAAGATCAAAATAAAAAAGACCTAACATGCATGGCGTGCCAGATATTTCATGAAAAATATAATTAGATCCTCAAATTTTAAGAATAACACAAATTATAGTATTTAGATCCCTTTAAATTAAAAAAAAAATAGTTTTGTTATAGAAGTTTATTTGTATTATTTTGTAGTCCCTCATTAGAGAGAAGAAAGAGAGAGGTTCCTAGATTCCATCGATGAGAGAGAAAGTTACTGTTTAAGTCATTTTTTATCACCAAAATGAATTTTTTTGATGTCCACGGGTTCCATAACATAATAAAGGCTTAATAGTAGTTGTTTAGAACTTTAATATTGCCTGAAAAACATATCCAAGCCAAGAAAGATGAATCTAAACCAGTTTAATTTTGAATTTTTTACCCTTTTTTGGGTATTTTAAGCTGATGAACTGGTTCGCGAGTGTTAGTGAGGTGTTTTTGGGTTGAAATGACTTAGAGATTGAGTTTTTTAGGTAAAATAGGCACTGTTTTGATTTTCCAGCCGCCACAGTGGTGGCCAAAATCTTAGCTTGTCGACTGCATATATTTTTTAAAAAGAATATATCATTTGTTCATTTAAAAAAATAAAAAGCAAACTCATCCCAGACACACAAGCCTAGGCTTTAAGGCCGATCTATGTGCCTGAGGTTTTGCTTGCAATTTTTATTTGTGATTTTTTTATCTTGATTTACATATAGTTTTTATTTTTTTAGTTATTATTTGTAATTTGTTTTCATTTATTAACACATATAATTTTTAATTTATTTAATTATATATATGCATAAATTTTTTAATTTTTATTAAGAAATTTTTTTACTATAAAAATACGTTGAAAAAGTTTGTATATATATATTTTTTTATGAAAAAGAAATCTTACTCACGGCGAGAATATATATACCGAAACAGGAAGCAGAGAAACTTTGGAATCAAACATCAAGACCATGTAATATAATAAAGATTGTTCAATTTCAAATGTTTGAAAAAAATGAATATTAATTAATTGCATCTGGCTGTACGTTATTGGCTATCTCACTTGTTTTGAGTTTTGAGTTTTGACACGCCAACCATTAGTTTGCAACTTGGAATATTGCTACTTGTTCTGGGATGTGATTTTTCAAACTGAATTATTATTATTATTATTATTATTATTATTATTAATATTAATGATCCATGCAAGGACCAGGGAGAGTCTAAATTTTCAGCTGTGATTTCATAAAGAGAATTTTATCTTTTCGCTTTCAACAATATAAAGGTATAAATAACATTACATGGATAATCTGTCGCCCACCAAACCCATCTCTCGCAGCACCCAGGTTTCTCGACGACTAATATTTCAACGTAAAACCATCAATTTTCAATTTTAAAACATGAAATTAGAATTTCAAGCCTTTTTTTTAGTTATAAAAATAAGAACAAGATCATGTTCTTGATCTACCACATGCCAATTCTTAACAAATCTTCAATTTTCAGCATTAAACAACGGATGAGTTCTGAAGTTACAGCTCGGAAGGTACACATTTGACTTCCCATTATTACATCATTTTGATTCACTACCAGCACATTCTATTATTTATATAGTTTGGGTCTTTTAATTTAAGTAAATAATTCGGATCCCACCCACGTCCAAATCCATGTTAATATCAGAAACTATCAAGAGCCCCATTTTTTTTTCATTCAATATTCAAGAAATGAAACATGATAAAGATAGAATTTTTAGAACTGAAACATAAACACCTAAAATTATAAGAATCACATGAATAAAAAAACAAAAAAAAACTTCAAGGACCAAATTGAACTTTTCATGTCACATGACTAGTTATAATTGCACTATTCACTACAATGCAATTTACAGTATTTTATATCTTGGTGAACAGTACAAAACACTGTAGAAAAATACCATATATTTTAGTTTCTTTTATAATTATAATATATACGTGTGCACCTCTAAAAATATTTATTACTGATATTTGTTTTTCCAAAAGAACTTTATAGCATCACAATCACATACCAAAACTTTTACACGTATATAATTTATGCGTGTAAGTAAAACACTATTCATCAACCATTATTTACCTATTCATGTTATTGTTTATAGCCACTTTTTCCCTTTTAAATCCCTTTTTTTTCAATTCGGTCATTGAATTTTCTTTCTTCACAATTTCATCCTTAAAAGTGGTGTAATTAATCATGGTTTTATTTATTGAATTTTGTTTCATATTGCATGCTTTCGTGTGTGTTGTGTGTCCAAGGACATTTTAACGTTAAATTAAAGATTAATATGACCAAATCAAATTTTAGGTTATAGTTAGAGAAATTCAAAAAACAGGAATCAAAATTAACACCTTAAAAAAGTAGAGCCCCTTTTAGTTTTTACTATTCAAAAGGCATGAAAATATTCAGTTTAGTACCTAAAAACTGGATTTTTTTTATATTTGGTCCCTTCTATTTCAAGATTTTACCTTTTAATCCAAAAGTTCAATTTCTTTTCACGATTTAGATCTTGTATGTTGAAATAAATTTATTAATGTTTTGAAGATATTCTGGAGGTAATTTTAGGTGAAAATAGGTTGATATTTGGGTTTTTGAGATCCTGAAATTCGGACCATAACTTTCTAGATATTAGAGGTGGTTTTAAACTACACTAGTGGAGGACACATCTACAGACTTGATAAACGACATGTTGTTTGTTTTATTAAAAAAAACCTTGCCATTCCTTGTTTAAAAAAGAAGAATAAAGCCAAGCGCGCCTATGACTTTTTATCTTAGCCCAAGCATCAGGGTCCATTCTCTCAAGTACGTAACCTCTTTTTAAATGGTCTTTTAGTTTTTTTTTAAGTTGTTTTTTTGTTTGGATTAAAATTCACTATAAATAAAATAATTAAAATAAGATTTTAAAATTTATCCAATTGTTCCATAGTTTTTTTAACAAGATTATACTTCTTATGGTGATATTTAAAATTACTTGGTGAATTATTATATATAAACTAACATGCAGTTCTTTCTTTAAAAAAATACTCCTCATAAATATTCAATGAGAACAAATATTTATTTATTTATTTATTATAGTCTTTAAATGATCTTCTTAGATTAATATTCTTTTCTTTAATCGTGTAAAAATCATAGAATCATGTTTTTTTTTTATTGATATTTGTTGTATTTTTTTCTTAATTTAAAAACAATACCATAAGATGTTTTCTTAAGCCAAACACGTGGGACATGGTTTTCCATCTTGGATGTTAACATTGTACAGAAATCTATAGTGGTTGTTGGTTACTATTAAGATTGACTTTGTAGCTCTTATCCTCAGGAAGTCGTGAATCATGGCTAGGGCTAATGTACCTACACTACGTCCCTCTCACGCTTTGTCCCTTCCCTTTTGCGATGTCCATTCTTTTAGATGAATCAAGTTGCTGCCATTTGTACGGAGCGATATTTAAAGCCAAATGGTCTGATAACGCTCCTACTTGTCCACTGCGGTCAATTCCATTCATCCTACAATATCAACGAGCAATAATTATGAGTTACTATGGAATTGCCCCCATAATCCTCGAGGAATTGCCCCAATAATTATGAGTTAATTTGGAATTATATCTTCGTTCTTCATGCTTCATTGCTTAGAAACAACCCAGTTCTTACCAAAGTGAAACTTTTATTTGGACATAACCACTCCACCTCAGCCAAATGTGTAACACAAAAATTCTTTTTCTAGATGACCTCGAGCATGGGTTATGGCGAATGGATGACGTGAGATAATAGCATCACCCTCCCACATTATCAACAAAGGGACAACCACCCCTCTCCATTTGCCCACTTGTGCAATGAAATTTCATCGAAACACACACAAAAAAGAAAAAAAAAAGGCAATTAAGTGCACATTGGCACTAGCAATAGAATAATTAAAATAAATACGACAAAATATCACCACCAACTTGCCATTCACCCCCCTCACCCTCCCCCTCCTTCTCCGACTACATATATATACCGCCCCCTTATCAAATCCCCCATCTTCTTCTAAATTGGAGTCTATGATTTCTTTCATCCCTTCTCCTCTCCTCTAGCAAAACAATCACAATTCTCTCTCGCTTGCAGAAACTAACACAACAAATTAATCATACACCTTCTACCTCAATTCGATTGCCACGAAAGATAAACAGAAATGAACGAGGTTACCTCATTGTGCGAGTTTAGTACTCTGTCTCATCATCGTCAGCATAGAAGTCCAAGCTTTAGTTCTCTCATTTCTTGCCTAACCGAGACATGGGGTGACTTGCCATTAAGAGTGGATGATTCTGAAGATATGGTCATTTACAATTCCCTCAGAGATGCTGTTCGTTTTGGATGGTCACCGTTAGACCTAACTTCACCCACTGCCACCACTGCAACAGCAACAATAACAAGAACTACAAGTGTCGTTAAGGCCGAGCCGGGATATGAGCCGGAGCCGGAAGCCGAGCCCATGAAACTGGTTCAAGAAGCTGGATTGAATGAAGCTGCTGTTTCTAAGAAGGTGGTGGCTAAGGGGAGACATTATAGAGGAGTGAGGCAAAGACCCTGGGGGAAGTTTGCGGCTGAGATTAGGGACCCGGCTAAGAATGGTGCAAGAGTGTGGCTTGGGACTTACGAGACCGCGGAGGAAGCGGGTTTGGCTTATGATAGGGCGGCTTATAGAATGCGTGGCTCGAAGGCTTTGCTTAATTTTCCACATAAGATTGGGTCTAATGAGCCGGACCCAGTTAGGGTCACGACTAAGCGTCGAGAGCCGGAGACGGGTTTGCCGGCTGTGGATAGTGGCTCGGCTAAGACGAGGAGAATCTTGGTGGCTAATGGAGATGAGCTGGAAAGGGAGAGGGGATCTAAGGTGTTTCAGGTTGCACACCATATAATGCCACTTGGTGAGCAGTTATTGGTCAGTTAGTTTGGGTTTGCGGTGTTGGTGGAGGTCTGTAGTGACTCTTTGTTGTGAATAGTACGAATTTTTTTTTTTAATCTCTAATGGAGTTTCAGTACTTTTGACGTGGACAAATATGCCTAAAAAAAATAATTGAAGGCAAAATTAAAATTCTTAACATGTAAATAAATGCAAATACATACACCCATAGCATCCAACACACTAAAAAATCTTTATTTTTCAAACAAACAAACAAAAGCAGTAAACTATACACGCAGGTACGCCTACGCAAATGCGAGTCACAGGCAATTTCATCGGGAGATGTTGCGAACGAGAAGCAACATTTATCTATGGATACCTTTTTCCGATCAACATTTTAATGATTCAATTACATAACGTGACCGATCTTTGTCAACGGTTGATTACTCTCTCTCTTCAACTTTACCTGTTTCCCGACGTACACGAAAAACAAGAAAAACTAGAAGCGTAAATAATATAGAATTTTATTAAATAAAATCATCACTTTAAAATTCTAATTTGAGATCTTATTATTAAATATTTTATCTTCAAGTATTTTATTTCTCTAGAGATTTGTATCTCCTTAATAAATCTAAAAAAACAATATAAACAACAATTTTAATCATAATATAATAAAAAAATCCTAAATAAACAAGAAAATTCAAAATTAAAAAAACCAAATTAGCCTAAATAACACACTCCAAGTCTAATTTGGAGGACTTTCGAGCACCAGGATGTTATAGCGAGTTGTTCCCTTGTAAAGTTAGGTATATGTAACATCCTAGATAAATTTGAGTACAATTCAATAAACTTATCAAAAATTATGGGTCTTTCTGTTAAGTCGATCAATTTATGCCACCCAAGTATCTTATTGGGTTTAACCATGTTTCCTTAGTTTATAAAAAACCTTGCTAGGTAATTCATGTAATTTAATTATGACAGATTCACCGATCAAAACCAAATACATCATGTTTTTACTTTTTTTTTTAAATTATGAAGAGATAATTTAATAAATAACTTTATTTTTATATCATGGATACACTCCTGAACATGATTTATAGATGAACATAACTTTCAAAAACCAAACTACAAGGGAGAGCCGGCCAACTCAAGATTCCAAGTTAATCACATACATACACATGGGTTGGGAAATGCAAGTAATGAAATTCAAACAAAAATATTTTTTTCTCCTAATTATCTCCTTAACACTCGATTATTAATGAGCAATAAATAACTTGTGTGGCACTATGGAGTTTAACAAGAAAATCTGTGCCACTTTACGCAAATTAGTTATCCATTAGAGAAAGCTATCCAACCATCTGTTTAACTGTTCTATTTGAGGTGACAAAGAAGACAAGAAAACAAAAAGGGATGAGTTTTGGAAATTGAAGATTTAGATCGCATGAAGTTTCCTAGGTCTAAAGTCTTCGTCGGAACTTTCTTCATTTTTAACAATAAAGCATACAATTAGTCTTTATGAACACCTTGCCCATGTTATTTTCTTTCCCACTTATGAAAGTGAAGGTCAAGAAAAGCAATGAAGAGAGCCGTCTGAAAGGAATAAAAAATTTCCAAGCCAAGTTAGTCTTGCTTCCAAATCAAATAAAATGTCTTAGTTGTGAACAGATGTTGATCAATGGCTGATAGGCGACTAAAAATTTCTAAAATATCAGATTGAATCCATTCTTCACTCCGTTGAATTCCAATGTGAAAACTTGAATATACTTGTTGATGATGATGATGATGATGAAGAACAAAATTTATCAAATGTGATGTTATACCCACAATAACACCTCACCACTGTTCTGTTTCTTTCTTTGTTTCTGTCTCTCCTGTGCTCCTTTCTTCTTCATTTAATTTGTTTAACATTAAAAGAGGAAGCAGCCATAATATTTGTCTTGCCCAGAAGAACAATTTATAAAACCAATTGCTATAAGAACAGTTCGTAAGTTTGGTGGGAAATCGAAATGGTTCGATCCCCCCTAAAGAAAATAAGAGAACAGATTCACCTACATCTGAAAATAACAAACCAGTCATAGTTTCTAGAGCAGCGAGAACCATTGATGAACACTAGATTGTTGAAATATTTTATTTATAATTTAAATTTTGCTTGCGTGCTCAAATCTTTTTTGTTGGAAAGATCGATGTTTGTGGGTAAAGGGGGATGAATTTTCAATAATGTGAAAGGAACAAACTTCTAACACGTACGTAGTTGTTTAATCCTTGAGCAAGCAACTTTAAATTTCAGTGAAAGGTTCTTTTTTCCACTTCTTAATTAGCTAGGATTGACCTCTGTTGATGACTTGGGTTGGTTGCTTGACTTCCATCTATAGTCGTTGATAATTAACAAGCCAAAAGGGTAGGGCCAACTGGAAATTTGTAGCTCGACTAGAAATTTACAAGCTAACAATGATAGGCTGCTTTTATGAATGGATAGCCCTCATGTAAGCACATTGGTAGAACTTTCCTAATTCAGTCAACCACATGACCAACACTGAAATTTATAGTCGATACGTGCTTTTCGCGGTGTTGGGATTAAGGAATCGTTATCTAGTTATTTAGTTGACAATTATTAAAAAATTTAAGTGAATTGATCTTATTTAAAATTCTAAGATAAAGAATTGGTCGTTGCTAGAGAAAGTATTAGCACTCCTAACACACCTTACCTGAGGTAAATTAGATTGTATGACTTGAATGTAATTTAAATGTGTTGATGAGTTTCTAACATATGGTCTATATATAACTCAGAACAAAAAATTATCCTCATGAATAAATATGGTATTCTGAATTTATTATGGGTTCGTATACCATAATAAATAGTGCAAACTGAATTTATTATGGATTGGTATATTATGGTGAAAAACACTCCCAATTAAAATTGATAAATATCCGAAATAATTCTGCTAATTTTCTAGTTAATTTCTGGTATTTAAATACCAGTCTATTTGTAGATCCAATATTTATACCAGAATGTTGACTATTAATTCTCATGAATTAAATTTTTTAAGATTTATTGAAATATTGACCAAGTTTTCATGGATTCAATAAATTAATTATTAAATCTAAAAGTGCATGCAAATATATTAGTTGAATTTGTTTTGTGTTTGTGTGTATATATATAAATACTAAATTATACCATGTATTTTTATATAATTTTTTAGCAAAACGTCGACTTGATCCTATGTAAAAAAAAATAATATTTTTTTGTATTTTTTAAGGCTTTGTAAGTAAAAACTAATTAAGAATCAAGGGAAAGGCATTAGTGCATGTTTTCAAAATAACCCCTCGGCCTAAAACTGATTGGGCCCGAAACCCAAGACCAGCCCGGTTAGGTTGGGCTGGAAAACGATCCAACAACATCTTTTCTTCTTTTTCTTTATATATATATATATGTAAAGGTGGGCTGGATTGAGGGCCCCGCCCACTTCACGCTGGCAAAAGCTAACAACAGCAGGACACATCCTGCGTGCAACAAAACTTATTAAGGAAAGAAGGAAGAGGAAGCGGGGTTACTTGGTCTGAGGGAGTCACTGGTGGCGGTGCTCGTCAGTGGTGGCCGCTCACGGTGGTGGGGGTATGGTTCACGACAGGGTTGCTGGTGGTCCACGGTGCAGCTGTGTTCGTTGCTGTGGTGCTCCCTGTCACTGGAGAAGGAAAAGCTGGTGGCTGTGATACTACAGGAACACGCTGCACTACTGCTGCCGTGAAATGGAGTTGCTCTCGGTGTCAATGAAAGTGGAGCTGGTTGGAGGTGAGTGGCTATGGTGCTGTGTGAAAAAAAAGGTCACGGTGCAGGTGTTGGAGTGAGGAGACTCTGCTGGAGTTGAGGTTTGCTACTGCTGCTGGGCGTTACTGACGCTACACGGGAGGAAGAACCTTTACTTCTCACGGTTGAAAAGGTGAGGAAGACTGTCTTGGGTGTTTGGAAGGAGGAGATGGGAGGTTTATAGGTCACGGTTTGTTGTTAATTTGTTGGGGCTTCCATAGCTGAGGAGTTCGTTGGTTTTGTTGGTCTAATTGGTTGGAGATATGGAGGCTTCGGTTGAGAAGATGAAGATGGCTGTTTAGTGAGGTGTTTTTAGTGGGAGGATGAAATTGCTGCTGAAGGCAAAAGTGGTAGGGAAATGGTTTGGTCGTGAATAGGAGGTGACATGGACATCTCTATTAAAGCTAGAGGAAGGAAAGGTGAAATGGTGGCAGTGGTAACTGGGAAGGGGATGAATGGCTGTTGCTGGTGGGTGAGGGTTTTTGCACTGCTTTTTTGGCTAAAAGAGGAACAGTTTCTATGTTTTTAGAGAGTAACAGGGGCCATTTTCTTCTGCAATTCTCTTTCTTTTTATAGAAAAGGAGAGAATCTTCAACGGTCCCTAAACCAAAAAAATCTCAATCATTGATATTTCTCCATTTTTTCTCCACCATTGATCTTCACCAAGGACATTACTTCTCTGTCTTGTGGTGTGGCTAAGGAGAGGACAAAAACCTCCAGCTTGTTATTGCTCAGGACCTCCTTCAACATTCTCTAGCTTTGCTTCAACGTGTTTCTTGGAGCAGTAGAGTGAAGGCTGCATTTTTTTTTGGCATATTTTAAAATCTTGGAGGCAAAGAAAGTCTGTTTTTAGCCTTGAGATATATATAAAAAAAGGTCACGGTTTGTGACTTCAGGTGTAAAACTGGCGAAATTTAAAGGCTATTGAGAGGTGGAAGGTAATCCACAGTAATATTCAACACGACATCACATCTTTCTTTCTTTTTTTTCCTAATCAAATCAGTCTCTAATCATTTAATATCACGCAATCAACCTCCCAAGATTTTTTTTAAAAAATTTAGTGTTCCAAAATTTGTTTACGGCAAGTATCATGATTATGAGGAAGCCCAGTGGAAAAGGTTTGATTTAGACCCCTTCCTATTCAATGAAGAAAAAATTAAGATAAAAGTCCAGAGCCTTGGAAAAATTGCCCAAGCATGACTCGCGATTAAGAGAACGTTTGCTATTTTGTTTGTACCTGCGTTTCGTCCAAATTTAAATTTTTTTTTTACTACAATTGAGTGCGGTTTGTACTTTTTGGATCGTTTTGATGTGCTGATGTCAAAAATGATTTTTAAAAAATAAAAAAACATCATTGGCATGCAATTCGGCACGAAAAGCTATTTAAAAAACACCCGCAACCATACTGCCAAACACACTCTAAGAAGATATTTGAACCACTTGTGTGGAATAGTGCATTATCTTGTTTGTCTTTCTTTTGTCAAGATTTCATTTTGGGAGGCAATGTGATTGGACAGAGACAAGATTATTATTAGAAATAATTAGCAAAGCTTGAATTTTGGATAAAAGGTGGAGGAAAGAAGAAGAAGAAGAAGAAGAAGAAGAAAACTACCTAAAAATAAGCATGGCTCATTAGCATCCTCGTGTTCCTTAAATTACATAAATCAACTTAATAACAGGTTATTCGTTGTTAATTAGGGATGATAATAGTAACCAAATGATATATATATATATTTCAACAACGGATGACTTCCACTACTAGATTTAAAAACCAAAAAACATAAAAGAAAAACTTATTCATAAAAATGAAAAAAATATTAACCGTACGTGTCTTCCACCATGAAAGGACCTGCCATGGATCATGCCCACTTGTTGAAGTTGCCTTTAAAGTTCGACTCACCAAACTTAATTTCCAACATCACTTGTTACGATAAATTAACTACAACTTGTTTTGGAAGCCATTCTCAACGTTGTCATCATATCTTTGTATCCTGTCTTTAAGAGTTAATGGGAATAAAGAGAATCAAGCAACTCATACTCTTAATGGGAATAAAGAGAATCAAGCAACTCATATGTTGTCAAAAGTTAATTGCAATTGTTTAACTTTAATTTTGTTCAATTAGGAATTATATAGACTTAAATAAGATAAATTAAACAAATAAATTCTAATTGCTTAATTATACATATAAAAATAACAATATCTTAAATAAATTTTTAATATATTTATTGAAGCGTAAAAGAAATGCATATTACATTGCAAGGATTGTATTATTTGTCTTTCAAGATTTATTACTAATCACTAAATGCAAATGAATTTATTGCAATTAACCTCTTAAAGATTTCAACACTACCCCCTTTGATTACTTGATTATTTACGCTATTATTCAAGGTTCACGAACTAGAAAACCTAACTAAAAAATCTCTTTATAAAAAACTTGAATCTAAGCTCTAGAATGATTGAACAAAAAAGAATAGAAAAAAGCTGGAAAATAAAAATAAAAATAAAATAGAGGTTGGTGGAAGAGTTATTGCTTGGTGTGCATAATATCTCTTCTTCAACCCTTTTTATATTGACTTTTGGAATCAAGACCGATGTAAAATTACATAAATTAATTCTCTTTATAATTTTGTCTTCATTACCCACAATAAAAAATAAAAACATGACAGTTTTTCACCTTAAAAAACACATGTTTTCTTTGAAAATAAATTGTTAAGGGAGAGAAAGGTTACGATTCACGTTTGTTTATTCATGAGCTGACAAAAAATAATTCTTTATAGGTCTAAAAATTATTTTACTATG
>Ga0307515_10020929_pt1 | contig 11626 bp, 4 predicted proteins | sample 17_EM_MG_FD_194513 | JGI IMG/M metagenome (GOLD analysis project Ga0307515, IMG submission 194513) | Populus trichocarpa ectomycorrhiza microbial communities from riparian zone in the Pacific Northwest, United States - 17_EM | ecosystem: Host-associated > Plants > Roots > Unclassified | place... | reverse complement strand
TTTTTTTTTTATCAACAAAGACGATTCAAACGACAGCTAAATAAGAAACAAGATGATGTTTTAAAATCTAAAATATATAATTAATATGTTAAAGTATTTTAATTTTTTTTTAATCTAAAAAAATCCTTGAATATATGTAAAAACAATCCCAATTAAAAAATTTAAAAATCATTTAATAATAAAATCAATATATTTATAAATAAAATATTAAATGACTTAAAACAATAAATAATTTCAAAGAACCTTAAATTTCAAGGACAAAAATATTTATTCTTGAATTTTAAGTTTGTTAATACTTTAAAATCTTTGCATATTTGTTTTTTAAAAAAAAAATTTGTGTGATTTACCTAGAAGGTTCAGAGGATATTTATACCCTCTGAACCTTGTCCTTTCCATGAAAAAGGAAAAGCTGGAAAATCTTATGCTTTCAGTAGCATTAATAAAGAACAAAAAAACTCTTATATATATTATTAATGAGACCGCACGTATGAGATCCTTTAAGAGATTTTATTCACACCTATAAGTATAAAGAAATCATTATCTTACTGTATACAATTATTTCAGATCAAGAGATATAATAATTTATCATATTTTTAATATTTATATTGTAAATAATCATCCAAAATCAAGCATAATGCCTTAGAATTGGTGATATTTAAATTCTTTGAGATTAACATATTTGTCAGGCTCATGTTACTTTGGACTTGACTAATTGCCAAGTCCAAACACCTTGGACTTGACCGTCCACCGAGTTCAGATACCTTAAGTCTAACATGTGTGCTAAACTCAAGTTATTTTAAACTTAGTTGTTCGTCAAATCCAGGCATCTTGGGTGCTAATATTTACCAAACCCATATTGTTTTGAATTTGGCTTATTGTCAAGTTCACGTATATTAGATTTGACTAATTATCAAGTATAAGTATATTAAGTTTGATATATTTATCAAACTCATATTATTTTGAATTTAACTAAATATCAAGCTAATATCTCTTAAAATTAATTAATTATCAAAATATTTTGAATTTAATATATTTATCAAACTCACGTTATTATACACTTGATAATTACTATAAAATTTATATATCTTGGGTTTTACATATAACCCTATTACTGTGTACTTGACTGAACATCGAATCCAAACCAAGTACACGTTGCTTGGAATTAACTACCTGTCAATTGAATTTGATGTATTTATCAAACATTTTTAATTTTAAAAATATTTAAAATAAAAATCATAATAAAAAGTTTACTAGTCAAAGCCTATAAGGTAATGGGCCACCCAATTTCTTTTTGTTATACAAGTGTTGTGGTGAGGGATATGGCTTTCAAAGTGATTAGATTGGAGATGGGATTAGATAAAAAGAAGTTCAGAACAGACTATTAATATAAGATCCTTTGGCCTCTGATGCTCTCTCCTTGGTTCTGCTTTAAGATGCTCCTCTTTTCTTTTCTTCTGAAATGTGCAATGCAAGAAGGAAGAGAGAGAGAGAGAATGTAGTCACGGATAGGCGCAGACTGCTGGGAGATTCAAAGCAGAGAGCCTGGAAAGTGACGATTGATTGATTGATGTAAGAGAGGGGTCTCTTGATAAGGCTAAATCCTATGCCATTTCCCTCTGCTCTCCCGTCTAATCTAATCTAATATATCTCTGTCAAAGACAGACAGACAGACAATAATATGAATAGATTGTGAGAGGCTCGGTAAGCAGATCAGTCAATCGGAGATGGGAAAATCCACCTCACACAACAGCCGGCCAGTTAGCATCTCATTTGATATAGCTACAGCCGCTTTGGCAATTCAAGGAGAAGGCCATTTTTTGTGTGCCTCCCCTTGGTACATGTAGCTTACCCAAAAACATCCCAATACACTAAGACTTAAATGAATGAAAGCACCGTGACCGGAGAAGAAAAGATGTGAAAGCGGGGAGGTGTGTCTTCCCGGTGCTAGAGGCTGCTTTTTATGTCAAGTCTCTCGCTGGAAGAAACATCTGAGCCGCACATCTAAAGCTCCATGCGAAGCTTGTTGATGTCACTCCATGCTGTTGCCCTGCCCATTCAAAGATGGACCAGTTTTCCTTTTCCACTAAAAGGCCCATTAAAAAATAAAGTCATTTGGACCACCTCCTCTCGTAGCAAAACCCTCTTCGTCTTTCCAGATGGCTAATGAAATCTTCAAAGGCAAAGTAGCCACCGAAACCAATAATTGGATCAAATATCAGCAACCTCTCCTCCCCTCCTCTAGAGGGAAAAAGAGATAGCGAAAGGTAAGGAAAGAGTCAAGTTTTGAGCTCCCAAAAAGAGTTAACCTTCATATTTATTACGTAACCGCCCTCGCAATCCTTCTCCATTCACTGCTGGTAGACATAAATAACCCCAAACCGCGTTCAAAACCAAACCTTCAAAAGCCCATCATTCCCCTCTCTCTCTACATTTGTTTTAATAAAAATAATAAAAGGAGGCAGAGAGAGAGAGACGAGAGAATTTTATTTTCCTTTTCCTTTTCAATTAGCTAATTGTACAAGAAAAGAAAGGATAGGAGAAGGATTACTACTAGTAGTAGATCCGGCACCGGTTTGAAAGTTATAATGGAAGGAGTCGGGGCACGGCTGGGGAGGTCTTCCACTCGCTACGGGCCGGCCACGGTGTTCAGTGGGCCGGTGAGGAAGTGGAAGAAGAGATGGGTCCATGTCAACCCATCATCCAACCACAACAGCTTTCACTCTCATCACCATAACGCTACTACTAATGCTGCTGCTGCTTCTTCTTCAGCCGCTAATCATTCGAGCTCTTCTAACGGTAATAACGGCTCCCATCTATTGCTTTACAAGTGGACCGCTTTGTCTCAATCCAACGGTTCCTCATCTACTACTAACCACTTCAACGGTAATAATATTAATACTACTAACGAAATTGCTAATCTCTCCAATGGCGACGTCACCGAGGAGCCTCCCAGGCGTAAATTCAAATACATCCCGGTATTGTTTTTCGTTTTCTTTTCTTTGGTTCAATTGGATTAATTGTTTTTTTCTTTTTAGTATCTTGATTTTAAAGATTACATGGGATTTTGTGGAATTAGGTTGCCTGATTTAGATCTGGATCCTGGATGAACAGTGCCTTTTGTTTTCTCAGTAAAACCCTAGCCTAACAAATAGAGGAATTCTGGAGAAAATACTTAACGGGTTTTGTTAGATTGTCAGGATTTTACGAGGGCTTTTTGAATGTTTTTGTTTTTCTTGCTTGCATTGATGTTTATTTGAGAAAAGCGAACTAAAATAACAAGTGCCAATGGCGATTCAGGCTTGCACAAGGGACAGTTTGGGCTTGATACTGAAAAGGATTGCAACTCCAGTAGGATTTCAAAGCTATAATTCTCAGTCACCCTAGGACACTGTGGACTTGGTACCGAAAGACTGCCTCACTGGTAGTATTTGTAGATTGTGATGTAGACACTTTAACTTTCTGACATTCCTTTTCAAGTTTACTTTAATTTGCTTTTTGGCTACCTTCTAGAGTTTTCAGACATGTACTTGGGTATAGATTCCATCCTCATTCTATTGGCAATATAACAAATATTCCATTTCGTGGGTTTTCCCTGATCCCAAAAGGTTTTCCTAAGTTAATTACGAGGAAAATGACATTGTTGGATAGTGTCAATTACACTACAGGTAGTTACAGTTATAAAGCCTTTCAAGGATGCAATTGGTACAAGAAAACTTGCATGAGTTTTACACCTGTAAAGCACAATACGTTTGGTTATGTGGTAATCAGTGTAGTTATATCAGTCAATTACACAGAACATGGAATGATGTTCAGCTGAAATGAATGAGAGAACACAACTGTGTTTATGCTAATTGTCTATGGTTTTCGTTTTTCACTAGCTTATGCTTGGTTGACTAGCACAAACAAAAGGGTAAACTAGAGGTTCAGTGATGGTTCAAAGTAAGGTGTCGGTGGATGCACCCGTGGCTCAATTAGAACTTGGGTTGGTTCGAATTGCTAGCATATATGTCAATTAACTTTAGGATATTTTCCTTCAGTTCAAAGTGTTTGGTACCCATGCCCTTGTTAAAGTTAATTGGCAGTTTGCTGTCTTAGCTTGATTTATTTGAATGGTAGTGAGGGCAGAGCTATTGATTTAGCAATGCAAATACCTTTTTTTGGAAAATACAGTTATCATGCATCAAATCCTCTATAAATCTAATTATTCTCATGTTCCAAGCATGTTCAATGAGGCTTCAGAAATTGGATGCCCTTGTAGCAATCAATGAAAGGCTTTATTGGAGAGATTTTTAGAGCCTCTTTGCTTGTCCTTATTGAATACAATTGTTCCTTATCCTCAAGAATAAGAGAAAGTGAGAAACTAAAGCTTGTAAATGATGATATAGTGTGCCTACAATTGTTGTGGGTTCAGTGTGAAAGAAATGCTTTAGAATTACTAAATCACAAGGCAGTAGCAAAGTTTTGTGAGGCTGTCTGTATACTGGCTGCTCTCATTGCAATGCGAAGCTAATGACATCTACCCTTTGTTTTTTTGGTTGGTTCGCAACTCAATATTATAGCAAGCCAAGAGCCTGAAAGTTGTCTTGTTAGTTTAAGTTGAGTGCAGTAGATCATTATTGGAATGTCAAGATGTACACATGACATTTATATATCTTACATTGCGGGCTTTAAAATCTCTGGGTGCTTAGAGTGATGTCCTACATCACATGTCTAGGGTTACAAAACAATGCATCTAGTTATAAACAAGTTCTGTGGTCACCATTCATCTAGCTTTGGAAGACATGGTGCTTCATTGTGGCATGAAGATGGTACTGCCACACATTTTGAAACAGTTGCGTGGACAAAATTCTTGTATAGTTTTCCTTTTATTCTATTTGTCACACACTATTAAAATGTCAGTGTATTTAATGCACATAAGGAGAGTGGTTTTTAATTGTTTGGTGATTGGTTGAACTATGGGCCAAGCAGTAATTTTATTGAAGTTGCTGTTGATAGAGAGACATTGAAATGAAATTGTGATCGGAGAGCGCAAGATTTGGAGACTTTTTCCTGGTTCAATTTTTTCTTGATTGACTGAAAAAAAACACGAGAGGCTGTCTGGTACCTTCAAATGGTGGCAAGTCAGTGGTGATAGTCTTTTCTTAGTTCCTTGTGTAAACTTGAGTATGCTGGTGTAATACTTGACTTAAAGCTAAATGAAATAGTATGGTAAAAGCTTTTCCAGGTAGGGGCTTTTTATAGAAGCCCCTAGATCTTCAAGTATGGGACCATGGATTTCCATTGTGTTATGGTGGAAGAGCTTTTGGAGATTGTGAACTGTGTAGGAAACAGACAGGATTGTGTACCTAAAGCATTACTTTGGGTTCTATTGTAAGAGCAAAACAAAAGAGTGTACAAAGTAAATTTTTGGGTTACACATTTTTGGTGTACCGGACAGTTTTTGCTAATGAAGATGAAATCTTAAATTTCACCAGTCATTGATTTTAGTTATATTCCATGTGGTGGTGTTTTTTCAATAAATCTGGCAGTTGTTTTATCATGAATTATAATTGCTTTCAATTCTAAAACTGGAAATGATATAAATACAAAAATTAACAATGAGAATAACATAAAAAAACTTTTTCTGTAACGACAAATGATATAAATACTACCTTTGTTTTAGCTTTACTTGCGTCAATAGCAAATTTTTATGCATGCCTTGGTAAAAAAAGATTTGGTTAGGAGTATCAATACTGTCACATGAATCAATCTTGATCTTATAATAGGAATAAGAACAAGAGATCTTTCCCATTTGTTTGATTTTTTGGATGGTATGCTGTTGCTGGCGACATTCATAGAGATTTTTGCACTCTACATATCAAAAAGAGGAAAAGGAGTATGACGATAGATTAGTGGAGACCCATAGGGAAAGAGAACTCGGCACTGTTGAAGTGGCATACAGTGCCAACCATAAATTAGTATCGTGGGTCCAAATGAATTGTTTTAAAATTTAGGGATTGGTATTAAAATGGGTCATAAATTAGGATTTATTGGCACGCTTTGCGATGCTTCTGTGATGAGGCCAGATAAAGACACTAATTTGCATTTGCCTTGTTAACTAAGCTTATTGTCTGTTATTTGGCCTGTCTGACCATGCAGGTTGATTTGCTAGAGAAACAGAAAAAAGAGGCTGAAGAACAAGAGGCATCAGAAAAGTTTGATGATGAATCGAAACCAAGTGATACTGACCCTAATGCTGCAGAGCCAGTTTCCAAGAGTGACAGTGCCGATGAAAAACCTGACATCAATGATGTACCCATGGAAGAAAATCAGGTGAATGGTTAATGTATTTATATTCTTATTTACCATCCATATAGGGTGTCTTGTTTGAAAAGTCCATAAATTCTATATGGCCTAATTTGACACCCACAATTCACTTCTTAGCTTTCCAAAGGCAAGCATGCTCGGTATGCTGTTGCTCCACAATATACAGAAGTATTGTGTGAGGAATGTGATGGAATGTTCTCATTTGAAGTTCTTATCGCAAGTTTCCATCTAATTTTGGTTTGAACATACTTCAATCTCAGGATGGTAATCAGGTGGTACGACAAGACCTGAATGAAAGCACTTTGGATTTGAGTCTAGGCCTGCTCTCTTGATGGTGACTGATTCAAAAGACCTGTCCAGAGATGGGCAGTTGAAAAGAGTGAAATAGAATGGTGTTGATACATTGCGGAACCATTTCTTAAGATTATTGACATATAGGATTTTTACCAAATGGTGTACTTTGTTGCGAAATCGGAGACAATTTTCCCTATGATCTATTTGCCCGCCAGTTACTGAGGGAAAGGGTGTGAGTGGCAAATGCATTAACTTTTAGTTCATTTGAAGACCTGTACTGTGCTGATTGCATCTTGTAAGATGACGACATCTATTTTTTTAATCATTGAACAATTGATTTCCCCCCTTCTTTTTTTCTGGTTTTCTCGAAATGTCATTTGAGACTTGTGGTTTTGTATGCCCAAAGGTAAAACGATAGTTGATTGAATCTTCTGTTCCAAACATAATGTTAATGACTACTTTTTCTAAACTTGAAAGTGATGTTAGGATTGATCTATGAACCTGGTGGTTTCTGGTTTCTAGACCAACCACCATGGTAAAACTTGGATTGATGCAGGCAGGACTGATGTGCGCACAGGCGGTCTAAATTTAAGGAAAAGCTACTGGTGGATCTTTATTACATTTCCACTTCTATAGATCTCTTTCTTGTTATTGATGAATCAATGCATGAGCCAATGATACTAGGGGGGAAGAGTGAGAGTTCGGTGGTAAAGAGTTGAGTCTTGAGAGGTTTTTTCTATTAATTTTTTTCTCCTTTTAATTTCATGTATGTATTGAATTCAACGATTTTAATTAAAAAAACATGAAGGGAGCAGGAGATGATCTCAATCCGTTTTTATTATTGGCAAGGCATGTTAGATAGACGATGATAGCTGACTGAACCTATGCGACTCCAGGGACAACAAAAATTGAACGATTGAAGAGCAGTTTACGAAGTAAGATTTTACAGTTGCTCAAACTAATAAGAACTGCAAGTTATTCACTCAAAAGGAAATAAGCAACAGATAGCACTTGTGGTTATCATGGCTTTAAAAAGCACAACGAAATCTTCTTCCACTTACCAATTGCCGTATCCAAATCACAGCTAAACCATCCAAAGCCTTGCGAGAAGGCAGAGTGGCTTCCGTACTGGAGATTCAAAGTAAGATTATTCCTTTGCAACCGCAGCTTCTGCCTCAGAAATGTAATCATGCCTGGAGATGTAGAAGTGGTTATAAATCTTTAATGGCAATAGCTAAAATGATTCATTAATTAAAGAATTCAAGCTCTGCTTCCTGTATTTTTCTACTGATTTGGCACATGCTTGTTGCTCCCATAGAAAGATTTACAGCACAAGATTTGATCACAAAAGATATAGAAATGGAAGTGGGAAATTCAAGACGAGCCACAATTTTTCAATTACGAAACACAAGTGATGTGCATGGTGGTGGTATTATTCCTAGGAGATGAGGGGAGCTTGAATGGTGCAATCTGGTGCCTTGCCCAACTTATCTCTCATCTTTCCAATGTTGATGGAGAACTATTCATCAAACCCAATCAAGTTGATAGGAGGAGTATCTTCTTCCTTCTTTTTAGTATTTTAATGGCTATAAATACCAAGGTTATTTTCAATAAGAACAAGCTTAAAAATCCAAAACAGAATTCTCCTCTGCTACGTTTCTTCTTTGTTAAAAAATCCATTGCATTTCACTGAATAATAAATACCACATCTTCCATTTAATTTCTGGAGGTTCCCCATTTTATATTAACCAGCAACTGATAGATTCACAGAAAGGTACGTATTCCTCCTATCCAATCATAATCACGAATAGAATTCAAGATTTTCCAATGAAGGCTCATTCGCAATTCATAATTCAGTTGTTGTGGTAGTATGAATATCCAATGCCATCCCTCCTGGATTCATTTTGTAAATCAAAACCCACAGAATCCTGTTCTATATTTCAAATTATTTGGTGGACCGAAGAAAGAAATATATTGCCGCATTGCTTGCCTTCCCTGTTCAATGGCCAACCCATACCTGCCGGCCGACTTCATCTCGTCTAGAGTAGATAGCAGTCATCAGCGCTTCCTCCTTTTCCTTTTCCTTCCCTTGGCCCAACCAATTAAACAACATTCACAAAATACCCTCAGCCGACGTCGTTTATGAGTTCCCTATAAATACAAATAAAGCAGGCTATTTTATCAATCTGCGGGCCCCTCCTTCTAGAGAGAGACTAGAGGAAGAGAGAGAGAAAGGAGGACAGAAAAGAAGCGAGGAGTGGACTATCTATCGCAAGGGAGCACACAGCAATGGATTCCCAGACGCAAAACACATCTCTGCAGCGCCTTCAAAACGTCGAAAAGGTAATTTATTTGTTTAATTGATTTGACGACTTGAAATTTGGTTAGCAGAGATTAGTTATTTGTTTTGGATGGGGGCAACAGACAGTGGTTAGGGTTTTGGAGGTAGCAGGAGCAGTAATGGATGAGCTTTCAAATCCAACAGGTCCTCGAAAAGAATTCATCAACAATCATTGCCGTGACTTCATGCAAATGATCAAGGTCTAACCCCTTCTTCCTCTTTTTTTTTTTAAAAAATTTATTTTCTTTCAGTTATTATAATTTAATTGCTGTAACGAGCAGGATATTCAGTTTACTTTGAGGAATGAAATAAAAAGTGCTTGTGAGTATCGTCCCTTCGAGAAGAGTGATTACACTTGTAGAATCTCTAATGAAATCTGTCTCAGCAAATTGGAACACATCCTTTCTCAATTGGATCTCATCACCCAAACTATCACTCCTCAATACCACCATGCCCATGATTCTACTGCTTCTTCTGCTTCCTCTCCCATGGATTTCTAGGTACTCTCTATCTCCCTGGGCTCTCACCTTTACTTGCTTCTTTCCCTCAATGCAATCTTTATTTTGCAGGTCTTGGAGAGGAGATTCTACTTTCTGGTTTTTCCAATATCTGTAAGCAAGTGCCTTTGACTATGCTGATTGTTTCTTGATCATCAGCTACTTCACATGTGGGGTCTCAATGTTGTCAAACAATCACCCTTGTTCTTTTGTTACTGCCACCTTATCTAAACCTCCTGTTTAAATTTTCTTCATCTATCCATCCACTTTATTGTAAGTTTTCATCTTAGACATGTGCTAGCTCCTCGATAGACTAATGAGCTTTTTTCATACATTATTGGCGTGTACTCATCTATTTATCTATTCCATTTCTGATATTGATTTTTCGAGTTGCCTAAATTTTTCAAGCAAGCTCACCTTGTCTTTCCCGGTTCTTTTGGTTTTCCATTTGAATATAAGAATCATTTGTTTATACAAATAGCTAAAGAGTGTAAATTAACTAATGATGATTGTCATTCAACTATCCTTTTCTCAATATTCTCTAATACTCTATGTAGTAACTACAAATTGACGACTTTAGGACTCCCCTGCATTCAGATGTAGTTCCAGTTAAGTGTGGGGCTGCTCTGAGCTGACACGGGGGGGTAACAATGCACATGATAAAACCTTTTGCAAATCATGGGGCTAGCTGGAGATTGTTGGTGTTTGGGTTCTAAGAAAATGAGATCGGGGATCACAATGCGGATATGATGAAACCATTTCGGTTGCAGTTATCGCTCTGCAAGAAATAGCTTTATGGCCTTATTGCAGCCGCTGCAAATCATGGGCCGGAGATTGTTGGTGTTTGGATTTAAGAAAATGAAAGCTAGTATTTGGTGAGCCAAGTTTTGTAACCATCCAAGAGATAAGCTACGTTTGCGCTGTCACATGTTTGTTTCTATCAGCAAAATAGCTCTGAAACTTGCTTATATCTGCATATTCATTTCATGGAGCAAGTGGAGCAAGGTGAGCCCGTTTTGGTACCCATTTTTTTCGTGTCAACACCCATTTCATGGAGCAGAGCACGCGTTCCATCAAAACTCACATGGCATTTTGAAATATCAGAAGGCCCTTTTGTATGTAGGTGCGAAACCGTCTTGATAAGGTTAGTCATCCAGCCCATCTTGTAGAAAGCCAGACTCGATTGCTTGAGGCCTTTGTTGTATGGATGGATGCATGCAGTCACTAGTTGGGTGCCTCGCTCAACCAAAAAAATGAAATGGTACTTCTCTTCATTAGAAGGCTTAATGGTTAATAAATCTCAGGGGCCTTGATAAATTGTAAACTGGTGAGAGTGAACCCATAGGACTGGTTTCATTGTTGGGGCAGAGTGAGTGTATAGCAAGAAGACCATGGCACATCGACCCAGTGAGGATCTTGCTCGGTCCAGAAAGGGTTCTAATAGCCCAAACTATTACACAACAGAGAAAAAAGAAAAAATGGAGACACCTTTGTTGCAAGTACATTCAGCTTTGGTTGCAGCCAGGTTGCCTCTTCAAGCTCGGTGAGTTCCTACGGCATCAATCATGAGACCTGAGTATTCTACTCTAAAAGCTTTAAGCACTTTTCGCTAGGTTGTTAAAATCGTGATTTTAACACGGCACGAAAAATATAAAATAAATTCGAATCATAAAAACAGATCGTAAAATTATAAAATCGTAAAAAATTTTAAAATAGATATGAAAATGAATTAAATTAACAATTTTAATTATTTTGCCTTTACAAGAATCATTCTTTGCTTCAGTTAATTTCATGGCAGACCCTTTGTATTTCTTAGTTTTTTGTCTTGTATTGATTCTAGCTGCAACTGCCCATAATCTTCAATCCAGTGAAGAAGGATACATCTCTCTAGTATTATCCAGCAAGGAGTTGACTTTGCTGAACATGTACTGATAAATAAGGCAGTAGCCACCATAATCCCACTTCAACTACCTGATATTAAAAAGTCTGTCAAATCCCACTGATTGGCAAAGTACATTTTTAGCATCGATATTTCTTCTTCAAATGTTGAAACTAGAAACCCGGGTTCTGTCCTTGTTGTTGAGTTCATTTTCCTAAGCTAAAAGAAATCATCAGAATTAAGTTCATTTCCCTATACGGTCAAAAGAAACCACCCTATTTGTCTCTTCTGCTCTGTAAATCCCAATAG
>Ga0307515_10020928_pt1 | contig 11627 bp, 5 predicted proteins | sample 17_EM_MG_FD_194513 | JGI IMG/M metagenome (GOLD analysis project Ga0307515, IMG submission 194513) | Populus trichocarpa ectomycorrhiza microbial communities from riparian zone in the Pacific Northwest, United States - 17_EM | ecosystem: Host-associated > Plants > Roots > Unclassified | place... | reverse complement strand
GCGCGAACTTGGCCTGAACATAGGCAGCCTGGTTGACGATGCGGCTATCGGTCTCGTTCAGGCCCTGATCGAGTTCTTGCGTCCAATACTGATCTGCCGTCCCGTTGGGGACCGAACCGCTATACGTCTTGAGCAAATGGTACCAGTCATAGCTCTGCATGAGCGAATCGCTGACGACGAAAAGCTGTGACGGAACAGCCACCTTGCCGCCGAAGAAATTCTTGAAGGTGGCGACTTGATAATCCGACTGCAGGACATTCGGGTTATTGAGATATTGAATATTCCCCGGCCCAAACGTCGGGTCTCCGGGATGGCTCCCAAAATTGCTCCCCATCCATGATTGACCCAGCGGTGCGTAATACGTTCCCGCGAAGTTGTCGTTTTCGATGCGGTTGGCGGTACGAGCGCCAACAGTGATGCTGCGCAGGAATCCATCGTCGCTGACCCGGTATTCAAGGTCGATATGGGCGGCCACCATCGCCCCTTCATTCTTGGGTTTGTGATAGCCCATGGAGGCCAGGTAGGCCGTACTCTTATCGAGCGCGCCGGCCGCGGATATGCCAGACACGCTCGGCAGCGAGCCCGTCAGATCGACGTCCATCGAATTGATCAACTGGCTGGCCTGGGAGAGGCCAACATACATGCTCTGCCCGGTCATGCGGGAAGAAACATATTGCACGCCGCCACGCACCGACACCCGGTCCCCAGGGGTCCAGACGAAGCTCTGCGAAATATCCAGCGTGGAACTCTTGCTGTGCGACGCCGTCGCGCCGCCGGTGGGATTCAGCGTAGCAGCGGGGCCGCAACGCGCCAGATACCTACCATCCCAATTCGGATTCGACGGAACCGGTTCGATTTGTGAGTCGACCGACCAGTCCCACTGAATCGACGACGCGGGAACGCCATAGGTGCCGCCGCAATCGATCTGGTACCAAGTGGGCAGCCAGCTGGTGTGGGTGGTCGTGTTGTTAAACTCCGACGCATTGCCGGTGGATCCGACCGTGAGTGTTCCCTTACGGACGGCGCCATTGGCGTCATATTCAACCGGGCTGCCAACCTTGGGCATGACCGCGGATACCGCGGATGGGTTCTGCCCCAAGGTACCGCTGTTGCCGTGACTATCATCGACATATTGCGAGTAGAATACGGTGTTGGTCAGCGTCAGGTTCGAAGTCGGCTTCCACTGAAGGGCCTGATAGGCGCCGTACCGGTCGCGCCTGCTTTGGTTGGTGTTCCAGTTGAAAGAGCTGGGAACGAAGGCAAGACCATCGTCACGCGTGGCGGTAGGCACATACTGGGCGTACATGGCGCCCACCTGCAGATCGCTGCTTTGCTGGTGCAGACGGCTGTAGGCCAGATCCCACAACACGCCAAATTCGCCGATGTTGGTGTCGAAACGCTTCGAGAATAGGGCGGACGCGCGGGGCGAAGCCTTTTTCGCCAGGGTGCCGTAGGTGCCGCCCGCGGTGACGCTGACCTGGGTGTCCTTGAAATCGAAGGGCAGATGCGTGCGAAGATTGACCGCGGACGCCCCCCCTTCGATGAGGTCGGCGCGCGTGCCTTTGTAGACATCGACCCCGGCCATCAGCTCGGGCGTGACTTCGTTCCAGCTGATGGCGCTCGCGCCGTTGGCGCTGAACACCTGCTGCCCGTTGAGCATGCTCGAATTGAAGGGAAGGCCGCGCACGGTAATGCCCGAACCTTCGATCTGGAACGCGGTGCTTCCGCCGTTGGTCCCACCAAAACGCGAGATCGACACGCCCGACACGCGCTGAAGAACTTCGGTGATCGAATTGTCGGGCAGCTGGCCGGCCTCGTCGGCGACGACCGAGTCGACGAGCGTGTCGGAGTTCTTCTTGATTTCGATGGCGGTCTGCAGCGCCTTGCGGCGCGCGGTCACGACCACCTCCTGCACGGTATCGACGCGTTCGCCGCCGGTGGGCGCGGATGACGCATCCTGCGCCGCCGACCTGTCGAACGCTGTCAACGCACAGAGCACGCCAAGCGAAACACCAGCGACGAGCAAACGACGCGCGGGAGCGCCTCGGACGGCCTCGGCGTGCTTCTTGCGCTCTTGAGCGGACTCGATCGCCGCCCGGCTGGCGGTGACAAAGACGTCTTCGATGGCGGTTGAGCCCGCTTTTCGCGACGCCTCTCGCGCCCAGGCCTGGCTGCCCATGGATGCGCGCTGAAACAGCATCGTCCGCGGAATCTGTTCGTGAGACATTTTTGGCCCCTCCCTTTTTGCCCGCTAGGTCCTGGCGCTCTGTGGACGCCGACTGAACCCAATGACCGCACCTAGATGGTAGCGTTATCATTTCGCCTACGTGAAATATCTCATTGGTGAAATTTTGCAAGTTAATCCCCCTACAAATGTGACGAGGGTTATTGAAATGCGTCACCATGTCACTGACACCGGTGGCACTCCGGATGCGAGCCACATGCCTTTCCAAAGGAGTTTTGGAAAATGGAATGTTTGTATCTATATGTTTATTTTGAGAAATATATAAATTCGGCTTTCTGAATCAATCTCTACTGGCGGGCATCCACCCGTGCCGAGCTTCGCGAATTCACCCGACCCATTAGTCGGACAATTTGGCGCGTTTCCGACCCCAAACCCTTGATCGCTCCCACTCGACCCCGGCAGCAGGCAAGACGCAGCCCACCCCCGTAGGCCTCCGGCTTGCCCGCGAGCGTCGCGAAAGCTAGAGCCTGGAATCCCTTGTTTCAAAAGGCCTCGTCATGCCGGATCGCAAGTACACCGCGCCCGCCCTAGAGAAAGGGTTGGATATTCTCGACCTGCTGGCGAGCCACGACCGGCCCATGACGCTTTCCCAAATCTCGGCGGCGCTGGAAAAGTCCGTCGGCGAAATCTTTCGGATGATCCACGTCCTGGAGTTCAAGGGCTTTATCGAGACGACCCCGGACTCGGAAGGCTATGCGCTGACGAACCGCTTGTTTCGGCTGGGCATGGCGCGCGCGCCGGTCAAGAGCCTGCTGGAGGCGGCGCTTCCGCGGATGCGCGAACTGGCCGCGCGGATCGAGCAGTCCTGCCACCTCGCCCAGGCTTCGCGCGAGCAGATCGTCGTCGTCGCTCGGATCGAAAACCCGGGTTATTATGGCTACTCGGTGCGCACCGGCCACCGCCGCGACATCGTGGAGGCGACCTCGGGCATGGTGCTCTACGCCTTCCAGCCCCCGCCCGTACAGGCCAGGTGGCGGGAGGTGATCTTCGAAGACGTCTCCGAGACCGCGCGGGTCGCGTTTCTGGCCGATGCCAAGCAGGTCGCCCAGCAAGGCTATTGGCGCGCCGAAAGCGATCTTGTGCCGAACGTCGTCGACGTCTCGTCGCCGATCGTGGCCGACGGGGCCGCGATCGCGGCCCTGACCGTGCCTCACATCTATAAGCGCGGCGTGCGGCCGGCCGACGAGATCATCGCGGAGGTGAAGACCACCGCCGCGGAGATTTCGAGGGAGATCCAAGGCATCACCTAACAGGAGGGGAGCGGTCGCGCTGTCTGGCTGGCAGGATTGATGCGCGGATCGCCGAGCGAAGGCCTCGCGGTTTTGCCGTACCGCTTTCCCCTTTTGCTCGGCCGGGGCTTATCGAACGTCGTCACTCTACAGATCGTGGACACATCCGGCTGATGGGGTTGGATCCTGTCGCGGTCAGGAGGCCAAGGCGGTAGGGCAGATTGATGTAGTCCGTGCCGGGCGCGTGGGCCGTCAGGCCCTGATAAAGGAACCGCAGAGGCTTGCAGGGATCGATGGTCAGTGTCTGATCATGCCCGCTGCGCACGAGTTCGCCGTGGGAAACGCCTTCAGACCAGGCGGGCCCGTCGAAGGCGACATTGTCCGCGCCGGCGAAGGAGTCCGACGCGCTGTCGGCGAGCGGACGCCACTCGCCGTCGAGTCGGTCGCTGGTCCAGGCGCGGAAGTAGCGGCCTCGCGGGCCGATGGCCTCGATGGCGGTGAGGTAGGTGTTCGTCCCCGCGATCTTGTAGTGCATGCTGGCCTCGAAGATATCGTCGCGAGGGCCGGTCATGACGATCTTGGTGTCCGCGAAACCATTGGGAAACCGGCCAATGGGCGTCTGTGACCGGTACAGGTGGCCGTTGTCTCCTGTGTTGAAGAGGTGGCAGGTGTCGTCATCGCAGATGACCCAGAAGTCGAGCCACGCCGCTTGGCCCGAAGCGTTTTTGACGACGGCCGGCTCTTCCGCGAAGAAGGGTTTCGGCGCGCTCCAGGACATGGGGTCTTCAATGTTCGCGGTCGTCGAATAGAGGGGCGGGCCGCCCTGATAGACCATGTACCAGAGCTTTTGCGGCGCGAAATAGAACACCTGCGGCGCCGCGCGATAGCCAGGACCGATGCCCGATTGTTTCAAGCTGACGACCTTGGCCTTCGGCGCCTCGGACCAGTCCGTGAAGCGGGCATAGGCCAGGTTCCAGCCGTCCGTGGCGGCCGTGGTCATGAACACGTGATACGCACCGTTGGAATAGACGATCGAGGGATCCTTGAGGCCGGAATAGGCGTCCTCGCCCTTGGCGGCGGGCACGATCAACGGCGCGGACGAACGCCATTGGAAATGGCCCTTCGTGTCCGAGCCCGATTGCGCCTGGGCCGCGCCGGCCAGGCTGGAGGCGCTCAGGGCCGCGGCGGCCAAGGCAAAGGCCCAGCTTCGGTGCTTGGTGATCGTCATGGGCGCGGTCCTGTTTGGAAGTCGAAAAACGAAGCCGGATGGGGTCTGGAGGTCAGCTGGGTGATCGCGAACGCGCGCGATCCGGCCCTAGTGAAGGGGCTTGATGGTGATCGCGGCGCCGCCGCCCGCGCTCATGGGAATGCGAAGAACGTCGCGGCTTGAGATCGACTTGACGACGTGCTCGACGTCATTGGCCCCGTTTCCGTCCTGCCAGATTTCGGCCTGGAATGTCCCCTTGCCCAGGAAGGCGAGCGGGATGGCGACCGTGCGTGACTGTTCGTTGGTCATGGCGCCGACATACCAAGTCTCGCCCTTGCGCCGCGCCAGCACGACATGGGTTTCCGGCGCTCCGTCGACAAACCGCGTCTCGTCCCAGGCGGTCGGAACCGCCTTGAGAAACTCAAACCCCGGCGCGTTCACATAGGCAGCGGGGTCGTCGGAGACCATCTGCAACGGACTGTCGAACACCACATACTGCGCCAGAGCCTGACCACGCGTCGTGCGGGTCATCGGCATCACCTCCCGAGCGACATAGGTTTCGGGTGTGCTGTTACGGAAGCCGCCCGGCGTGTAGTCCATCGGCCCAAGCAGCATGCGGGTATAGGCGAGCTTGACGTTGTGCCCGGGCGTGACCTGTCCCCCGGCGAACTTGTTGTACTCCAACCCCATCACGCCTTCCTGGGTGATGTAGTTGGGATAGGTGCGCGCCAGGCCGGCCGGGGGAAAGGCGCCGTGCATGTCCAGGAGCAGATGGCGCTGGGCGGTCTCCTGGGCCAAGCGGACGTAGAACTGGACCATCTCCTGGTCATCCCGTTCCATGAAGTCGACCTTCACGCCCTTGATCCCCCAGCGCTTATAGACGTCGAGGACCTCCGCCATCCTGGGCTCGACATGCTTCCAGTGCGCCCACACGATGAGCCCCACGCCCTTGGCCCGCGCGTAGCGCACCAGGGCCGGCATATCGATCGCCGGATCGCTGCGGGTGATGTCGGTCTTGGGGTCCGCCGCGCAGCATGGACCCGCATTGAGCGCCCATCCGGCATCGATCAGGAAATAGGGGAACCCGGACTCGGCCGCGAAATCGATGAAGCGGCGGTACCGTTCCATGGACGGCTTCTCGCCCACCGTCGGTCCCGACCACCAGTCCCAGGCCACCTTTCCAGGCTTCACCCACGAGAAGTCACCGCTCGCCTGCGTCGCCAGGTTTCCGATCAAGGGCGACTCGATCAGGTCGCCGGCGCGGTCCCCCATCATGATCACGCGCCAGGCGCTGGTCAGGCCGGCGGCGGAGTCGACGACGACATCCTTGCGGTCCGGGAGCGGCGTCACCCTGACTTTCAGCCCGCCATCGACCGGGACCAAGGCTGAGCTCGCATAGGCGTCGATTCCCGACTGCGCGATCGCATAGTGAGTGCGGCCGGAGGCGGACGAACAGACCATCGGAACGTCATAGAGCTTGGCCCGCTCCAGTTCGGAAATCTTCTTCAGGACCCACGGGTTCTCATGAGAGCCCATATATTCGGTGACTTCGCATGCCGGGTCGCCCGGAAGACGATAGGCCGTCCTCTCCCCCTTGAGCACGACCGGCGCGCTCCTGGGCAACAGGTAGCGAAACGCGACCCCGTCGCTACTGGCTCGCGCTTCCACCGACAGCGTACGGTGGGCGCCGGTCTTTTCGCGGAACGTGACGACGGCGCCATTATACCAGTCTCGCGCCGCCCTGGCCTTTGTCGCCGTGAGGGGAATGTCGCGCCGCCGGCTTTGCTTTTTGACATCGACGACTTCCAGATCCGAGAAGTCGGGCGCATTCGCCAGTTCCAACCCCATCGGAGAAGCAGAGACGATCGGCTCACCCTTGCGGTAGACTGAATAGCTTGCCCCGTCGGCCGCTATCCTGATCTCGGCTTTCTCGTCTGGCGAGGCCACGACGATTTGAGATACAGCGAGCGCCATCACGATATTCAACAACGGAAGATTCCCTTGAAGTGAGATTCAGAGGACATGAGGGCGATGGGGACACCGACCCCGCCCGGCGCCTCAGGCAAAGCTGATCTTGAAAACGCTGGCATGGCGGGTCGGCGCGCGCGCCGGGAGGTCGATCGCCAGCGCGCGGGCGCCCTGGCGGAACTTGAGCGGCCCGCGAACACCCAGCATCTCGACCCGCGCCACACGCCGACGCTCATGGGGATTGCCCGTGGCGAGCGCGGTGATCTCGGTGACGCCCGAGGGCTCTCCGAGCGTGATCGCGTAAAGGGCGGCGCCCTTCGTCGTGAAGCGGATGTCCTGAGGACTATAGGCCGCGCTCTCCTGGAACGCCCCGGCCGCGGCTTCAGTGGGGCCTTCGCCGAACAGCTTCCACGGCCGGGTTCCGTGGATGGCTTCGGCGTTCACCGCCATCCACGGCGCCAGCTCTTCGAGGAGAACCTGCGACTCCGGCGGCAGGCTGCCGTCCGGATACAGCACGACGTTCAGCAGCAGGTTGCCGTTCTTGCTGACGATGTCGGCCAGCATGGCGATGACTTCCGACGTGGTCTTGTACTTGTAGCCGTCGCTATAGAACCAATCGCCGTTGGAGGTGTCGGTCTGCCACGGTAGTGGGTTGATGCCGTTCAGGACTCCGCGCTCGACATCCTGGACCGCCCATTCCTTGTGGAACTCGCCTGAGCCCAGGTCCTTGCAATTGTACACGGCCTCGAGTTTGCCGCTGCGCGCGATGCTGCTGTTGTACATGTGGGCGACAAGGCTACGCCCGACCACGCCGAACGGCAGCCCGCCGTCCGAGTACAGCAAGTCCGGCTCGTAGGTGTCGAGCAGGTCGCGCATGCGGTCGAACCAGATCTGATGGAACCTCGGATCCTTGGTGTACCAAGTGTCGCCGCCGCCCCGGTAGGGCTCGTTGTGCGGCGGGTGGTAGAGGTCGGCGTATCTGGGGTCCGCGCCGTCATAGGCCACGCCGTTCTCGGGCCAGCACTGGTTGTAGAGATGGCTGGGATGATACCAGTTGTGACTGGCCCCGAGGTGCTCCGACACGCCGAAGCGCAGCTTGCGCTTGCGTGCGGCCGCCTTCCAGGCGCCGACGATGTCGCGCTTGGGCCCCATGGCCACGGCGTTCCACCGGTGGTGCTTGGAGTTCCACAGGTCGAAATTGTCGTGATGCACGCCCATGCTGACGAAGTACTTCGCGCCCGCGGCGGCGTACTTGTCCATCAGGCCCTCGGGATCGAACTTCTCCGCCGTCCACAGGGGAATGATGTCCTTGTAGCCGACCTTGGAAGGCTGGCCGTAGGTCTTGAGGTGGTGGTCGTAGTGCGGGTGCCCCGGAACATACATCTGCCGGGCGTACCAATCGCCCTGGCGCGGCACGGCCTGCGGCCCCCAATGGGCCCAGATCCCGAACTTGGCGTCGCGGAACCAGTCGGGCGCCTGGTAGGTCTTCAGGGACTCGGGCTCCTGGCGGAACGGGCCCTGGGTCATGGGCAGCCGATAGTCCGGCGCCGGCAGCTTGGCGCAGGCGTCCGCGGACGGCTCGTCCCTCGCCTGCGCCGGCCCCGCCAGGCTCAGCGCCGCGATGGCTGGGACACCCAGGAACTGCCGCTTGCTCAACGTCACCATGTTCAACTCCCAATTTCCAGATATTCGGCTCAGGCCAGCGGTCAGTTCGGGTTGCCGACCGGAATGATCGCCGCGCCCTGGGCGGCTCCGAACTTGACCCGCAGGACCTGTTGTCGATCGACCAGGTTGAGGCCGTTGTCGGTCTGGTCGCCGTTCCAGACCCGCCGGAAGATCCATTTTCCGTTCTCGAACCGGCCCTCCTCGACGCGGAGCATCTGGCCGCTTTCGGGCTTGGACGGCTCGAACTTCACGCGGGTGTCGAAGCCGGTCAGCAGGTAGTCGCCCGGTCCAAGCTCGGCGATCGCCGCGCCGCCCACGGGCTGGGGATTGCCCGTCGGCTTGTCCGCCCCGAACTGCCATTGGCCGAAGGTGGCGACGGCGCGGTAGGGACCGAGCTCCATGACCTGAGTATGGTTGGCCTTGGGGTCGGTCGGCTCGGAAACGCCCCAGGTCTTGCCCGCGAACGCCAGGGCCGCCCACTCGCGCGCCATGGGCTCGAACAGGGTGTAGTTGCGGGCGAACAGTTCCTGCTTGGCCGCGTCGAAGTCCTTGGCCCCGAGCGGGTAGTTGTAATAGCCGGTGTCGTCCATGCCGAACGGTGAGAACCCGATCGCCCCCTTGCCGATGGTCGCGAAGAAATAGCGGGCGAACTCGGTGTCGTTGCCGGTTTCAGGCACGAAGAGCGCGTTGTCGGGCCGGGCGTAGTAGTCCAGATAGGCCAGGTACGCCGCGTGGTCGCGGACATAGATGTCCGGCGCGACCAGGTCGATCGACGGCGCGGCGGCCTTGTAGACGTCGATCACGTGGTGCACCGGGCCGCCGCTGGCGTAGGTCGCGGCCGGCTGCCGGCCGAAGGCCGAAGCCAGGGCCGCGTTCATGTACATCGGCAGCGGCTTGACCGCCTTGCCGGCCTTGGCGATCTCCTCGACATAGGCGGCGATCGACCAGGCGTTGAAATATTCGTCCGCGTCTGTCCCGAACACGGCCTTCCAGCTTCCCGGCGATTTGCCCAGGCGCTTGAGCAGGGCGGCGGGAACCGGCCCGTCGAACAGCTTCTGGGCCGCGGGCGAGAAGTCCCGGACGCTGCCGTAGGAGCCGACCTCGTTTTCCGGTTGGATCATGATGATCGTGTTCTGGGGGTCGATCCGCCGGATATGCTCCATCAGCTTGACGAAGGCGCGCTTGTCGGCCTCGAGGGTGTTGCGGCTGTGCGGCGACAGCACATAGTGCGGCTGGCCGCTGGCGGTGATCATCCGTGGGAAGCGCTTGCCGTCGAGCTTGACCCATTCCGGCGTGTAGCTGGGTCCCGTGTTCTTCCAGGTGCCGAACCACAGCAGCACCAGCCGCACCTTGTTGGCGCGGGCCTGCTGCACAAGCGTGTCCACGAACGAGAAGTCGAACTGCCCCTCGGTGGGCTCGATCTGCTCCCAGGCGACCGGCACCTCGACGGTGTTGGCGTGGATGCGCTTGATCGTGGGCCAGACCTCCGGCAGGACGTCCGGGTAGTTGCTGCTGTTGTTGACCTGGGCGCCCAGCATCAGGAACGGCGCGCCGTCGACGAACAGGGCGTGGCGGCCGTCGCGGGTCACGATGCGCGGAACCGGGTTGGCCTGCGGCGCATCGGCCGCCATCGTCGCCCCGCCGGCGAGAGCCAGGACGAGGGCCGCCAGGCTACTGGCGATGCGCGGCGACCGGCCGCTGCAAATCGAGGTCCACATGTTCAGAAGCAACTCCACGGGCCGTCGGAACGGCGGGATCGACGCTATGGCTAGGGTTTGACCAGGCACGTTCAGCCGAGCTCCTCGACGATTACCGGGGCGCTCATGCCGAAGGCTTGGCCGGGCGCGACGGTCATCAGCACCGCCACGGTCCGCTCGCCCTCCTTGGCGGCCAGCGGCGCGGTCAGGGCCGCGGGCGCGGCGTCCGTCTTGGCGGCGACCTTGACGCCGTCGACATAGACCTCGGCCGGGCCGGTCAGGCGGCCGAACACCACCTTGCCGCCGGCCCGCCGCACCGTTCCGCGTGGCGTGAAGGCCAGGCGATAGAGCACGAAGCCGCCCGCGGGATCGGCGTCCTGCAGAGGGCCGGGCTTGGCCCAGGTCCAGGAGTTCATGTCGTTGTCGGCCGGCTTGGCCAAGGGATCTGGGCGAGCCCGCGCCACCGGGGACAAGCGCCAATCGGACAGGATCGAAACGGGCGGGGTCCTGGGCTCCAGCGGCCTTGCCCCGGGGTGGACGGACAGCAGCGTTTGCGCGCTCTTCAGCCCCGGCGCCGAAGCCGTCAGGCGCAGGACGCCGCTGGAGCCGCGATCGCTCTGCACGATCACCTGGGCCAGGCCGTTGAACAGGCTGCGCGCGTTTCCCTTTTCCGGTTCATGGCAATTGGGGTCGCCGTTGCCCAGGCCGATGATCCGTCCGTTGTCGATCTCGAACCTCACCGGCAGGTTGGCCGTGGGAACGGCCCTGCCCGCCTTGTCCAGCGCCTCGACGGTGATCGGCGCGGCGTCGGCGCCGTCCCCGGTCAAGGCGGTTCGATCGGGCGTCAGGCGCAGGGCGACGGGCGGACCGGCGGTCTCGACGACCGCCTTCGACACCGGCTTGCCGCCGACATAGCCGATCGCCTCCAGCCTTCCGGGCGCATAGGGCACCGTCCAAGACGGCATGACGAAGGGATCCACCGCCTGTCGCGAGACCAGCTTGCCGTTGAGGCGCAGCTCGACGGTCTCGGCGTTGGTCAGCGCCATCACCTTGATCGGCTGGCCCTCCCTGCCCGGCCAGGTCCAGTGCGGGGCCAGGTCCAGCAGCGGCCGGTCCTTGATCCACTGCGCCCGGTGCAGGAAGAACGCCATCTTCGGGAAGCCGCAGAGATCCATCGCCCCGAAGAACGAGCTGGCCGACGGCCATTCGAACGGGGTGGGCTCGCCGCGATAGTCGATGCCCGACCACAGGAAGGCGCCCGCCACGAACGGGCGCTTGGCGATCGCCTCCCAGCCCTTGCGGTGGGTCGTCCCCCAGGACGACGGCTCCTCGTCGTTCTCGGCCAGGATGTTGCGCCCGCGGTCGGTGAACCATTCGCCCCGGGTCATGAACGCGGAGGTGTCCTCCGAACTCATCATCGGCAGGTTCGGATGCTCGGCGTGGAACCGGTCGTAGTTGTCGGACTGATAGTTGAAGCCCACGACATCCACGGCCTGCGAGACGTTGATCGGGGTGAACATGCCGTCGTTCATCGCGGCGGTGACGGGGCGGCTGTCATCCAGCCGCTTGACGGCCGCGACCATGCGCCGAACCATCTGGTAGCCCGCCTCCGTGCC
>Ga0307515_10020927_pt1 | contig 11627 bp, 11 predicted proteins | sample 17_EM_MG_FD_194513 | JGI IMG/M metagenome (GOLD analysis project Ga0307515, IMG submission 194513) | Populus trichocarpa ectomycorrhiza microbial communities from riparian zone in the Pacific Northwest, United States - 17_EM | ecosystem: Host-associated > Plants > Roots > Unclassified | place... | reverse complement strand
GAGATTCGCGCGGCGCACCCCGGCCTGGAGATCGAATCCTGCTCCTCCGGCGGCTCCCGGGTCGACCTGGGGGTGCTCGAGCGTACGGATCGAGTCTGGGTTTCAGACAACATCGACCCGCACGACCGGCAGCGGATGCTGCGCTGGACCACCCAGTTGGTCCCGCCGGAGTTCCTGGGCGCGCACATCGCCGCCGGCCGCTCACACACCACCGGGCGCCGGCACGACCTCGGTTTCCGCGCGGCCACGGCGCTCTTCGGCCACCTGGGTATCGAATGGGACCTGGCCCGGGCCAGCGCCGACGAGCTCGCCGAACTCGGCGCCTGGGTCGCGTTCTACCAGCGGGAACGCGACCAGCTGCTGAGCGGCGACCTGGTCCGGATGGACGGCTACGGCGACGACGTGCTGGTGCACGGCGTGGTGTCGCCGGACCGGTCCACGGCCCTGTTCGCGATGGTCAGCACCGACAGCCGGTACCCGGAGCAGGCCCCCCGGCTGCGCTTGCGCGGCCTCGACCCGGCCCGGCACTACCGGGTCCGCCCGTTGCCCGGCGGGTCGGTGCCCGCCGGGCTGGTGCCGGCGCAGTGGTGGGGCGCCGAGTGGGCGGGCGAGATCTTCACCGGCGCGACGCTCGAGCACGTGGGGGTGGCGTGCCCGCGGGTCAATCCCGACCAGGCCGTGCTCTACCGCGCCGACGCGATGGAGGTACCCGACTGAGGCACGACTTTGTTGCGCCGGGCGTCCCCTAGACCCGAGGGCGGCCGACGACTGCATTGACGCAGTTCCCCGGCGAAGGAGGACCCCGCATGTCCACTATCACCACAACTAAGCCGGCCAAAACCGGCGCTGAACCGACTCCCTCCCCCCGTAAACGCGACGACACCCGGCTCGCGCTGCTGTTCATCCTCCCCGCGCTGATCGGCTTCCTGGTCTTCATGGTCTGGCCGACCCTGCGCGGCATCTATCTCAGCTTCACCAAGTTCAACCTGCTCACCCCGCCGGAATTCAACGGCCTGGACAACTACGTCCGGATGGTGCAGGACCCGGTCTTCTGGAACGCGCTGAAGGTGACGCTCTACTACGTCGTGATCAACATCGGGCTGCAGACGGTCCTCGCCCTGATCATCGCCGTGCTGATGCAGCGGCTCACCAAGAAGACCTGGCTGCGCGGCATCGTGCTGACGCCGTACCTGGTCTCGAACGTGGTGGCCGCGATGGTGTTCCTCTGGGTCCTCGACTACCAGCTCGGGATCGGCAACAAGATCATCGACGCGATCGGGCTGGACCGGATCGCCTTCCTGTCCTCCGACACCTGGGTCATCCCGACGATCGCACTGATCAACGTCTGGCGGCACGTCGGCTACACCGCGCTGCTGATCTTCGCCGGGCTGCAGACCATCCCCGAGACGATGTACGAGGCCGGCCGGGTGGACGGCGCGAGCGAGATCCGGATGTTCCGCAGCATCACCGTTCCGCTGCTGCGCCCGATCATCGCGCTGGTCCTGATCATTACGGTGGTCGGCTCGTTCCAGGTCTTCGACACCGTCGCCATCACCACCCGCGGCGGGCCGGTCGACTCCTCCCGGGTGCTGCAGTACTACATCTACGACGTCGCGTTCGGGCGCTTCCAGTTCGGTTACGCGTCGGCCATGTCGGTGGCGCTGCTGATCGTGCTCGTGGTCATCACGTTCATCCAGTACCGGCTCACCCGGGCCGAGTCGTCGGACCTGAGCTGAGGAGGGTACGAGATGGCAACCCTGACTACGCCCGTCGACGTGCCGCCCGCGTCGCCGGAGAAGATCGCGCCGGAGAAACCCGGCTTCCCCGCGGGGCGTACGCTCGCTTGGGTCTTCATGATCTTGGTGATCGTGGGCAGTCTGTTCCCTTTCTACTGGATGCTGCGCACCGCCCTGTCCAGCAACAACGCCCTCTACGCCGGGTCCGACAGCCTGCTGCCGGTGCAACCCTCGTGGGGCGGTTTCGAACGGGTCTTCGGCCTGCAGACCGGGCAGGCGGCGATCGACGCCGGCGGCGCCGGGCAGCCGATCAGCTTCTGGCACTACCTGATCAACTCGGTGATCGTCTCCACCCTGACCACCGGCGGCCAGGTCTTCTTCTCGGCGATGGCGGCGTACGCCTTCGCCCGGCTGCAGTGGAAGCACCGGGAAAAGGTGGTCGCCTTCTTCCTCGCCGGGCTGATGATCCCGACCATCTTCACGCTGCTGCCCAACTTCGTCCTGATCAAACAACTGGGCCTGGTCGACACGCTGCTCGGGATCAGCTTGCCGAGCATGCTGATGACGCCGTTCGCGGTGTTCTTCCTGCGGCAGTTCTTCCTCGGCATCTCCCGCGAGGTGGAGGAGGCGGCGCTGGTCGAGGGCGCCTCCAAGGTCCGGGTGTTCTTCCGGCTGATCCTGCCCATGTCGACCGCGCCGATCGCGACGCTGTCGATCCTGACCTACATCACCTCCTGGAACGACTATTTCTGGCCGTTGATGGTCAGCTACACCGACCGGTCGCGGGTGCTCACGGTCGCGCTCGGCGTATTCAAGTCGCAGACGCCGAGCACCGGCCCGGACTGGTCCGGCCTGATGGCGGCCACCCTGGTCGCCGCGCTGCCGATGCTGATCCTGTTCTGCTTCTTCGCCAGACGCATCGTCAACTCCATCGGCTTCAGCGGGATCAAGTGAGGTGGCGGTGATGTCCCTTCTACGAAGGACCTCGGCGATCGCGGCCGCGCTGATACTCCTGACCGGCTGCGGCTACGGCGGCGGTTCCGGCGGCGCCGGTTCGCCCGGCACGATCGAATATTGGCTCTGGGACTCCGGCCAGCAGCCCGGCTACCAGAAGTGCGCGGACGCCTTCCAGCAACAGAATCCCGGCCTGAAAATCCACATCTCCCAGTACGGCTGGGACGTCTACTGGTCCAAGCTCACCGCCGGCTTCATCGCCGACACCGCACCCGACGTCTTCACCGATCACCTGGCCAAGTACGCCCAGTTCGTCGACCTGAAGGTGCTGCGCCCGCTGGACGACCTGGCCGCCACCAAGGACGTCCAGGACGGCGACTACCAGCAGGGCCTGGCCGAGCTGTGGAAGGGCCAGGACGGCAAGCGGTACGGCACGCCGAAAGACTGGGACACCATCGCGATGTTCTACAACGGGGCCGCGCTCAAGGCGGCCGCCGTGGACCCGGCGCAACTGCAGAACCTGACCTGGAACCCGCAGGACGGCGGCACGTTCGAGAAGCTGATCGCGCATCTGACCATCGACAACAAGGGCGTCCGCGGCGACCAGCCCGGCTTCGACAAAACCAACGTCAAGACGTACGGGCTGGGCTCCGACGGCTCCGGCGGGAGTGGCTGGGGGCAGACCCAGTGGTCCGCGTTCACCGGCAGCGCGGGCTGGCAGCCGACCGACAAGAACCCGTGGGGCACCCACTTCAACCTCGACCAGCCCGCCTTCCAGGACACCTTGAAGTGGTACTTCGGCCTGGCGCAGAAGGGCTACATGCCGTCGTTCGCGGAGATCGGCGGCAACAACGCGGTCGGCCCGGACAAGCAGATCCAATCCGGCATCGCGGCGCTGGCGCTGAGCGGCTCCTGGATGATCTCCACGTTCAGCAAGCTCACCGACGCCGGCGGCAAGAAGCTCGACATCGGCCTCGCGCCCACCCCGATCGGCCCGTCCGGCAAGCGGGCCTCGATGTTCAACGGCCTGGCCGACTCCATCACGACCATGTCCAAGCAACCCGAGAACGCGGCGAAGTGGGTGAAGTTCCTCTCCGGCGAGCAATGCCAGGACCTCATCGGCGAATCCGGCGTGGTCTTCCCGGCCCGGCCCGCGGCCACCGACCTGGCGATCGCCTACAACAAGGACAAGCGCAACCTCGACGTCACGCCGTTCACCGACCAGGTGAAGGAGAAGACCACGTTCCTCTTCCCGGTGACCACCAACGCCGCCGACATCACGGCGCTGATGCAACCCCGGCTGGACTCGGTCTACATCGGCAGCTCGCCGGTCGACTCGTTGACAAAACTGAACACCCAGCTCAACGGCCTGTTCGAGGTCGCACAGTAGGGCCGCCTACCCGTTCTTGTGCGGTTTTCCGGTGGCGGTCGCCTTGCTGTGCCCCTTGGCATTGCCAGGATGGGTAGCCGTCGGCGAAGCCGTGGCCGAGGCACTGGCCGCGGTCTCGCCCGGTCCGGTGCCCAGCAGTTGGGCGCAGAAGGCGGCGATGCGGTCGGCGCCGCCGGCCGCATCGGCCAGGTCGCGCAGGGCCTTGGCCTTCAGCGGCTTCTTCTTCGGATTCTGCTGCTGGGCAGCCCAGGATCGGCACAACCCGGGGGCCACGGCGCCGGGCGTCGCGGGCGTCGCGGCTTGGCTGCCGAAGCTCGGCGAGCTGGTCGGAGTGACCGGCCGAACGGGGAACGAGGCCGAGGGCGCGGGCGTGCCCGGCGGCGGAACCCCGAGAGCGGAGAACACGTCGTGCGCATGCTGCTGCGCACCGCCCGGCAGAATACCGGCCTCGGCCGCCAACGCCGTGCCGCCGAACAGCACGACAGCCACGCCCGCGGCCGCCTTCAGGACAATCGACCTGGCGAACGCTCGGCGCCGGCCGGGCACCGCAACGCTCACCTCGCCGCGCTGTCCCGGCGCCTCGAAACCGGGCAGACCCGCCGTCTCGAACCCGTCCTGACCCGCCGCCTCGAAAGCGGCCACCGCCGAGCGCAGGCCGACCAGTTCCTCTCGCCTCGGCGGTGCGGCAGCGGCGGCGAGAAGGTCGCTGAGTTCGGGGTACGCGGAACGGGTCGGGTCGCCGCCGAGCAACTGCTCGGCCTCGCGCGACCCGATCCGGCGTACCCATGGCGTACCCATGATGCTGGAAAGTGCGTCCCATAGGCCCATCGCGTTACACCCCCTCCGGGCGTGGCGGGTGCAAACCCAGCCGGCCGGCCGCGTTCCGCCGGGCCTGCACCTCGGCATGCCCGGCCAGCCGCCGCAGCCCGCGCATCGCCGCGATCCGCACCGCCCCGGGCCGCTTGCCCAGCACTTGAGCGGTCTGCGCCACGTCCAGCCCCGCCACCACGCGCAGCAGCACGGCCTCGGCCTGGTCCTTCGGCAGCGACGCGATCACGCTCAGCGCCCAGTCGGTCTCCGACCGCCGAATCAGATCCTCGGCCGCGTCGGGCTGGGTGTCCGTCATGTCCCGGTCCCACAACTCGCGGGGCTCCTCCGGCCGCCGCCGGGCCCGGCGGCGCTCGTCGATGGCGCGGTTACGGGCGATCGTGAAGAGCCAGACCCGGAAGACCCGCAGCGCCAGGCCGACGCCGGCCAACTGCAGCCGAAGGCGGCCAAGGCGCTGCTGCGAGACCTCAACGACGTGGCCCGCCGCCTCACCGCCGGCAACACCGCGGCTGCGGCCGAAAAGTTCGCCGGCTTCCGTGACCGGGTGGCCGAGCTCACGACGGACGGCAAGCTCACCGGCGCCGGGGCGGACGCCCTGCCGGATCTCGACCAGATCGCCGGGTCTCTCCAGGCCGGCTGAGCCCACCGAACGGCGGATCTTCGGAAGGCGTAGCGGGCAACGCGGTTGCCGGGGCGGCTGATCCGGGCTCCGGATACTTCGCGATCTCCGGGAAGCGAGTGCCGCCATGGCCGGAGGCTCCTTCGAATGTGCCGTTCATCGGGCGGCTTCGACCGCCCGGACGAGGTGCCGGCGGCGGGCGAGCACGGGACCGGGGTGGCGGAACAACACCTTGGCCCCGTTGAGGGTGGCGTTCTTGTACGCGATGGCCATACGCCCGGTCAGGATGTGCGATTTCGGTGACTCGTCGGCGTTGAGAAACTGGACCAGTCCGTGCCGCCGGCCCAGGCTGATGCACTCGTGCAGGTAGCGGTAATGGAACTGTCCCGGTTCCCGGCCGGTCAGCCGCGCGGCGATGACGTCGGCGACCTTGGGGCCGGTGAAGCCACCGGTCCGGCAGCCCATCGCCAACTCGGAGCCCCACGGACCGGCCACGGCCGCCGCGTCACCGATCACGTAGACACCCGGATGGGACACCGACTCGAGCCTGCCGTCCACCAGGGCGCGGTCCTCGCTGTTGACCGCGAGGCCGCTGGCCCGGGCGAGCGTGGGCACCCGGAAACCACCGGCCCACAGGCACAGGTCGAACGGGACGCGGCGACCGCCATCGAGCGCCAGCTCGGCCACGTGCACCTCCCGGACGCACACCCCGGCCCGGACTGTCACACCCAGCGCTTCGAAGGTCCGCGCGAGGTACGCCTGCGCCTTCGGCGACAACCATCCGCCCGGCTGGGCGCTGCTGACCAGGGTCACCTGAAGGGCCGGGAAGCGCTCGGCGACCTCGGCGGCGATCTCGATTCCGGTCAAGCCGCCGCCGCAGACGGCAACCCGGCCCAACCGTTGCGCGACGACCGGCAAGCGCGTACGCACCTGGGCGGCCACGTTGGTGCCGACGAGGCTGCACGCGTTTGTGGCAACTCCGGGCACTCTCGCGACGTCGATGTTGCTTCCCAAGGCGTAGACCAGCGTGTCGTAGGGCAGTACGCGAGACTCACCGTCCGCGACCGTCGTCACGGTCCGCTCCCCGAGGTCGAGGCCGACGACCGACCCGAGCACCAGCCGGGCCGGTGTCGTTCCCAGATAGCTGGCGACGGGCACCCGTTCGATCTCCTGGCCCGTCGCCAGTTGGTGCAACCGTGGTCGCTCGATGAAGTCGGGAAAGGCCGTCACCAGCGTCACCGACACCTCATCGCCGCGTACCTGCCGGGCGAGCCGTTTCGCTGCGGGCAGGCCCGCGTATCCGGCGCCCAACACCAGCACCTTGTGGGTCATGACAAACCTCCGCTTGCCGGTAACGCTGTCGCCCCTTCAGACGCGGTTACCGGGCGGGCTGTGACACACCGGCCGCTACTCCCGGCGCGGACCGCGGCGCAGCGGATGGTCGGGCCCGAGCAGCGGCCCCAGGTGGCCGAGCTTGTCGGGATTGAGGATCGAGTGAATGGTCTGCACCCGGCCGCCGAACACATCCACGGACAGGACGTTGAGCAGCGCGCCCGACGCGTCGCGCACGAGCACGCCGGGCTGGGCGTTCACCGTCCCGCGTTCGAGATGCAGGTCGAAGCGCCGCAGCACGCCGCTCAACGCCGCGAGCAGGCGCAGGACCTTGTCGCGTCCGTACACGGGCTTCGGCAACGACGGGCCCCGGCCGCCGCCGTCGCCGTAGGTCACGACGTCCGCGGCCAGCAGGCCGACCAGGCCGTCGAGATCACCGGTCTCGACGGCCGCGAAGAAGCGTTCGGCGAGCGTCGCGCGTTCCGCGAACGTCGCCTCGAAGCGCGGCCGCCGCGCGTCGACCCGCCGCCGCGCCCGGGCCGCGATCTGGCGGCAGTTGACCTCGCTCTTCTCGACCACCGCGGCGATGCTCGCGTACTCGAAGTCGAACACGTCGTGCAGCAGGAACACCGCGCGTTCGACGGGGGTCAGGTTCTCCAGGACGACCAGGAACGCGAGCGAGAGCGAATCCGACAGCTCCGTGGCGGAAGTTTCCTCGGCCACGACCGGCTCCGGAAGCCAGGTGCCGAAATAGCGCTCCCGGCGGACCCGCGCCGACCGGAGGTGGCTGATGCTCAGCCGGGACACGACGGTCGACAGGTACGGTTTCATCGACTCGATCACGGTGCCCTCGGCACACGCCCGGTGCAACCGCAGGAACGCCTCGGAGACGATGTCCTCGGCGTCGGCGACGCTCCCGGTCATGTTGTACGCGATCGAGAACAGCAACGGCCGCAGCCGCTGGTACTCCTCGGCGGCAAAGCCGGGATCGGTCATGGCTGTGCCACCTTTGCCAGCGCACCCGTGTGCCGCTCGGTGCAGGCGGTCACTAGCGACCGGGACAGCCGTAGCCAGGTCTCCTGCACCGCGTCCTCGGCCTCGGCCCGCGATCCGAGCATCCGGCGCGCCACGGCGACCAGCCGGGGCCGGTGCTGCTCGAAAACCTCGCCGAGGGCCACCTCGGAGACTTCTTCCGGGACCATGTCACATTCCTCCGTCGGGTCGAGTCATACCCATGACGTACAAGAACCCACCGATGTGACACCTCGAAGGAGATCCGTCATGCAGGCACGTATCAACCACCCGGTCCTGGTCTTCCCCGCCGCGATGAAGGCCCTGCTCGCCTTGTCGAACTCCACCGGCGACACCCTGCCGCAGTCCACCCGCAACCTCATCTACCTGCGCGCCAGCCAGATCAACGGGTGCGCCGTCTGCCTCGAGATGCACGCGACGGAGATGCGCAAGGCCGGCGAGACCGACGAACGGCTCAGCACCCTCGCGGGCTGGCGCGACGCGCCCTACTTCACCGACGCCGAACGGGCCGCGCTCGCGTTGACCGAGGCCACGACCCGGATCGCCGACCGCGCCGACGCCGTGCCGGACGACATCTGGGCCGAGGCCGCGAAACACTACGACGAGCAACAACTCGCCGCCCTGGTGATCGCGATCGCGTCGATCAACACCTGGAACCGGCTCAACGCGGCCACCCGGGCCGTCGCGGGCTCGCAGGGAAACTGACGATCGCGCGACGGCTCCGGCCCTGGCAGTCTTGATCCTCATGACGTATGACATCGACCGGGTCCGCGCCGCTTATCCCGCGCTCGCCGAGGGGTTCGCGCACTTCGACGGGGCGGGCGGCACGCTGACGGCGGCGCCGGTTGCCGAGGCGGTGGCCGGCACGATGCGGACCGCGGTGTCCAACCGTGGGACCGCGTTCGAGCCGGCCCGCCGCTCCGGTGCGATCGTGGCCGCCGCCCGGGAGGCGGTCGCGGATCTGGTCGGCGGCCGGCCGGACGGGGTCGCCTTCGGGCCTAGCGCCACCGCGCTGACCTACCTGGTCGCGCGGACCCTGGGCGCCACCTGGCAGCCGGGCGACGAGGTGGTGGTCTCCCGGCTGGACCACGACGCCAACGTACGGCCGTGGATCCAGGCCGCGGCGGTGGCCGGGGCGACCGTACGCTGGGCCGAATTCGATCCGGCCACCGGCGAGTTGCCGGCCGGGCAGTACGCCGGGCTGATCGGCGAGCGCACCAAACTTGTGGCGGTCACCGCGGCGAGCAACGCGATCGGGACGATCCCGCGGGTCCGGGAGATCGCCGACCGGGCGCACGCGGCCGGCGCCCAGGTGTACGTGGATGGTGTGCACGCCACCGCGCATCTGAGCGTTGACGTCGTCGCGTTGGGCGCGGACTTCTACGTGACCAGCGCGTACAAATGGGCGGGCCCGCACCTCGCGGCCGTGGTCGCCGACCCCGCCACGTGGGAACCGCTGGCGCCGGCCAAGCTGATCCCGGCGCCGGATTCCGTGCCGGACCGGTTCGAGCTCGGCACGCTCAGCTTCGAGTTGCTTGCCGGGGTCACGGCCGCGGTGGACCACCTGGCGACGCTGGACCCGGACGCGTCCGGCGATCGCCGGTCCCGGTTGGTCGCGGGCATGACCGCCGCCGCCGCGTACGAGAAGATGCTCTTTGATCGTCTCTTGACGGGCCTGTCCTGGGTGAACGTGCTGCCGGCGCCGGCCGAGCGGTCCCCGACGGTCTCGTTCCGGGTGGATGGGCAGTCGCCGGCCGAGACGGCGCGGGCGCTGGGCGATCGCGGGGTGTGCGTCTCCTCCGGCGACTACTACGCCTACGAGTATTTCCGGGGCGGCAGCGCCGTGCGGGCAAGCATCTCCCACTACAACACCGCCGGCGAGGTAGACCGCCTTCTCGAACTGCTCGACTAGTCCCGGGCGTTCGCACGGCCTCGTAGCGCCCCTGTGATTGCGTTAACACCCCGGCGCCCGGCTGCTTCTTCAGGTCCACGGTGAAGTCCGGCCGGTGCGGGGCCGGGCCGCCGGCCCGGAGGAGCGGCCCACATTCAAGCCGGTGCAGGGAAAACTGATCGAACGGGCCACCGCCAGCCGCCTGATGCAGGCCATATCCACGGACGTCCGGACGGCAATCCGAAAGGAGCTGGAGCCACCGGGCTCGGTGGACCTCTCCGGCACCTGGCCAACGGTTGCCCACAATTATCTGCGCGATCTCGTGTTCGGCCGGGAACGACTCCGTTTCCGCATTCTGGTCGACCGTCGCCTGGAATTGACGCCCAAGCTGACCTGGGCGGCGGTCTTTGCCGGCGCGGCCGCCTTCGGGAAACCGGCCGGGGAGAATGCGCTCTCGACCCTTTCCGGTCTCGTCTACGACGCCGACAACTACCGCGACCGCAAATATGCGATGTACCTGTACCGCCGCGTCGCCGCGCCGGTCTGTTTTACCGTCGCGGCGCTGGTCACCAATGCGGTCTGGCTGGGCGCGCCCTTCGCCGAGGACGTCCCGAACCGGCACGTCATCAACGAGGCGCTGCGCCTGCTGCCCCCGTCGTGGAACATCCTGCGGCAGGCCTCACCGGAGTTCCTCGACATCGACGACCACATTAACCCGGCGGACGATCTGCTTCTCCTGCCGCTGCTGAGCCATCGCGACCCGCGGCTGTGGGAGGCTCCGGAGGAGTTTCGGCCCGAGCGCTGGATCGATCTGGATCCGGACACGCATGCCGGATATATCCCGTTCGGCCCCGCGGCCGAGCGCTGCTGGGGACGGCACATGGTGCTGCCCCTGGCGGAGCGAATCCTCGACATAGTCCGGCGGGACGGTTACACGGTGGACCCGGACCAGCGGGTCGGCCGGGTCGATCTGCACGGCCTGCTCGAGATCGCCGCCATGCGCGTCATCCGGCGATAACCCGGGGATTCCCTCGCCGTCGCCCAGGTACGCCGCCGGCAGGCCAACCTGCGTCACTTCGAAGAGTCGGCTACGCGGGTCGCGGTCGCCCCCGATCTCGCGGAAGCGCCGGCCTGATGCTCTCCCGGCGGCGGGTTGGCTAGCTTGCCGAGATCCAGTCGGGGTGGGCCTGCAAGAACGTCGGCACCTTGTCGCTCTTGACCGCGCGCAGCAGCTGCATGCTGGTGTCGCTGACGATCTCGACGCTGCCGACGCCCGGCACCGAGCGGCTGTTGAACTTGCCGTCGTTCGTCTTGATCGCCACGAGGTCGTCGGGGTTGATGCCGCGCATCGCGAACGCCCAGTCTTCCAGCGAGATACCGCCGTCGTCGACGGTCATCGTCTTGCCGAACGCCGTGAGCAGGGCGGGCAGCTTGGTCGGCGAGTCGAGCCCGTCGTGCCCGGCCTGCTGCAAAATCGCCTTGAGGAACTGCTGCTGGTGTCGCTGCCGGCCGTAGTCGTAGTCCTTGTTCGCCAGCAGGTCCCGCTGCCGGACGAAGTCGAGCGCCTCGGTGGGCGTGAAGCAGTGGTTGCCCTTGGCGTAAAAGTTCGGGGTCACCCCCTTGACCTTGTAGGCGATCGTGCCGTCGGTGTGTGTCACGTACGGCACCGCGGTCTTGCCCGACGGGGTGTGCCCGATGTGAATCGACGTGGTGTCCTCATCGACGTACATGCAGACCTTGCCGAGCACGTCGACGACCTGCTTGAAGCCTTGGAAGTCGATGATCGCCCCGGCGTCCGGGGTGATGCCGGTGAGCTGCTTGACGGTCAGCGCCAGCAGTTCGAAG
>Ga0307515_10020926_pt1 | contig 11627 bp, 4 predicted proteins | sample 17_EM_MG_FD_194513 | JGI IMG/M metagenome (GOLD analysis project Ga0307515, IMG submission 194513) | Populus trichocarpa ectomycorrhiza microbial communities from riparian zone in the Pacific Northwest, United States - 17_EM | ecosystem: Host-associated > Plants > Roots > Unclassified | place... | reverse complement strand
CCACCAATATTGATCTGCAACCACTATATTGGGTGGCGTTGACGCCATCTCGGAGCCTTCCAAGCGGTGATCTTGTGTCTCAACGCAGTGTCGGTAGTCGGTTACAGTTCTTAATGCCACATCCTAGATATTTAAGCCTATTAATTAGAGCTTTATTAACTCTTACTATAACTTTAAAAAGTGGGTATATTACGAGCTTTTAGACGGCAAAGAGGAAGTTATAGGAGATTGCGTATTTTAGCGATCCGTTAAGAATATCTTATCCCTAGGCCTTTTAGATAGTTTCTTTAGCTTTATTATATTAGTTTCTCTAATCTTTAGCAATTTTGCTAACGTTAAAGATATTCTTAAAGATTAATATAAATGCGTCCTTTCCTAGAGATGCTTATAATCCGTTATCTTAGTTAATAAAATTAACTACTATACTAGCCGTATCTGCGTAGTTTTCTTATAAGAGTAAAATCTTATTATAGATTTGGATAAGCACTACTTAACGCTAATTAATTACAAAGCCTTTAACTTCCATTAGAACGTTACTAATTTATTACTTAGCTCCTTTATAGAGGACTAGTAGTTTACTAGATAAAGATATAATAAGTATACCATTATTCTTAATTCTATTTAGTTTATACTTTAGCTAATTATAACTCTCTCTAAGGTTTATTAAAGGTAAAAAGGTAAAGTTTTAAATAGGGTTTTCTAATCTAAATATTCTACTAAATTTAGGTAGTAGTATGGAGTTCTACCGGCTCTAATCATTAAATAGACCAATTATAATTTTCTATACCCAGTATAGAAAATCGCTATTAGCTTAGTAAAGGCGGTAAGCGGAACTAATATCTTTACAGTAAATAATACTAGATAGTTATTCGTAAACATTCTACTACCCTTACCTTACTATTAACACGTATTAGATTCCTAACTAAAAAAGCAAATAAGAATACGTAATAGAAAGAGCTTTAGGAAATACGGCAAAAATAAAAGGATTATACGGCTATTATCTACATCCCCTCCCCCACCGTAGAACTTAACTGTCCCCTAGTTAAATATTTCGTACTTAGTTCTATTAAACGATCTTTCTAAAACGCGCACTTCTTAAACTACGCGGCGTTGCGATACTAGTAGATTTTGTATATCTTTCTTAGGCTCTAGCTCTACTGTTATTTCTTATAGCATAATTCCGCTTAACTAGTTAAGCCGGTTTTCCTAATAGACTTTAAATATCTATTATTAATAAAACCTCTTTAATCTATTTCCTAGAGTTTAATTACAGAACGGTATACTATTAAGATCCTTAATTAAGTACTATCCTTTATAAGGGTAACTCTTACGTATATAGAACGGGCCCAGCCACTTTAGATCTAACTTATAACTACTAGAATAGTCTTGCTTAAGCTACGTATTATAAAGCATAACTATATCCCTAACCTTAAATACGTTCTAGCAAATACGGCGGATATCATTAAAATATTCTTTATTTACCTCTTTTAGTCATCTTATATACGCAATAGCCTCTTACATATCTACGTCTCTTTAGTTAAACTACTTTACATAAAGTGCTAGCAGCTCTATAGTGGTCTAAACTGTTTGCTAGGGCAGCGTTTACTAAGTAGGTATATAGAGTTTAACGGAAAGGATATGCTTATATCCGCATATAACTCTCGCTAGCGTTATTCCTATAGGTTGCTTAACGGTTATTCTATCTACCTATAAAATAGTATAGAAATTATCTAGTTATAAGCCATCTATCTTTGCCAAAGCGTCTACTATAGGCTTATATCCTCGCTCTATTAAGCCTTATCCCTATAGGTAATATATAAAAGCTATAACCCTTTTAATATTATAGAGCTCCGCGAGCGCAGCGGTTACATTAGCATTTTCTCTACTACCGTCTATAGAAAGCTATCTAAATACTCCCCATCTACAGATAACGTCTTTATAGAGAAACTTCGCTACGCTTTTTATACCCTTTTTCTAAAGGGCTTAAGCTTCCACTTATCCAGATACGTATTCTTAAGTAGTAGCTAGGTATCGGAAACCAAGACGAGTTATTAGTATAAACGTAATATCTATAGTTACTTAGTGCTATAAAATAGACTTCTATATAGAGTGCATTGCTTCTTCTTTTTATCTTAGCTATTATCCCTAGTATTGCGGGCATAACTTAATATACTATAATATCTGATCCCATAGTCCTAGCCACCAATATTAATTTAAGACTCTTTAATATATTCCTTCTTATTTATAATATCCACTCTAATTATAAAGGTTCTTAATAATCTCTTACTAAGTATTTTCGTTATTAATTACCCTTTATATTAGCACATTTTTTTAACTATTAGCGGAAGAGCTGTTAATTACGCACTAGGAATTTTAGCGTATATTATTTAAACTTTTTAAATTCTTTAGTATTTATTTCTTCTGAACATCGTAATATTACTAGCTATTTTATAATCTTCTAAGACTCCCCTAAATACGAGTCTTCTAGTAGTAGATCCACCTCCATTTTAACTAGGCTAGCTATATATTCTAAAGCACTTAGCTTACAGTTAATAAACTCTTTAATATCCTTAGTCGGCTTATTAGGTCATTCGCCATCTAGTAGCCATTATAATAGTCTATTAACTAGGCTATTATTCTTCCCTAGTATATACCTAATATTAAAGTCCTATAACTAGATCCATACTAGCTATTATATTATTAAGGCTTCTAGTAAATCGGTAGCAGTATAATTTAGTTATATAACTAAGGTATTTATATCCGTCTTAACCATAAAGCAGACACCGTATAGGTATACTTAACACTTCTTTAATATATACAGTAATACCCAATATTTAAGCTTTCCTAAATTATACTTCTGCTCCGCTTAAGACTAAATACTACTTTTATATTAATATAGGTGGCAATGACCTTATATATCTAGTTGCATAAGACCGCATCCCCACCTATTCTTACATCCGTTAATAGTAAGAACAATTAGCCTAGCCCTCTTACTATAATCTAGTTAAACTAACGTAGGTATAGTAGTAATTATATACTTTAAAGTCTTTATAGCGGCTATCTGCTCTATACCCCATATAAATAGAACGTTTACTTATAGCAGTTAGAAGATTAGCTCTGCCTTTATTACGAAGTCTTCTACCCATATTTAGTAATATATAACAACTCCTATAAATACTTGGGCAGATATAATGTCTTTACAGTCTCTCCAGTAAATAATCTTTGCGACTTTTAACTCTTCTAGATATTGCCCCTTTTTATTATAGCGGTAACCAACCACTATAATCTCGTCCTTATAGAAATAAGACTTTACGCCTAAGATTATACACCCAGCTCGTTCCAAATCTGTAAGTACTCCGTCTAGCTATATAATATATTCCAGAATATATCTATATACGCCTAAAAGGCTCTCTTCTCCATTATACATTGTCTATAGTCCTTTTACTATAATATTATCCAGAAACGGTAAGGCATAGTATAGAATATATCGCTCTAAAATCTTAGTAATTATCCTTATAAACTAGGCTACTAAATTCGTTCCTTCTATAGGTACTATTATTTATTATAAAAGTCCTAGAGGTATTATAAAGGCCGTTAGGTTTCTACTTTCTATATTTAGCTCTAATTAGTTATATCTAAAGAAGAAGTTAACTAGGGATATAACCTTACACCCTACAAACTCCTTAGAAAACTTATTAGCATATAATAGTAGATTTACGTCCCTAATAGTTACTTAGTTAATATTTATCGCTATATTAATTAGCTAGTACTTCTTATATTCCTTTTTACTTATAAGAAACTATAAATTCCTATATGTTACGGACGCTTTAAGTACAATGTTACGACTACTTGGAGAGGAGTCGGAAGAAGCTAGTTAGTTGATATAAGCACGGTCCAGGATGGAGCCGGTAGAACCATGTAACGAGGAATGGTAACTAAGGTCACATAATATGATACGTGGGATACGCGAAGTACGGAAGGAACGTTATGTATATCACGTACATTACGTACAAGAAGGATTTCATAGGAGTACGGTTATGTATTTAAGGACCCTTAGTCCCTACCTAGATAGTTCCTTCCTTATAGTAATTCTTAGAATATAATTAGAGTTAATCTGTTAGGCAACCACTCCACCAGTTATTATTACATTATTGACTTTACGCATTACCTACACACCTAGCCCATTAACAGGACCCACCATAGTACTTGCTATAAGGTTCCGTTATATAATTACTACCTAGTTACAGTATTAAAAGTCGAATAATATGCCACTAAAAGCAGCCACCACAACGCCATTGACGGCGGCAACTACTTTAAGGTCTAAAGGCGACACTAGTATAGCAGATACTAACTCGCAACAACCTGTGACGGTCGGACAACTATAAGTAATAGTTGACCAGTTAATAGAGAATAATATAATACTTAAACAGAGGATTAACGGGATAGGCGTAGCAAAGGTTAAGTTACTATCGATTAAAAGATTCTTAGGAGAGAGATTAAAGCTTAAAGGATTCCTTATATAAATGCACTTTAAGGTTGCGCAAGAGGGAGCAAAGCTAGTAATACCTATAGATCAAATAGCTTACGCAGGATTATTCTTGTTAGGAAGAGCACTTAAATAGTTTAAGCCTTACCTTATAGAAATACAGACAAATGGAATAACAACTACTAATTAGGAGGTGCGGTTTATGTTCTTAAGTTAAAAAGAATTTATAGAGCGACTTACATAAATGTTTAGAAACCCGGAGGTAGTAACCATAGTAGAAAGAAAACTCTAAGACATTATATAATAAACCTTAGCAATTAAATACACAACACAGTTCCAAACGCTAGCTATATAAGTTAAGTGGAATAATAGGGCGCTTATAGCACAGTACAAACAGGGACTTAAGGCTAAAGTCTAGGACGCAATTATTCTAATAGAAGATGCGGACACCCTAAGGGAATTAATAGATTAAGCAATAAAGATTAACAATAGGATCTTCCAAAGGGAACAGACTAAGAGAGGTTAGGACAGAGTTTTATAGTTATATAAGGCGCAGAGCACGTAATAATAAAAGCCAAGTTAGAAACTATGGTATGGCGCAGAGCTAATAGACCTAAGTGGTACTAAAGAAGCCTATAAGAGATAGAGCAAGAAACTATAAAAACCTAAAGGTTAAGGATCTAGTGATTATAGGACCAAAGAGTAGAGGCTAAACTAGGGATCTTATTAGCAGAAGACGTTTAGGCGGACTCCATAGCAAAGTTAATAGTTTAAAGATAGAGCTTGCATGAATTGCGGGAAATAGGGTTATTTCGCGAGGGATTGTAAAGATGGTTAGAGTTACTATGCAATAAAGGGAACCTAACTAGCAGAAGACACACACGTATAGAGGGACGATAGTGTACTACGAGGAACAAAAGAATATTCAATTAGAAGTTTCGCGTTTTATTATAATAACGCATGCCGAATTTATAAAGACGCTAAGTACGGTGCAAGCTATTGGCCATAAGAGCCAGAGTTAAAAGGACTTAAAGGAACCAAAGAGTTAGATAAAGAATAAGATTGACTCTATAAGCTAGATTAAGATATTACAGTAATATACGGATAACGATTAGCAACAATAACAATAGAGTTAGAATACTTATTAATTAATAGCAATAAGGATAGTAAGGGAACCAACTGGGGGTATCTAAACCTTAATAACGTAATAGAAGTAGAGACTAAGACCGCCATAGAGCAAGGTTTAGTAACGGGTATTATAACACCGTTGGATACAGCATCTATCGCTTTATAAGACGGCAGGAGTAGTATCCAAAAGAGATTAAGTAAGCAGATAACTGCTAGTGCTAGCTTACCACTTAATAAAGGCAAAAAGCTAAAGGCTTAAGATTCTTAAGACGAGATAAGAGAGATCTAAGATTCTAAAACCAGGATGAGGATAACCTAAGGACCCACAACGGATAGAAACCGATGGAGCAGGGTAGTAGCTTAGTTTAAAGATATACGAATAAGCGAGGGACAGAGTTTCCCACAGGCATTAGACTTTTAAGATAAAATAGATAAGATTTAAGACTCTTAAGATGAGATAAGAACACCACGGACGCCTAGTTAGACTAAGGCGGGAGCTAAACTTAAGTTAGAAGCAAGCTCAAAGTTAATTATTCCAGGTAAATAAAGTATTCAGCCTAAAGATCGAAAAGTTAATACATTAGTTAAAAAGTATAAGGATGTTAAGGATCTATTGGAAAGACAACAACTATAAGAAAGCATAGAAGAATTTAGAAGATAAATCTTCGTATAGTAAAAGCAATCTATAGAGCTAAGAATGCCAGATCGCTTTAGGAAAAAGATACCTATACAGAAGGTTACTAATAGGCTAAAGGCAGGTACACCTAGAGCTAAGTGGCTTACGGAACTAGAAGAAGAGGAAAATTTAGGGATTCTAACTAGGTTCCAAGAACGACACACAAAAGGCTGTCATAAAGTAGTAATAAAAAGATACTTCCTTACGGATAGATCGTACACACTTAGTAAGCTGTACCGAAAGTGGTTCAGGCAACGACATAATAATAAGTGGGAAGACTTTTACATGTGGTTAGACGAAAAGGTTATACTAAATTAGGCAATGTCTAAAAGACAGATAAGTTATATTAAAGGAGCCTTAATTATAACGTTAAAGGATCTAGAGGAACAAGCTATAGACTAGAAAGAGATAATATAAATATTGGTACCAGCAAATAAGATAGCAACGTTTAGATTGGCGCGATAGAGGTTTAAACTTAAAGATAAAGATAAGTTAAGAGTTGACCCAAGACACCTAGCGCACCACATATTGGTATAGATTGCATGCGTGGATAATATATGCGATATGCACAAAAACCTAAAAAAAAAGAACTAAAAATACCCTATAAAAATATATTAGGCACCAGATAAGAAACGGTTTAGGAATACTAAGTACATATACGGCTGGCATCCTAAGGAAGTTTAAGAATAAGGGGACTTAATACTTTAACCAGGAAGATTCCTTATGGAAGAATGCCTAGATGGACAATAATGGTGGGAATATCTAGAAAACACCTATCTATGGTATATTAAAGATAAAAAGCGAACTAAGTATTGGCTTAAGTTAGACCAAGTATAAACAGGACTAAGCAGCCATTAGTTGGGAAAAGTAGAGGCCTATAGGACTAGAGGGAACCAGTAGTAGAACCTTAGACCCTTAAAGGAATTTAAGGACGACACCTAAATTTACGAGTTAAGTGGTAAGATTAACAGTTTGAGGCACTAATAGATAGTGGAGCAATAAGGAACTATATCTCGCTAGCAGCAGTTAAAAGAATAGGATTACTACACAGGGAAAAGGAGCATTCTTACCCATTAGTGATAATTTTAGGAGATCCGATAGCCTACGGAGGAGGTATCATCAATCTTAAAACAGGACCTATTTAGTTAACTATTAAAGGGAGATAAATTAAGATGTCTTTTAACATATTACCATTAGGGAATAATAAGGCAGTACTAGGAATACCTTAGTTATAGGAATACAATCTAAAGATCGATTGGATTATAGGTCAGGTCGATATTAGGGATACTTAACGCCGTAAGATGCGATAACAAGCCAAGTTGGTATAGTACTAAATAGGAGCAACCTACGAAGAAATAGAAAAAGGGCTAAGCCATGTACTAAAGAGATACCATAAGTACGGCAAGAAACTATAGTCACCAGAAAGTAAAAAGCTGTTGGAGTATATAGCATGGGACCATAAGATAGAATTAAAACTAGGAACAAGTCTAAGGTTCTTTCTAATCTATAAGCTTACTAAAGAAGAAGGTAGAGCATTAAAAGAGTTTATCCAGAAGAACTTATAAAAGGGATATATCAGACCATTGTAATTATTAGTGGGTTATCCGGTATTGTTTGTCTTAAAGAAAAATAGCAAGCTAAGGCTGTATATCGACTATAGATAGTTAAACAGCATTACCAGAAAGGATAGGTATTCTTTACCCTTAATTAGCAAAATCTAAGATAGGATAGGCAACGCGCAAATCTTTACAAAAATAGATCTAAGATGGGCGTACCATTAAATTAGAATTAAGGAAGGCGACGAATAGAAGGCAGCCTTTAGGTCAAAGGAAGGACTGTATAAACCATTAGTTATGCAATTCAGACTTATAAACGCATTAGCAACGTTCTAGAAGCGAATTAACAACATATTAGGAGAACACTTAGATAAGTTTGTTATAGTATATCTCAACGATATTATTATCTACTTAATAACTAAGGAAAAACATGAGAAATACATCGAATGGGTTTTAAAGAGACTACAAGAAGAATAGATGCTAGTAGTAATTGAGAAATGCGAGTTCTTTATAAGGAAGACCGATTTCGTTAGATTTATTATTAAACTAGGTAGGTTAAGCATGGACCCAAAGAAGATTAAAGCTATAGTGAATTAGTAAGAACTAGAGAACGTTACGCAATTAAGGTTGTTTTTAGGGTTTTATAATTACTATAGGAGGTTTATAGCATAATGGTTAAAGAATATTAAGCCGTTCACTTAATTAACAAAGAAAGAGGAACTATAGGTATGGGTAGAGAAGCAAAAGAAGTTGTTTAAAGAACTTAAAGAGTTATTCACCTAGGAACTAATCCTTAAAATCTATTAACTAGGACTAGAAATAGTTGTTAAGACAGATATATTAGACTTTATACTAGGAGTATACTTTATATAGAGACATAAAGATGGATGGCATCTAGTGGCATACTATAGTTGGAAGATAACACCACTAGAGTTAAACTATAACATCTATAATAAGAAGTTATTAGGTATAGTTGCAGCATTAAAGGAATAGAGAGCATTCTTATAAGGCACAGAAAAACCATTTATAGTTAAAACGGATTATAAGAACCTAACAGGATTTCTAATAATAAAGGAACTTAACTAAAGATAGGTTAGATGGGCAGAAACGCTTATAGATTACTATTTTAAGATTTAGTATACTAAGGGTACAGACAATACACGAGCAGATGCGTTAAGTAAAAAGGCTAAACTATAAAATAATAAAAAGCTATTAGGGGCTTTACTGCGAAAAGATATAGATGGATTAATTAGGTATAATCACCCAAAGATCGCAGCAACTTAAGAGGATAAGTTAGAAAAAGTCTATAAGATACTAGAAAGCTTTTAGGTATAAAGAATTCTAGAAGCACAGCTAGAAGATCTACAGACGGATATATACAAAAATTAAGAAGTAAAGTATATCCCAAAAAGTATAGTAGAGCACTTTATAGAAGACTTCCATAAGGGATTAACTTAAGGACATAATGGAGCCATGGGCTTAGTGTCAAGACTTTAAGAGGAGTATATCATTAACGGAATCTAAAGAATAGCTAGAAAGGTCACTAGAGAGTATCTAGATTATTAGAGGAATAAACTAATAAGGTATAAGCTATATAGAAAGCTACAACCTATTAAAATACTAGAGAGACCATAGGAGGTCATATCATAGGACTTTATTATTAAGTTGCCAAAATTAAAAGATCCTATCACCGGATAAGATTATAACGCGATCTTAGTAATAGTAGACAAGCTTATAAAGTGGGGATACTTTATAGCGTGTATAAAAGAAATATTAGCAGAAAATGTCGCTAGAATCTATATTAAAGAAGTATTTATAAGACATAGAGTACTAAGCAAGATCATATCGGATAGAGATCTAAGATTCGTAGCAGTATTCTAGGAGGTATTCTTAGCGGAATAAGGAGTTTAAGCAGCAACTTCCACCGCATATTATCCGCAGACAGACGGTCAAACGGAAAGATTAAATTAAACACTAGAGCAGTATCTAAGGCACTATATTAATTACGCACAGAATAATTGGGTATTACTATTACTAGTTACATAGTTTGCATATAATGCAACACCACAAGAAGGAATGGGTACGTCACTATTTAAGGCGAATTATAGATATGAGCCAAGAATATTATTATCGCCACGTTAAGCAAAGAAGATAAGTAGCACGGCTAAGTAGAGAATAGAGACACTAATAAATCTTTATAAGAACCTCACGGAAACAGCTAAGGTAGTATAGTAAAGAATAAAGAAATACTACGACGCTAAGAGATCTGAGGGACTAGATCTTAAGGAGGGAGACAAAGTATGGCTACTATACAAAAATTTCAAGAGTTAACGACTAAGCAAGAAATTGGACCACGTCAGACTAGGACCTTTCAAAATTAGTTAGAGGATTTCACCGGTTACGTTTAAGTTAAACCTACTAGCTAAGATAAAGATCTACCCTATACAGCATATTATAATGCTAGAGCTAGTATACGGAAAAGTTAAGCTATTAGCCTACGAGGCAGACACGTATAGAGGACAAGAAGAAGATAAATAGTAAGTTTTAAAGATCGTTAGTTACGAGGACGTTAACGATAAAATATAGTATAAGGTTAAGTGAATAGGCTATAATAAGACTACCTAGAAACCACTAAAGAATTTAAAGAACGCTATAGGAAAGGTATAGGAGTATTGGAAGAGAATAGGTTAGGCAATATTAAAAAAGAATCACCAAAGAATAAGTTACCTAAGGGGAACCTAGAAGGAGCGATTGCTGAACTACTTAAAGTTGTTTCCTTCTCTATTAAAAGAAAATCCGTTTTTTTATTACTAAGTTCCAGTAAACCTTATTTTATAAGTTTCCACTCCTTAAAACGAACCTTCTTACGGACCTTTTTAAGATAAAGAAGACGGGCAGAAGCAGAGAAACGAGCTTTAAGGGCACGCTGTTAAGCAGCTATAGCCTCTTGCTCCGCTTTCCGTAAACGACGCAGTTTATCTAGAGCGCTTAAGAGCTCACTATTAAGTTTCGCAGCGGTAGATTAAACACAAGACCCTATAATAAATTACTTAGGGAACTTAAAGACTATTAAGAGTTATAAGACGCGTATACTTAGCGTTAAAAACGGAACGAATATTGCAAGACAATTAAACGTTTACTTTAGTGCACTCTAAATAAAAAGAGGGTTGCCAAGATAAGGGACTCGCCAGCGTAATATAGACTAACCCCTCTTTCGCATAACGAGAACACAGAGATAGTATTATTTCACCTAGTGATAGTATTAAAGCAACAGTGCGAGCACGACGCTGCACCTATAAAGAAGAAGGAGGCTTGGAAACCTTTAAAGGTATTATAAGCAATAATGTTAACCAAATTAATTAGACGGACATCACACCTCTAGTAAACGACCTAGAGATGCTAGGTATCTTTAAGGACGAAGATAAAGAGAAGGGAGATAGTATTACGGACGCTTTAAGTACAATATCACGACTACTTAGAGAGAAGTCAAAAGAAGCTAGTTGGTTAATATAAGCACGGTCTAGGATAGAGCCGGTAGAACTATATAACGAGGAATGGTAACCAAGGTTATATAATGTAATACGTGGGATACGCGAAGTACGGAAGGAACGTTATATATATTACATACATCACGTACAAGAAGGATTTTATAGGAGTACGGTTATGTATTTAAGGACCCTTAGTCCCTACCTAGATAGTTCCTTCCTTATAGTAATTCTTAGAATACAATTGGAGTTAATCTGTTAGGCAACCACTCCACCAGTTGTTATTACGTTATTGA
>Ga0307515_10020925_pt1 | contig 11627 bp, 9 predicted proteins | sample 17_EM_MG_FD_194513 | JGI IMG/M metagenome (GOLD analysis project Ga0307515, IMG submission 194513) | Populus trichocarpa ectomycorrhiza microbial communities from riparian zone in the Pacific Northwest, United States - 17_EM | ecosystem: Host-associated > Plants > Roots > Unclassified | place... | reverse complement strand
GCGAATCGATCTCGCGGCCTGTGACGAGTCTTGGCGAGTGCATCTGGCCGGCGGCACCGGGCCGCTGCGAATCAAGGCCACGGAAGGTTTGCTCAGCATCACCGGTCAGCCAAGCGAGACACGCCAACTGCGCAGCGCATTGCGACGCTGGCTCATTCGTCGAGCCTATGAAGTACTGGGCAACGCACTTTTCGATTGCGCGCAGGCGAACGACTTTCAATATCAGCGCATGGTCATTCGCCGCCAGCGCACCCGCTGGGGCAGTTGCTCGACGCGCGGCACCATCAGCCTCAATTGCTGCCTGCTGTTTCAAAGACCGCAGGTGCTCAGGTACTTGCTCATCCACGAGCTTTCACATACGCGTCACATGAATCACTCGCGCCGCTTCTGGGATTGCGTGGGGAGCTATTGCCCGGACTACGAGCATCTCGACAACGAGCTGCTGAATGGTTGGCGGCGCGTGCCCGGTTGGGTATTCGGCGAGAGCTGAGGACGTATGGCCGAAACCCCCGATAAGAATATTCCGGCGGCCGCCGAGCCCGCGGAAGCGTTTCATCGCGACTTAGGCTCGTCGCTGTCTTACGGCGAATACCTGCAGCTCGATAAAATCCTGAGCGCGCAAAAACCGCTGACCTACGAGCACGATGAATTGCTGTTCATCATCGTGCATCAGTCTTCGGAGCTGTGGATGCGGCTGTTTCTGCATGAGTTGGAAACAGTCATGGACTGCGTGCGTCGAGACAATCTCGACCCGACCTCCAAATCCCTCGATCGTATCTCGCGCGTACAAAATCAACTGATCGCAACGTGGGACGTGCTTTCGAGCATGACGCCCTCCGACTACTCACATTTTCGTAACGCGCTCGGCCGGTCATCGGGATTTCAATCGGTTCAATACCGGACGCTCGAATTTTTGCTAGGCAACAAGAACCGAGACGTTATCGTCGTGCACGAGCGCGACCCGAAAGCGCATCAGCTGCTCGTGCAAGCATTGGAAGCGCCGTCTTTGTATGACGAAGTGCTGTCTTTACTCAGCCGGCGCGGTTTTGGCATTCCGGAAGCTTATCTCACGCGCGATTTCAGCGAGCCGTATGAGGCCAGCAAGCAAGTGGCCGGCGCCTGGCTCGCGGTTTATCACAACGCCGAAGAAGACTGGGATCTGTACGAGCTGGCGGAAAAGCTCGTGGATCTCGACCACAAGTTCCAACTCTGGCGCGCGCATCATCTGAAGACCGTCGAGCGCATCATCGGCTACAAGCGCGGCACGGGCGGCACGTCCGGCGTGTCATATCTTGCGAAGGCGCTCGAGCTTAAATTCTTTCCGGAGCTGTGGACGATTCGGACTTCGATGTAGCGGCCGTTCGTTGCGCGGTCGCACGCCGCCGCTTGTACAGCCTGTAGCCCAACAGTACCGCGAGAATGCCCGCATAAATGAGCGGCTCGCGAATATCCTTCTTCACCTGCCAATAGAAATGCCACACGCCGAGAATGGCGATGGGGTAGATGAGGCGATGCAGCTTCTGCCAGCGGCGGCCGAGCCGGCGCATCATTTTGTTCGTCGACGTGACAGCGAGCGGAATCAGCAGCAGCAGGGCGCTGAAGCCGATGGTGATGTAGGGCCGCTTGGCGATGTCTTCCACGATTTCGTGCAAGTCGAGGCCCTGATCGAGAATCAGATACACAGCGAAATGCAACACCGTGTAGAAGAACGCGAACAGGCCGAGCATGCGCCGCAAGCGCAGCACATGCGTCCAACCTGTCAGTTGGCGCACGGGCGTCACGAGCAAAGTGATTAAAAGCATATTGAGCGCCGTCTTGCCGCATTGATGCAGCAGCCGCTCCACCGGGTCCGCGCCGAGCGTGAGGCCGAACAAGCCAAACGCGCCCGCGAGCATCAACGCTACCGGCGCAAGGCTCGCGATAAATACCGCGGGCTTGTAGATGAAGCGGTACCGCTTGTCGACGCTCAACATGCTTAGCGCCTGGATAGTGCGATGCTGCGCGCGTTCGCCGACAGCAGGGCTGGTTCGAGTCTAATGGTCGTTCGGCTCAAAAATAGCGGCGCAAGTCCATGCCTTTGTACAGGTCGGTCACGTCTTTCTCGTAGCCGTTGAACATCAAAGTCGGCTGTTTTGGCGCGAGGAACGCCGTGCCGAGTCGCCGCTCCTTGGCCTGACTCCAGCGCGGATGATCCACCTTCGGATTCACATTCGCATAGAAGCCGTATTCGTTCGGCGCCGCGATGTTCCACGCGGTGCGCGGTTGGCGCTCGGTGAAGCGAATGCGCACGATCGATTTGATACCCTTGAAGCCATATTTCCACGGCACGATGAGCCGCAGCGGCGCGCCGTTTTGATTCGGTAGCACTTTGCCGTATACACCCACGACCATGAGAGTGAGCGGATGCATGGCTTCGTCCATGCGCAAGCCTTCAGTGTAGGGCCACTCCAGCACGTCGTAGCGCTGGCCCGGCATCTGTTTCGGGTCTTTGAGGGTCGTGAACTCGACGTACTTGGCTTTCGCTGTGGGCTTGAAGCGCTGAATCAAAGCTGCGAGCGGAAACCCGGTCCACGGCACGACCATCGACCACGCTTCCACACAGCGAAAGCGGTAGATGCGCTCCTCGAGCGCATGGGGCTTCAAGATATCTTCGAGCGTGAACGTGCCCTTGGTTTCCGCTTCGCCGTCGATCGTTACGCTCCAAGGCCGGGTTCGCAGCGTGCCGGCATTGTCTTTGGGCTCTTCCTTGTCGGTGCCGAACTCATAGAAGTTGTTATAGCTCGTGATGTCCGAGTAGCTGTTCGGCGGTGTCTTATCGGAGTATTGCGGGTTCCGAGAATATTTCAGGCCGCCTTCAGCCCCTTGCGGGCGAGCAGGCGGCGCAAATGCCGCCGCGGCGCCGCCGGCCAGCGCGGCCGCAAGCACCTCGCGGCGATTGAAGAACGCCTCGTGCGGCGTGATTTCCGATGGCAGAGGTTGGCTGGGCGGCTGCTTTTTCATACTCGCGTTCCTGTCGAAATCGTCTTAACTGTCGCTGCGCTTGCGGGTCTCACGCTGCAATGAGCGGGCCGCGCGGCGCTGCGGTTCAATGCCAATCGCCGGTCGGAATGCCAAGGCGTTGCGCCTCACGGCGCAGGCGCGGTGGCGCGTTGACCAGCTTCTTCTCGTCGGCAAGCAGTAAATGCTCAAGATCGCTCTCGCTATTGGCATACGCGACCAGGGTAAGACCTGGATGCCCCTGTCGAAGTGCCTTCAAGCAATTGGATTTCTCTTCGCCTCGGCGGTTAGGGGTGGTGAGCGCGCCGTCGAGGAGGTTGTCGACCCAGCGCACGCCGGTGCAGTGGGTTTCGTCGAAGCCCAGGCGCGCCGCCAGCGCCGGGACATACAAGTCCGGGCTTGCGCTCAGCAGCACCAGCCGGTCGCCGCTCTGGCGATGCTGGGCCAATACGGCTAGCGCTTCGGCGCGCATCTGCTTGTCGAGAACATACGGGACATAACGGGCGGTCCAGGCTTCGATTTGGGCATGGGTCCGGCCGCCGAGCACGGCGCGAATCAACGCCGCCTTTACATGACCGCGATCGACCCTGCCCAGGGCGAATGCAATGGCGGTCGGCAACAGGGCGGGCAGGCGGAGATAAAGCCACGGGCGCTTCCGACAGAACCGCAATACGTAGGGGACGAAGGTGTCGCGCTGGGTCAGCGTGCCGTCTAGATCGAAAATGACCAGACGTCTAGACGGGTGGGCGCCAGCGGGGGGCGATGGTTCGGCACGAGATTCTGTCATGGCGGAGGAATGGTGCCACGACGGAGGCGCGGTGTGAGCGAACACGCCGCGCCTGTCTTGCCATTACCGCTGTTTTGCCATTAGCCCGGTCTGCTCGTCAGCCAGTGACTTACGCCGCTTTCGCAGGTGCAGCCAGTTGACGCAGCACGTATTGCAGTATGCCGCCGTGCCGGTAGTACTCGGCTTCTTTCGGGGTGTCGATGCGGACACGGGCTTCGAACTTGATGGCCTTGGCGCCGTTCGGAGGCGTCGCGACCACGGAAACCGTTTTTGCGCCGGCTTGCGTGAGGCCGGTGATCTCGAATGCCTCCTTGCCGGTGAGCCCTAAGGACGCGGCGTTCTGGCCCGTTTGGAATTGAAGCGGCAGCACGCCCATGCCGATCAGATTCGAGCGGTGAATGCGCTCGAAGCTCTCGGCGATGACGGCTTTCACGCCGAGGAGCATCGTGCCCTTGGCCGCCCAGTCTCTCGATGAGCCTGTGCCGTATTCGCGACCGGCGATAACGACGAGTGGTATGCCTTCTGCTTTGTAGCGCATGGCCGCGTCATAAATGCTGAGTTGCTCACCGGTGGGCACGTGAACGGTGACGCCGCCCTCGGTTCCGGGCGCCATGAGATTGCGCAGGCGAATGTTGGCGAACGTGCCGCGCATCATGACTTCGTGATTGCCGCGCCGCGCGCCGTAAGAATTGAAATCGACCGGCTGCACGCCTTGCTCGATGAGATAGCGCGCGGCTGGGCTCGTCTTGGAGATATTGCCCGCCGGGGAGATGTGGTCCGTGGTTACGGAATCCCCGAGCACGGCTAGTGCGTGCGCACCGTAGATATCCGTGATTTTCGCCGGCGTCATTGTCATGCCGTCGAAGTACGGCGGGTTCTTTACGTACGTGGACTTAGGATCCCACGCATATTTGTTGCCTTCGGCGAACGTGATGCTGGACCAGTTCTTGTCCCCGGCGAACACGCCGTCGTAGCTCTGGCGGAACATCTTTGCGTCGATGGAGCGCAGCACGGTGTCGGCGACTTCGCGGTCGCTCGGCCAGATATCGCGCAAGAACACGGGCTGGCCATTGCTGCCGATGCCGAGCGGTTCGTTGTTGAGGTCGATGTTCATGGTGCCGGCGAGCGCATACGCGACGACGAGCGGCGGTGAAGCCAGAAAGTTCATGCGAATCTCCGGATGCACGCGGCCTTCGAAGTTGCGATTGCCGGAGAGCACGGAGACTGCAACGAGATCGCCGGCCTTCACGGCATTCGAGATCTCGGGGCGCAGCGGACCGGAGTTGCCGATGCACGTGGTACAGCCGTAGCCGACCAAATAGAAGCCGACCGCCGCGAGCTCATCGAGTAAGCCTGCTTTGGTGTAATAGTCTGTGACGACTCGAGAGCCGGGGGCCAGGCTCGTTTTGACCCAGGGTTTGGACTTGAGGCCCAGGCGGTTCGCGTTTCTCGCGAGGAGGCCAGCGCCCAACATGACGGATGGATTTGAAGTATTCGTGCAGCTCGTGATCGCGGCGATGAGCACGGCGCCATCCGTAAGCGCATGGTTTTGTCCGTCGAGCGTCAACACCACGCTGCCGCCGTTAGGCGTTTTTTGCGCGCGCTCGGCGATCATGGTTTTCAGAGACGTTTGATAGACGTTCTTGGCAAGCCGCAACGGCACTCGGTCTTGCGGACGGCGGGGACCCGCTAGGCTCGGCTCCACGGTCGCCATATCCAGCTCCAACACATCTGTGTATTGAGCCGCCTGCGCGCCTTGATAGCGCCACATGTTCTGCTTCTTCGCATACGCTTCGACGAGCGCGATCTGCTCTTTCGGGCGTCCCGACAATTCGAGGTAACGCAGCGTCTCTTCGTCGATGGGGAAGATGCCGCAGGTGCTGCCGTACTCGGGCGCCATGTTCGCGATGGTGGCGCGATCCGCAAGGGGCAAGTTCGCCAGTCCATCGCCGAAGAACTCGACGAACTTATCCACCACGCCCTTCTTGCGCAGCATCTCGGTAACGGTGAGCACGAGATCTGTGGCCGTGGCGCCGGGCGCGAGGCAACCCGTGAGGCGGAACCCGATGACTTGCGGAATGAGCATCGTCACGGGTTGACCCAACATGGCGGCTTCCGCTTCGATGCCGCCGACACCCCAGCCCAATACGCCCAGGCCGTTGATCATGGTGGTGTGCGAGTCTGTGCCGACCAACGTATCGGGATAGGCCTGGTGCTGGCCTTGAGTCTCGCGATCGAAAATCACCCGACCGAGGAATTCGAGATTGACCTGGTGAACGATGCCGGTGTTCGGGGGTACGACTTCGAAATTGTTGAACGCTTTTTGGCCCCAGCGCAGGAACGCATAGCGCTCGCGATTGCGCGCGAACTCAATGACGGTGTTGTCTCTCAGCGAATGCGCTGTACCGTACTCATCCACTTGCACCGAGTGGTCGATCACCAATTCAACGGGTGCCAGCGGATTTACGCTTTCCGCGGTGCCGCCGAGTTTCACGACCGCATCACGCATGGCCGCGAGATCCACTACGCACGGCACTCCGGTGAAGTCTTGAAGAATCACGCGCGCCGGTGTGAAGGAAATCTCGTAAGCCGGGACGGCTTTGGGATCCCAATTGAGGAGGGCTTCGATGTCTTGACGCGTGACATTGACGCCGTCTTCGAAGCGCAGCAGGTTTTCAAGGAGGATCTTGAGCGAGTACGGCAGCCGCGCCAGTTTGTCGGGCGGCAATGCCGCAAGACCGAAGATTTCGTACGAGCGATCGCCGACCGTAAGTGTCGTGCGCGCATGGAAGCTATCCGTCATCGCATCCTCCGAAAAAGTCGCGGCGGGCGCCGCGCAGCAAGCAGGCGCGAATTATAGCGAGCCGCTTGAGATTCGCAGCACTTGAGAATGATTGGCGATGAATTAGAAAACGCGCTGCACTGGTGATAACGGCGCTAAGCGGTGACGACAGTATTCGCTGCCTCTTTCGTTGCAACCATCGGTACTGCTGAAGGAATGGTGGATTCGATCACGCCCCCGCCGAGACAGCGGTCACCGTCGTAGATCACGGCGTATTGCCCCGGTGTCACCGCGCGCTGCGGTTGATCGAAAACGATTCGCGAGGTGCCGTCCGCGGAAGGCAGCAGCGTGGCGAGCTGATCGGCTTGCCGGTAGCGCACTTCCACAGCGCAGCGCATGAGTTCGCCGGGAGGCGGTACTAGCCAATGCAATGGGCCGGTGGTCAGGGAGCCACTCGCAAGCAAGGGATGATTGTGGCCCTGCACGATGACTAGCGTGTTGCGCCCGGCATCTTTCGCAGCCACGTACCACGGCTGCTCGGAGTGGCCGCGGCGGCCGCCGATCATGAGTCCTTCGCGCTGGCCGAGTGTGTAGAAGGCGAGCCCACGATGTGTGCCGAGCCGTTCCCCGTCAGCGGACTCGATGGGGCCGGGCGCGTCTTTGACGAATCGACCGAGAAAATCTCGAAAAGGGCGTTCGCCGATGAAACAAATTCCGGTGCTGTCTGGCTTGTCGAATACCGGAAGCCCCGCTTTTCGAGCGCGCTCCCGCACTTCGTCCTTGCGCAAATCGCCAATCGGCATCACGGCGCGACCGAGGTCGGCGCGCTCAACGGCGTGGAGGAAATAGGTTTGATCCTTTCCACCGTCTAGCGCCTTGTGCAACTCGATATCCGCGCCTTCGCCGATGAGGCGCGCGTAATGGCCGGTTGCGAATCGCGAAGCGCCCAGGCGCTCAGCGTGCTTCAGCGCCACGCCGAACTTGATCTCGCGATTACAGAGCACATCGGGATTGGGAGTGCGACCGGCTTCGTGCTCGCGCAAGAAGTAAGCGAAGACTCGATCGCGATATTCGGCCGCGAAGCTCACTCGGTGCAGCGGAATGCCGAGCTCACGCGCCACGGCGCGCGCGTCTTGATAGTCCTGCGCTTGAGTGCAGTAGGCGTCGTCGTCTTCCCAATTGCTCATGAAGAGGCCGTGCACGTCGAAGCCGCGATCCCGCAGCAACAAGGCCGCCACGGCGGAATCGACTCCGCCTGAAAGACCAACGATGACGCGCGTGGAAGAGGACATGGCGCCGGATTCTACCTGCCCATGGGGAAGGAGGAGGCCGCGAGAAGCTGCGCATGCCGACGGCCACAACAGCGCCCCGTCTTAAACGCAGCCTTAGAACGTGCCGTCCGCTATTTCAAACGCTTACAGCTTCAACGTTAAGCGCAGTCTGAAGGTCAAGATGGGCAACGCCGCTGAGAGGATGCCGTTGTCCGGCGAGGTAGTCGTCCACGCAGCGAAGCACTAGGGGGCTGCGCAGGCGGCGTTCGCGTTCGAGCATTTCGGCCCGACTGAGCCAGTGAGTGCAAACAATTCCTCGATCGAGAGGCAAGGACGCATCGTGATCCGACACCGATCCTGAAAATGCAAAACGCATGGTCGAACGGCCGGTACGCGGATTGCGCCACAGGTACGCGCCAAGGAACGCCTGAGGCATGAACCGCCACGCCGTTTCCTCCATCGTCTCGCGTGCGACAGCCTCGACCAGCGTTTCGCCGTTCTCGACATGGCCGGCCGGCTGATTGATGACTAAACGGCTGTTGATCCGCTCTTCGACGACCAGGAATCGGCCGCGGTCTTCCGCAATAGCAGCAACGGTTACGTCCGGATGGAGCCTCATGACGGGAATTATAGACGGCATAGGGCCCTTTCTCAGTCGTGCTTAGCCCCGTCGGGCAACGCGAAGGGCATGGTCGGGCGCGCTGGCGTTCCAGACGATATCGAACTCGTTGAGATGTAGGCGAGCGACGGCATGGTTATTCAAGGCTGCAATGCCATCCCATGTGTCGGCGCGCAGCCGATACACAATCGCGCGATCGTCTGCGATGAGATAAGCGGATGCGCGTTGCGGCGCGTGACCGGCGACGTAACGAATGTCTATGTAGCTCGAGAGCCGACGACCCATCGCCACAAAGCGGTTGCTGTCGCGCAGGACACGCGCGGGATCCACGAGTAGCACGCGAACTTTGGAGAAGCTGCGCGAGAGGACGAAGCGCTTGATGATTTCGAGAAACGCGGTCTGGTCATACAACTCCGGCTCGAGGTCCGGCGTGTAGATCGAGATCATGCGCTGCGCTGCGGAAGCGGCCGTGTTCACCGCGGCACGCGCTTCGGGCAGCGTCGTGAGAATGGTCAAAGATTCGTCAGTGTGAGCAGGGGTGGCGAGACTGCTGCACTCGGCCGACGTTTCGGGTGCATAGCGGGCATTCGCCCACTGCGCCAGCCCGCTCGTCGAATCATATTCCCCGGTAGCGTTCACGGTCACAACCTTGTTAGTTGAGTAGTTATTGTTCGAAAGCGAGTGCGCAGTTTAGAAATGCCGCCTCCTTCGCTTTGCCGATCGGTTCACGTTTCCGAGACGGTCGGTACACTCCGTCACCACCCAGATGGCAACTCAGTTCGCAGTTTTCGTCAATGTCTCGACGAGACGACAAAGCGGGCGTGCACGCGACTTGTCGCGCGCGCGCCGAGTCGGGAAACAAAGTGTTAAATCGACCGCACTAAGTTAAATAAAGCCGGCGAAGGCAGATTCAAATGGCGCGGGCCAGACTCGCAGCAAGACCCGTGTAGTCCTGCGGCTTGAGAGCCTTCAGTCGGTCTCGTTCTTGAGGAGACAATGGCAGCGTTTCAATGAACGCGCTAAGGGACTGCGCATCGACCGCGCGTCCACGCGTGAATTCCTTCAACAGCTCGTAGCCGTTCGCAACACCCGCCGCGCGCAAAACAGTTTGCACGGCTTCGCCGAGAACTTCGGATGCGTTCGCCACATCCATTTGAATGCGTGCCGGATCCGCTTCGATTTTACCGAGGCCGCGAAGCAAAGCGCGCCACGCAATGAGTGTATGACCCAGCGCCACGCCGAGATTGCGCAGCACCGTCGAATCCGTGAGATCTCGCTGCCAGCGTGAGATCGGCAGCTTGTCGGAAAAGTGGCGCAGCAACGCGTTTGCGATGCCGAGATTTCCTTCTGCATTCTCAAAGTCTATGGGATTCACTTTGTGCGGCATCGTGGATGAGCCCACTTCGCCCGCGACGGCGCGCTGTTTCAAATAGCCGAGCGAGATATAACCCCAAGCATCGCGACTCAAGTCGATCAACACCACGTTCGCTGCCGCGACAGCATCGCAGTATTCCCCGATCCAATCGTGCGGCTCGATCTGAGTGGTGTACGCGTTGTACGAAACGCCGAGCGATTCGACGAAGCTGCGGCTCACGGCCGGCCAATCAACATCCGGTGCAGCGGACACATGCGCGTTGAAATTTCCGACTGCGCCGTTCCATTTGCCGAGGATCTCCACGCGCTCCCACCGAGCGCGCGCACGATTCAATCGCGACACGACGTTCGCGACTTCTTTACCCAAGGTCGTGGGACTGGCCGGTTGTCCGTGAGTGCGCGCGAGCATTGCAGTGTCCGCATAGCGGTGCGCAAGCGTCGTGAGCTCGCCGGTCACTTTAGCGAATGACTCGAGCATTACGCCCCGCGCGGCGGAAAGCAGGCGAGCATAGGAAAGATTGTTGATGTCTTCCGACGTGCAGCCGAAGTGAACCAACTCGAGCGTAGAAGGCCCCGCGCCGGCCGAAGCTAAGCGCTCGCGCACGTAGTATTCAACCGCCTTTACGTCGTGATTGATCTTGCTCTCGATGCCTTTGACGATTTGCGGCGCATCGGCCGCGGGCTCGAGCGCGAGTTGGCGCGCGCAATCGCGCACCGCGGGCGTGAGCGAGCTGCCGGCAAAGCGCGACACGGCATTCGACAAGTGCAGCAGCCACTGCGCTTCGACTCGGATGCGCTCGCGAATGAGCCCCGCTTCCGAGAGCAGCGCTCGCAGCGGTTCGGTGGCGGCATGGTAGCGGCCGTCTACGGGAGACAAGGCGTCGATGGAGCTGGAAGGCATGAGTGGTCGGTCGTCGAGAATGTTACGATTCGAATGATAACGCAGACTGCCGTCGGCCCGCCGACGGACGCGAACCTTCGGAGCTATTGATGTCTTCTTCTCATCGAATCGAACGCGACAGCATGGGCGAGCTGCAGGTGCCCGCCGATGCCCTTTGGGGTGCGCAGACACAGCGTGCCGTGCAGAATTTTCCGATCAGCGGGCTCACCATGCCGCGCGCTTTCATCGGCGCACTCGGTCTCATCAAGCAAGCGGCCGCCGCGGCGAATACTCGCTTGGGGCTGCTGGACGCGGACATCTCCCGCGCCATCGCTCAGGCATCCACTGAAGTCTCCGCCGGCAAGCACGACACGCAATTTCCCATCGATGTGTTTCAGACCGGCTCCGGCACCAGCACCAACATGAATGCGAATGAGGTCATCGCGCGCCTCGCGACGCAACGCTTAGGCAAGGCAGTGCATCCCAACGACCATGTCAACATGGGCCAAAGCAGCAACGACACGATCCCCACCGCCATTCACGTCAGTGCGGCGCTGTCGGTTCGGCGCGAGCTGATTCCGGCGCTCGATCATCTGCGCGAGGTCTTGCTGGAGAAAGAACGGGAGATCGGCTCCAAAGTCAAAACGGGGCGCACGCATCTCATGGATGCCATGCCGGTGACTTTCGGCCAAGAGCTGTCGGCCTGGCGCACACAAATTGAAAACGGGCGCGCGCGCCTCATCGCGGTCGAGCCGCGCTTGCACGCGCTTGCGCAAGGTGGAACGGCAGTCGGCACCGGCATCAACGCCCATCCGGATTTCGGCGCCGCTTTCTGTGCGGAGCTCTCTAAGCTTACGGACGTGGTGTTCGAGCCCAGCCGCAATTACTTCGAATCGCTTTCGTCGCAAGACGCAGCG
>Ga0307515_10020924_pt1 | contig 11627 bp, 5 predicted proteins | sample 17_EM_MG_FD_194513 | JGI IMG/M metagenome (GOLD analysis project Ga0307515, IMG submission 194513) | Populus trichocarpa ectomycorrhiza microbial communities from riparian zone in the Pacific Northwest, United States - 17_EM | ecosystem: Host-associated > Plants > Roots > Unclassified | place... | reverse complement strand
TCATTAACAACTTGCAGGAAAATCACAGAGGGGAGGGAGCAACCATAATGGAAGAAATTATTGTTATGGGTTTAGACAAAAACTAAGCTTGATATTTGGTTTTCATTTTTTGCAGTTATGATGGTACAAGTGCATATTCTCAATCAAAATTAGCTAATATATTGCATGTCAAGGAAATTGCCACAAAGCTCAAGGTATAAGTCACCCTGGTCTGCCCTGTTAATTAGAAGAATTTTATGATACTCACCTAGATACTTATAATATTATAAGAGAGAGATTACATATAAAGAAGAGGAAAGAAAAAAAGAGAAATGAGAAAATTAAAAAAAAAAAAAAACTAATATGAGAGAAAGTTCTTACTATTTTTTTGGGATCATGTATAATTTTTTATCTATTCTTTATGTCAATCTCTAAATATCTAGTAGTTAATAATAAAAATAATAATAGCTTTAGTTAATCTCATAAAAGTTGAATGCTTTGCAGGCAAGGAATGCAAGAGTGACAATGAATGCAGTACACCCAGGCATTGTAAAGACTGGAATAATGAGAGATAGTTATAAGGGCTTTATCACAGGTAGCCTGATTTAATTTTTCTCAGAAAACATTTTCTTTGATGAGAAAAACAATCTCAAAAATACAAAACTTTCATCAGCAGATTCCCTTTACTTGATTGCGTCCAAGTTACTAAAATCTACATCTCAGGTTTGTCCACACCTCCTTGTCATTTCCCCTGCCAAAAAGATTCATGTATAGACAGACAAACACTGAAGTTAGTAGTGCAAATGTGTTTTATGGTACATGAAATATGCTGAATTCCGTGCATGCAGGGTGCATCAACCACATGTTATGTTGCTTTGAGTCCACAAACAGAAGGTGTGAGTGGAAAATATTTTGCAGACTGTAATGAAATTAACTGCTCAGCTCTAGCAAATGACGGATTAGAGGCACGGAAACTTTGGATGCAGACCCATGCACTGCTGCAAAGATATCTGTATCAAAGATATCTGTATCCGCCACCAACACAGCATGTTCTTCTATGTGACTGAGAATACATATTTAGGAGTCATGTGTATTTACAAGTTAGAAGCTCTATTAATTTACGTATAACTTAATAAAGGGATTCATAAGAGCAGGGGCCAATAAAAAAGTGATGGATAATTTAAATTTGCATTTAGAATAAAGGGATGGTAATGCTACATTCTTGTAAAATAGGGTCAGGGTGAATATAAGATTGAGTTCAATTTCTGAAATTAATAAAAGGGATTATTTCATTTCCACAAGTTTACAAGTTTGTATAATTCCATTTTATAGGAAACAAGAAATGCGAAAAAAAAAAGAGAGAGAGAGAGAGACTAAGGGAGCATTATAGTTGATGTATTGATTAGTTTTGTTCTTGTTATATCAAGCCAAGCTCTTTCTTTAATACATTGTGCTTTAAAAAAGAAGAAATCCAAAGATTAGATATCAACAAAAGGGACATAATCATGTTTGGACCCTTACATTTCATTCCTCCGTCATCAATTCAGATTACCAGAAAGCACAGCATAAATGCACTAGTGCAGCTGGCTTGGGCTCCTTGTTGAGGCCATCGTGTCTGATAAGTAGTACTCGATCTGCTGGAGAGAGTCTCCATTCGCTTTCAGTTAATTTTCCAAAATGTATAAAAAGGCCCCGTGCCACATATCAACTATCAAGCCAGAAAGAAACCTAGTCACAAACAATGATTAGCTGCACACAAACAAGTTGAAAAGACTGCCTCTACTTCTTCATTTCTTAGCCTGCCATAAATTCCAAATCAAGAAAATCCATCAGTCAAAGTTGTATAGCACAAATGTCAAAGAACTCAAATGTGAGTTGTAATAAATACATAATGTGCAAAAAATGCCTAAATTTAAGGATGAGAAAGGGAGAATGTCTTTGCAAGAGCAAGATAAGAAAGAAGAAAGTTCAAGGAATGATAGTGACAAACATGTGAGGAGGAATACTGGCTAGTGAAATCCAGTCCTGTTGTTTAAATCAATTTGAAAACCAATTTCTAGCCATTATTTTTTCAATTGTCATCCTCCACTAATTGCCTAGAGTTAAATTGCATGAAAAAAAAATTCTAAATATTATGCAGATGGTATTCGGTGGTGGGAAAGATATAGAACTTCCTATGCAATCAAAATGATGTTACCTTAAAACGTGGAGACTGACGAACAGATACAGGAGACATGATTGCTCGACTCCCTCTTCCACGGCCATGGCTACCTTTGGAATTTCTTATATGTTCATCTGGAGTTTTGCTTGTCTTCGTTGGAGATTCACTTGTGTCACTGGAGATTGAAAGAGCTGGAGCAGACACAGATACTGTTGCAGATTCTTGGTGAAGAGTTGTGGTTTGAGGCAAAAATCCTAATGCATTATGATTGAACACACAATAGTATAGTTTATGAGTGCCAAAAATTGCAATTAAACAGCAAAGATAAAAGCCTATTCATCAAACTTCTCTACTTTTGGCAGTTGTCCCAGAAGAGCAACTAGCATGTCATATGGAACCAACATTTATGTTTGTCTAAATATTGAACAAGTACATGGAAGATGTTGCACAAGAGAGAAAGCAAGTGCCTGTTATTCATAAAGTATCTTCTCCCAAGTATGCAGGTTAAAGGAACGCAACAATTAAAACTCTACCAAGTGATGCAGATTCTTCAAACTTCTCTCTCATTTTTCTGACAAATTTGAACAAGCCATTGGTTTTATTCAACTCGTGGATCAACTGTTTGGTGTCATTCAATTGTGGATCACAACCCAACACTGCAAATTAGGCAGAAAAGAAACTTTACATTTAATAAGAATGTATTCAAACAACAGATCATGAACAATTTAGCCCATATCAGAACTAGAATGGACAAGGACTTAGTTTAGTTGAAAATTGGAACTACTTGATAACCAAATGCATCCATTACTTACATGTGTACATATCATTTTCATGGCGAATGGTGAAAGAGCACTCCTCATCTTGATTTTTCAAATTGATGTTGTTGAGTGTGAATTTTACCCCTAAATATATCGAGAGTTCATAAGTACGGAATTTACAGAGGAAAAAAAGGAGAATGAGTATTAAAAATGCAATGGCTATGATTACCCTGGCCGCCTTCAATTTTGAAGCCAAGAACCCTATTGTACCATAACATTGCCTCTTGAATATCCCTTTTATGGTCAATGTCTTGGTGTTCTATTTCTTCAGATGTTGCCAAAGCTGCCAACAATGCCAAAAGGAAAAGGGCTGAGAGCAGAGACCAATAAGCAACTTAACCACATAATTTACATGCTCAAGAGATTGGAAAAGGCAAATCAAACAAAACTCAAATATGGTTTCATAGGCAACTGATGAAGAAACAAACATATGAAATATCACAGCTTGCTAGAATTTGAGGATGTCCAAACTAAAAATTAATAAACATCATGAATTCAGACTTAACAATTCCTTTTCCGATCAAATATAAGCCATGGTTATGTAGTCAGCTCACATGTTGCATTAAAACTAACCACCAATAGTTGAGTTCTACAGTCCTGATGCATCCTAATGGATGTTTGCATGAGTTTCATTAAGGCCCTGACATGTCAGAAATGTGAAAACACATCCAACAAATCTCAACCTTCCAAACCTTTGTTTCTATTTCAGTAGGAACCAAAATCTAACCCCACTCATGTTAAGAACCACGATTTAATCATCAATTTCACAGGCATAGTCTATGCTACAAAAATCTCTTTCCAAAAAAGTTAGTTAATGAAACAATAAAAAGGAAATGCACTGTTATGGTAATGGAGTTAGTGTCTGAACAATTAACAATCAGCTAACAAAGGAAAATAATAATACCAAGAGATAGTTGGGACATAATCGTTGCAAACTCATCCCTTCTAGCTCTTTGAACTAGAACACTTTTTTGAAGTTCATGTATTCTAGCTCTTGTAGCAGATATTGACTCCCTTGTTGCCATCTGCTTAGCCTCTTTCCGAGTTTTAACTGTAAGAGAACACAAATTAAAAAAAAAGAAGAAGAAGCAGCAAATGGACATCAGAAGAAGAAGAAGCAAATGGACATCAGTTTTAAAGCGTTGTATCTCACGAAAACAAAAATAAAAATTGAAGCAGAGAATGGATTTTTTTGGAGATAAAAACACAAATTTTCACTAACGGTTCTCTTCTCTTTTCCAGCATTCTTATTAACAAACCAAGAGTCCCAATTTAAAAATAAAAAAAAATAAAAATGTCCTTGCTTCCCTTCTTCAGCTAATTTTGTGTCAGACGAAATATGAAAACCATAGCATTTCATCTTCCAAATAGCATATATTTGTTTCTTCTAAACATTTTGTGCCACTAGTTTATATCATTTCTTAAGTTAAGGGTTTCCAAAATAGCATGGTAATTTATGAACTCAAGCATACAAATGGTAAATAAAACAAAACGTCAAAATAGATGATTGGGAAGTGGGAGTAAGTTATTTCTTTGCAACTTTAGGCTTCCAGAAGGAAATAAAAATTAAAGTACAGCCTGATTAAGAGTTACTCAAATACACAAATTCAGCACAAGGGAATGAATTTGTTCTGTCTTCCATTAGAGGTTAATGCTAACACCAGTAAAATCAACTAGAAAAACACAATAGCGCTAACTGCAAACAAACAATACAGCCCTCCCAGAACATAAAGTTTCCATCGAAAATGGTAATGACGGCTGCATGTTTAAAGCATTCGGTATTTGATTTTTTTAGTCACAAACTTAAATCATAGTAGCATTTAAAAGTAGCAATGCACATTCACAATCAATCAATTAATTAATTAAGTAATTAGCACTCGTATTTAAATTGCCTGAAACACACAAATTAAGATTTCACGTCCAGATTACCAACCAGACACTTCAAAAGATCAAATATTGAAATGTTAAAAAAAGGTTTTTAACATCACAGAAAATGCCAGCATAAATTCACTGAAAATTGGTAAGAGAGAAAGAGAGACAAACCTGCCAGAACTTTAACAAATTCATCATCAGCTTCTCTCAAGCTAGATTTCAACCTCCCTGACTTCCCTGCAAAAAGAAGAAAAAGAATCACACGATTTTGAAAACCCTATTTCGATCCCCATACAAAACAAAACAGCTTAACTTCCGGAACTAACTACACAGCAACAAAGGCTAACTAGAGTAAAGTGAAGAATTCAGCAATGCCACTCTTTCTCTGACCTTGATTTTGCATAGTTTCTTCTACTATGGCTTTGATGGAATCCAGAGAGTTGCAAAACGACGCCATGAAGGAGTCCACTTTATGGAGTTGGATTTTGGCATCTCTGTCGCAGATCAACCGCAGAGACTCCATTTGAGTCCGTACAGTCTCCGTTGCTTTCCTCTGCATTCTCTTGGGCTGGGGTTATGACTTTTCTAAGCGGTCATTTTGATTTTCCAATTTTTTCTTTTCTTTTCTCGCATACTTGTTTTGCCTTTTCCCGGACTGAGCGGGAGGGAGCCATTTCACTAATGATTGTTTTTGTGCTACGGGCTACGGGCCTTTCTGGGAACTGGCGGTGGATCAAGCTATAGGACCCTGTTTAGCATTATGGTTAGCACGCGTTTTATCTCGATTACAAGTTTGATCATGTTTGGTTAAAGCTGAGTGTAGGGATATTATTAAAATTATATTTTTATAAAATATAATTTTTTATTATTTAAAACTAATTTTTTAAAATATTTTTATATTATTTTTGATAGGCTGATATCAAAAATAATTTTAAAAAAATAAAAAATATATTATTTTAATATATTTCTAAATAAAAAAAACATTTAATCATAATCATTATTACTCAAACACCCTTTAAATTTTATCCGTTATAGATTTGTACTACTTCTGTTGAAAATTCAAATTCTCTCCTTATAGCTTTTCTTGATAATATTTTTTCAAACTGCAAAAACTATTATAATATTAAATATCCATTTGATCCGAGCTAATAATTTATAATTTATGTGTCAAAATTAAATTTAAGTATTTTGAAACTAATTTTTTACACCGAGTGCGTTAGTTATTGGGCCCTGTGCATGTACAATGGGCTAATTTCGTAGCAATTTAAAACTATTTTTAGAAAAGAAAAGGAACATGTAAATAAAACAACAATAAGATTAAGAAAACAAAAAAAAAAGATATTTACTTCCATAGTTTTTAGACCTGATCCAGTTTAAAGCTCGAGTTCCGAGTTTTGATTGAGTCACTGGGTTTTGATCGAATCACCGGGTCGCCCGGATCAATTTTTTTTAAAAAAAATCAAAACGACGTCGTTTTAGTAAAAAAACAAAAATCAACGGGTTGCAACCGGGTTTTTGATTGGGTCACACCGGGTTTTTTCTTCCCCTGTTTTTTTTCAACCCGGCCCGGTTCCAGTCCCAGATCGACCCGACAGGCCGGGTTTTGACACTATGTCCAAAACCATTGAAAACGTGGAAGAGGAGAAGGAATATGGTCGAACCTATCCGGTAACAGCCATGGAGAAAACCGTAAAATTGCAAGACATTTTATAAGATAAAATGGCATAGACTATCAACTTGGACCGACGAAAGATTGACACGATGACAGATCTTTAGCTGCCTCTTTCGATGGAGTCATTAATGACAGACGGACCTCCAACTTCTTCCTCGTTAGTAACTTATTTATCTTACAAGTGACTACATAGCTAATTAAGAGGCATGCAAATTTTGAGTATACGTAGTGATTGGATAAAAAAAATTAAATATAAAAAATAATATTTAGATTGTTTGAAGTTTTTTTTTGGTATTGTTATAAAACTTAATATAATGTTTCAAATTTGAAAAATTCTGACCTGACTATTTGGTTAACCCAAGTTTTAAATTAAATTACAAGAGAATTGTCCTGACGTGTCTTTGTTTATTGGGTAGGTCTGAGGAAAAAAATCAATTCAATACTAAAAGATAATATTAAATAAAAAATCCTTAATACAAGATAGAATTAAAAAAAATAACAAAAAAGGGTCAAAATCCAAAGTAATTAAAAACCTCGTATTAAAGAATGGAATTGGAAAAACAAAGAAAAGGATGTAATTAAAAAATTGACAAAAAAATCTTTTATTATATGATAAAAAAAATAAAAATTGATTTACCATCAATCTAATATTAAAATATAAAATTAAATTACAAACTCATATTAAAGGATAAAATTGAAAAAAAAAAGATATATAAAGAAGGGCAAAAAACCTAAAGGAAATAAAAACCATTATTAAAGGATGTAGTTGAAAAAAAACACTTAAAAGATAAAAATAAAAAAAGACCAAGAAACCCAAATGACCAATATAAAAAGTCATAAGCCTATTACAAAAAGCCCAGAAACATAGGATTGAGGGAGACTTGTATATCTAACTCTTTTTTTTACAACAGGTCACTGGTCATCTACGAAATGAAAACACATTTTATTTTAGTATGATCAAATATATTATCAGAAAATTTAGACATAAATGATTTCTCTAAATGAAATTCTCATGTAAGTTAGTTCAATATACATATCTTATAACAAGCACTTACATATTAGTTTTAGGTATCACTCATACCTCAACTTATAAAAACAGTTGCTTCCTTTCATAAAAATAATAATAATAATAATATGTATCAGTCTCAACGTCTCTAAGTAATGTTCAATCGTAATAGAGTAGTGACCATAAACATTTAGAAATAATATTTTGATACAATAAGAATCTCATAATTATAAAAATAAACATATTTTTTTATTTAAAATAGATAAAACAAGTAATGTTAAAGAGCAATGTAAAACCATTCTTTAAACTTTATCAAATAGTTTAAACTTTTAAATCAAAATAATTATTTAATATAATATCAAATCTTTAATGATCAAATGATTAAGAATTTAAATTTTTACCACCTCATTCTATCTAAATAAATTAATAAAATTAGTGGTGAAGATGTATAGGTTTTAAGTTTAAAGAAATGTTTTAGAAATTAATATAAAATTATTTTTAGATTCTCATAACCGCTTAAATTTTTGAATTAAAATAATTATTTTACATAATATATATATTACCATAAGCTAGCTATCTTTCATCTCATAAAATATAATTAATATCCCTCTTTAAGCCGAAAGAAGAAAAGCCATTTAGGTCAATAACCTTAAAAGAATGGTAGAACATTCTAAAAAAGAAACAAGAGGCACGACAAAATGCTAGCTAGTTTGATGGTGATTCAATTTGAAACCTCAAATAAAGTATGATTTCCAGTTTTCCACCATGGATAGAGGATTAGGCAAAGCCATTGAAATGCTTTAAAAAGAAAAAGAAAAAAAAGGAGCATTTATTTTCATTAAATTTATGTGTGTATCCATGCAGTTGTGTGGTTATGGCTCGTGCTGTGAAAGGGACGGGGGCCATATATGCTTAAAAAGAAGCTCTTCTTGGTCTAAATGATCTCATAGCTGACTAGCCATTGATGATTATATATTGTTTACCCAATCCACAGAATCTTCTCTTCTGTGGGGTATTGTTTCTCATCATAACCAGCCAATTATTGCTCAAAAGGGAAGCCTTCAACCACACACTTTGGCTTCGCAAAATAAATTATCAGTAGCAGGCAAGTGTTTGTGCTTTCCCGGAAAAGAGAAAAAGAGATGGAAAATGATTAGGGAATTAATAGAATCCAACCGCGACTTTCATATTCAGGACAGTGCCATTTTCATGGGCGATGAGCTCGGCTTTAAAATATTCACTGCTAATCTTGATGCCAAAGGCCCAAAAGCACGTTTGAACTGGGGAAAAAAAGGTTAAACAAATTTGAAGTTTCCCAGAACATGTACAGAGGTGCTCCTTTCTCACCGTTTTCTAACAAATTTATCACTGTTTTTGGTACAATAAAGCTAGCATAAGATCTCACCAAGAAGAACAGATGTATCAGTCAGTGAAATCCAGAGCTGACCTGAACTCAAAAGATTTTACACTTCTTGACTTGATAATATATACTCAAGATGCTATAGTATAGCAGTGCACGAACTAGAATTCCACAGCAAAGGTGTCGGTGCATATATATTATCACTCTTAAGAGTTTAATTTTCGAGTTTTCATTTTCATTTCTGCTACTTCATGCTAAATTTATCATCTCTTTTAGTCTTATATATATATCTTGTGGTTAATCTTTTTATTTAATTAAAGATTAATTACGATGCTTGTGATTGTTTTAATTAGAGATTATAAAGATGGTGAGATTTGAACTTGACAATAGATTTAGTTATTAAATATATAATATCATATTATAAATTATTATAAATTAACAAATTAAATTATTGAATGAAACCCTATGAAAAGCTTTATGTTACTCCTTGATAGTGTGACTAGATTGTTATTATGCCACTTCCTTGATGGCTATATGTACGTAAATCTATTAATTTTTAATTAAATAATGAGTAGGATCAAAAGATTTGGAGCAAATATATACTTAAATTAGTTTTTGTATAAATAAATAAATAAATAAAGTGATGTGGACCAAAAAATGGAAAGGAAATCTAGGATAAGATTAAATTAGCTACACGAATGGGTAATAATTTGCATATAATTAATTAAACAGCACGATCTTGCATGTTGCTTATGATATATATATTTGGAATTGCATCTAAGACCAGCGCATATCATCAATTGAATAGTATTTTCGTACATGAAAAGCTTATACTTAAATAATTTAGTAAGCGTTTGGGAACACGGTTCAACCCGCGTTCCCAAAAATTTGAAATTTTTTTTTGTTTTTTGCTAAAATTTAATATGGTTTGTACGTTTTGGATCGTTTTGATGTGCTGATGTCAAAAATAATTTTTAAAAAATAAAAAAACATCATTAGCATGCATTTTGGCACGAAAAGTTATTTGAAAAGCACTCGCAACCACACTGTCAAACACACTCTTAGTGGTTTGATCAGGTATTGGTCCACACGGCATCGTTTGACAATGTGGTTTGAATACTTTTTAAATGTTTTTTAATGATTTTTTTTCCTTAAAAAACAGTAAATTAATAATTTTCAAGTTTTTTTTTTCAGATGATTTGATATTTGAAAAACACTAAACACCATTCTTCTTTTTTCTCAGGCATTTGCTAACATTTTTTTCAAGTTCGCATTCATCTTTCGAAACAAACGTATGATTTTATTTGTATATATTATAATGCTCTCTTTTGAAAGATTGCAGACCAGAATCCAAGCATAATCTTGAATTTGACTGCTCCCCATCCCACTAGCTAGGTAGCAGCCATAAATTAAACCGACAATAAAAAAGAAAGGGGATTTTTTTATATATATATTTGAAGAGAGAGAGAAAAGGAATATTGACTAGAATCACATGTAACGACTCCAATAAAAAAAAAGAAAATTACTTTGATATATAATTTTTTGAAAACCAACTTGGAGATTGACCCACAACAAGACCTGGATCACAAGTCGAGTTGATCGTTGACCCAGGTTAACGTAAAGATAAAAATAATTATTATTATATTTTTAAAATCTGACTTGGGATCGACTTGAGACAAGATCCGGGTGACGTGTAAGGAAAGTCAACATAAGAATAAAAATGATTATTATTATAGTTTTAAAACACAACTCAAGGGTCAACCCAGGACAAGATCCGAGTTATAAGTTGGGAGGGTCAATCCGAATTGACTTGGGTCAATGTAAGGATAAAAGTGGTTATTATCATAGTTTTAAAACCCAACTAGGAGGTTGAACCGTGTTGACCCGGGACAAGATAAAGATAAAAGTGGTTATTATTATAGTTTTAAAATCCGATTCGGGGGTCAACTCAGAATAAGGCCCAAGTTACCGGTTGAGAGGTTGACCCAAATTTTTTTTAAGAGATTCAAAGCAATCTTGTTTTGACCAAAAAAATACAAAAAAAAAATCAATGAACTTTTGAGCCGTGTTTAATCCTGAATCGAGTTGGTCTTATCAATCCTTCTTTTATTTTTCTTTTTTAAACCTGAATTATTCTGGGCCTTGGGTCTACCAGGTCTCTTGTCAACCCATCATAACAATCCAGGTCTCTTGTCAACCCATCATAACAATCCAAGTTTTATAACTATGGTTATTATAATATTATTATTTTAACACTCAATGTAAGCTAAAGTGAAAAAATTAATATGTAATTATTATTTTAGAATTTTTCATATTTTATCTTGACCTTATATTTGAATACCTTTTTTAGGTTTCGATTTAGAAAACAATATATGTTATAATCTACACTTCGAACATTAAACAAGACAAAAATATTATTGTTATTGTAGTATGTTGTTCTACCTTGTCCAATATTTACCAGATATAAAATAAAATAAATTGTCCAGTCTAATAAATATTAAACAAAAAACAAGGTAGTTATTTATTCAGTTCAATCCTGTCTAGTATAATCTAATATAATCAATATTATCCAACATATCAAAACACTAAGAATGACCAAACAAAACCCTTATTTCATAGACGAACTCAATGAATATAAAACATATATTTAAAATATAGATATATGAGTTCATATGATTTTATTTATATTTCTTTTATTATATAATCCATCGATAAAATGGTACTCTACATTTATATATAAAAAAACTCTTCTTATTTTG
>Ga0307515_10020923_pt1 | contig 11628 bp, 6 predicted proteins | sample 17_EM_MG_FD_194513 | JGI IMG/M metagenome (GOLD analysis project Ga0307515, IMG submission 194513) | Populus trichocarpa ectomycorrhiza microbial communities from riparian zone in the Pacific Northwest, United States - 17_EM | ecosystem: Host-associated > Plants > Roots > Unclassified | place... | reverse complement strand
TTCCCTTTCTTCAATTAATAAATACTTTTATGATAATCTTAATTAAAAGAAATAAAAGTAAACAGTTTTTTATTTAAATTTTCATAAATATAAAAATTAAAATGATTATTATAAATCAGTCTTATTTTTATTTATGAAAAATTGAAATTTCCCGCCATTTACTTTTGATATTCTTAAAAAAAAATTATCTTGATTTTTGAGTTTATAGTCGTGATAAACATAAACTACGTGATCTGTTATTATAAACAAAAATATTTTTAATTTTTGAGTTATTGTGTTAATTTTTTTTACTAAAACAATATTATTTTTATTTTTTAATGTTAGCACGATTAGATTTTTACGATCAACCTTTATAACTAAAAACTCCACCATGTCAATTAGATTTTATTAAGTTAATATTTAACTCAATTTAACTAAAAAATCAGTCTATAAGATGAAACTATCAAACTGAGTTTAACAACTATTAATGAAAAATTACCGTTTGTGAAGATCCTGGTTACATGTTCAATTAGGGCATCGAAAATGGAAGCTCATGGGACTCTTTTGGCCCGATCATGTAGCAAATTAAACTTTTATTTATGAGTTTGATTAAAATTTAATATTTTTTATGTTTTTAGATGATTTTAATATTCTAATATTAAAAATAATTTTTTTAAAAAATAATTTTTTGATATATTTTCAAATAAAAAAATACTTTTAAAAACTAATATATATATAATTTTTGTTGGCACGTGTGAGTGGAAGGAGAGATTCAATAGGCATAGGCTGCAAGTTGGAGCCTGGAGGTGAGCCTCCCTTGTCTCCGAATCTCGCCTGAACCTCTCCTAGTCCTCCTCGGATTTTAATATGTAAAGTTACTCGTATTTCTTGGAGAGTTGACACCCTTTTCCTCTTGATCGTCTCTAGCATTTTGCTAACAGCACGTTGCAGGGCGTCCCCCACACCAGAATATTTGACTGGTTCTCACTAAAAACTGGAAAATTACATTACGACCTGGTCCAACGTTGATCATTTCCAGGCCCAGCCATTCCAAGTAATTTCTTATAATTTGACAGGTGATCCTCCATCAATAATCCGGGGATACTCAATAATACTGTATATGCACCCATGCATGAATAAACAGCCAGTGTATTCGATGATCGGTGACGCTGGGAGTGGAATTAGAAAATTCTAACTGGGTATCATCATCAAAACTATAACAAGGTTAGAAAATAAATTGGAGGGACTAAATGCACAACTATTAAAAATTTAACAACTAAAATTATTATTATTTTAAACTCTAGGGGTGTCGAGCTTCCTCGAAACTTGTTGCAAGTCCGCCCCTGGATGACATAGTTACTACTTGATTAAAAAAAAAAAAATTCTATAACCTATAACATAGTTATGACTTTGTGAATAAATTCGATGACTTTGGATCTAATCTATTTGTTTTTGAATCATTTAAAAAGTTGATCTAGTCAAAATTAGATGATTTGATGACTCAATTTTCGATCTAAATGATTTAATTAGTCATTTTTTTATATAATTTTTATTTAAAATAATATCATTTTATTTTTTAAAAAAACTTATTCAAAATAACATTATTTCAAACAAAAATTAAAATAATAATAGACTTGGGCTGACTCACCGATCCGAATGCTAAGGACGTCAAATGCAAGCTAGCTGCTAGCTAGAATTGAAAAAACGCGTTTTCAAGACGAAATAGAAATTTAAATGCTTGACCAGCCGGGGTGGTCGGGCCGCTGTCCGAACTTGCTAAGACATGTTTCCCGGGCCAGCCCGAAGTCTGCCTCGCATGGATTAACATACCTTATTACATAATCATGTCAACTTGTCAAGCCAAGATAGAATGATCCTCTCATTAAAAAACAACGTTAATACGGAACAATAAAACTTGGTCAAGTCAAGATCACTGTTGTACATTTTATAGATTCGGACAAATTTATTTTTTGTATCAAGGGCTTGATTTTTGGAAACAAAAGTAAACGAAACTTGTCGATTTCAAGGATTTTTTAATCCTTAACGCGCTTATTGATAGCCCTAGCATGAGTCCATATATTCCTTATCATTCTCGTATTTCTGAAATTTGTCTACTCATCGTTTGTTTCCTCACCTGAACAACGTTAACCATGGCAAACTTCTTTCTCAGTTTGCTCACTCTCAGTTTTCTCACTTCATATGCTAATGCTCAACAAAACTACTCGAAGGATTCAGCACTAGACTGCAACGCCAATGATGATGCAGGACCATCCTCTGCATTTCTTTACACCTACAATGGCCAGGACCAATCTTGCCAGGCCTTTCTGATCTTCAAATCTCAACCTTCTTTTAACTCGGTGCCTTCAATCTCAGCCCTTACGTCGGCAAACCAAGAAGAGCTGGCAAGAATCAACAATGTTACAAGGCTATCAGAGTTCCCTACCAACAATGAGGTGATTGTTCCTGTAAATTGTTTTTGTTTTGGCCAATATTACCAGGCCAACACTACAATTCAGGTCACGACTACTCGTGGAACCTACTATGTCATAGCGAATGAAACTTACGAGGGATTATCTACTTGTGCTGCGCTTAAGCATTTGAATATACATGGTGAATATGATTTGTTGCCTGGTGAGGAACTGCAAGTACCACTTCGATGTGCTTGCCCTACAACGAATCAAATGATAAGAGGAACAAAGTATCTAGTGACTTACCCTCTTAGCTCAGATGATAACATTCCTGATATTGCTGACAGATTCAAAGTAAGCACCAAGGATATACTTGATGCAAATGGTATGGAAGAAAATCCAACTCTTTATCCTGATACAACAATTCTCATACCTCTGCCTACTCAACCTACAAGTTCACAAACAATAATTCACAGCAACCCAAACATTTCTCCTCCATCAGCTTTGAGTCCTAGAAATAGAGGATCAAAGAAAAAACATTATGAGTCTGCTGGGCTTGCTGCAGCTTGCTCTTTGCTAGTCATCAGTATCATTACAGCTGTCGTTTTTCTCTCTTGCAAAAAGACAAGAGAAAAGGTTTCTGGGAGAGGTAGAGAAAGAAAACAGGCAGTGCCAGAAGACATTCGTGTCGAAATTGCAAGCTATGAGCAAGTTTTAAAAGTCTTCAAATTCGAAGAGGTAAGGAAAGCTACTGAAAATCTCAGTTCAGAAAGTAGAATAAATGGCTCTGTGTATCGTGGAGAGTTTGGTGGGGAGATCTTAGCTGTCAAGAAGATGAGTAGAGATGTAACAAAGGAAGTGAACATTTTGAAGAGGATCAACCACTTCAATTTGATTAAGCTTGAAGGTGTATGCGAAAATCGTGGCTGTTTCTACCTTGTTTTGGAGTATATGGAAAATGGGTCCCTTAGAGAGTGGCTGTCCTGTAAAAAGTTCGAAGAAACTGGAAATTGGGCACAGAGAATTCAGATTGCTCTGGATGTTGCTAATGGACTTTACTATCTTCACAGCTTCACCGAACCTGCCTATGTGCACAAGGACATCAAAAGCAGCAATGTTCTGTTAAACGGCAATCTAAGGGCCAAGATTGCAAATTTCAGTCTTGCGAGAGCAGCGACAAGCGCTGCCATGACAAAACATGTTGTGGGCTCTATAGGTTACATGGCGCCTGAGTACGTACGGGAAGGACAAGTGACCCCCAAGATTGATGTTTATGCTTTTGGAGTCATTTTGCTGGAACTGATCACAGGGAAAGATGCTGTTTTCACACAGGATGGCAGGGAAGCCCTCCTTTCAACGGAAATATTTTCTATCATGGAGAATAAAAACCCTGAAGTTGAGCTGGATTTCTTTGTCGATCCTGCTCTAAAAGGAAGTTGTGGAACAAACTTCGCATTATGCTTGGCTAAAGTAAGCGTAGCCTGCTTGATGAAAGAACCAGCAAGGAGACCTAGTATGGAGGAAGTGGTATCAGTTCTGTTGAAAATTCAGGCAAATGTACAGAAATCATAATTATTAAACTTCACTCTGTTGTTGAAGCAGCCCAACTATGGTGTCCATCACTAGGTGAAACTACTTGGAAAGAAGAAACCATTTCAAAGTAAAAGTCATTTGCATGTAGGTTTTCTTATTTCCACCATTGTATCCCCGCCGATTCTTTTTTCACATGTACAAAATGATGGTGATTGCTCCTGCATATAGCTTTTCTCATTTCAGAGTTCCAAAGTGAAGACAGAGATGAGAGAATGAAATTCTATCATAAGATTACTATTATATCAAACAAAAAAGAACCTATTCAATGTGTCACTATAGCTTAAGAGGCTTAAAAATCACTCTCTTGAAGCTACTCTATAGAGAATCAATTCCTATGTGCTTCGGCCCTGGGCTCATATAGGAAAAGGCCAAGCTTTAACTACGGATAGAAGCGTATAGTGAGAAGTCACTGTTCAAAAACTCAACATGGAATGCTCCGTGTCATTTAACTATGGTCAGCTGTCCGTCAAAGGCTATATTTGTTCCAAACTTGCTCATTGGCTCTTTATCCATTTCGATGCACCTAAGTGCGTGATTCAATATGAGACGTCAGATAGTGCAAGGGCAACTTCAAGCTTAGAACTTCAATATGGAAACTTCCCTGTCATTCGTATATGATCAAGTGTCCTTTCGAGGCCATATTTCCTCACTGCTTGCTGACCAGCCCTATATCCATTTCCATACACCGGGGAAGTATCTGATTCAATTTGATGCTTGAAATACTCCCCAAGCTTTCTCTCAAATGGAGATCTTGTACCCTTTTTTGTTGTTCTGGAAGCAGAGGATGATGCAACATTGCTGCCTGAAGTGGATCTGAGCTCCGAATCTAACCACATGTGTGCAAGCACCTGACAAATGCCCTCTTCAACATCTTGACTGAGAGTTTGGATACCTTGCAGAAAAACAGAAAATGTCAGAATCTAAAAAAACAGTCCCAAATACTTTAAAAGAAACAATTGCATAGGTGAAATTATTTAAGGTCATCCATCAATTAACATTTGCTTAAGCAAATTACAAGGAAAATAAACCATCATTTAAAGGTCAAATCTTCAAATCCTGATGCTAATATATGAAAGATAAAAAAAAACTGACTCTACAAAGCATGGGGTGTAGAAGCACCTTTCAGCCGCATCCATGCATGCATCATCTCATGAGCTAGGATTGACCCCGTAAGCAACCTGTATTGATCAAGATTTCAAGACATGCATAAAACATCTGCTATTAAAATACATAACTAATGCAGAAAAAAAATCTTCCACTAAATATCCATGCAGCATGTCAAAGAAATGAAGAGATGTGCTAGTTTCTTGTTCCTCACTGCATCTTCTTGTTATAAATTGTGGCTGAACTATTTAGTATTTAAATACACGCATACAGACAATGAATATTCGTTTCTATTTCCTATTATCTGCTTGTTCTTCAGTATTTCCATGGGTCCCTCAGGTGAAAGTGTAGCAGAAAAGTGACTAAAGATATACCTTGGGAGGCCATACAAAATCAGAATTGCAGTAACCTCACAACGACGTGTTAGTTTGTAAGGCTCTGTTATCATACCCATGGCTCGGTTCCCTGCTCCAAACCTTGGTCGCCTTGATACCTGATGATTCATGGTCATTGCAATATAAATTTCCTAACTGCCAACTAAAGAAACCAAAATGAATCAGTCCATTACAAAATGAAAATGGAAGATTCCAAAATTTCTTACAGTGCTAATGGTTTGTTCCTCAGAAAGGCAAAGTCCTCTAGTCTCTGGTATGTGGTAATGGCCCTGTCCAAGAGTTAGAAATTACAAAACCAACTTAGCAAATTAAATTGCTTGAAAAGAAATTCCACTACTAAAATTCATGGAATAAGTAATTTCTCAATTTTTAACGCATTCAATAATGTTTGACATTATAACCCAGTGAGATGTAGACAGAGGGGCAATGATTTTCCTTTTCCTTTTTCTTTCTTTAATCTTTTATTTTAAATGTAAAACTGCCTTTTCTGAGGTTTGAGCCAACAATACCTTTCAGGATCAGTGGATGGCAACTACCCTGATAGCGTAACAGGTGTTTTTATGACTTGATATATCAGAAGATCGTTAATAATGGCTTGATTTGTACATGGGCAGAATAAACTTGGAGAGAAGATAACTAAATTAATTGATAATAGCTTCAATGTGTAGTTAGCCAATTATTTCCAAAGAAAAGAGTCAGGTAGGTGATACAAAATCTTTTCAATGCATTTGCCCTTACATTTTTTTCTCCACCCCGGGCTTCATTTAGTGCTTGTCTTTCAACCAAGAGTAGTGGAACATGCTGCTCCACTTTCATATTTAAACGTTCATAAAATTCTTGTATATCAAGATAAAGAGGTTGGCACTCCTTGGTATCCATGATTGCTGAGTCCAGGCACTCAAGACAGAGCTTCCGACCATCATTAAGGGAAATATATCCAGTGTCTCTTGGCTGCATGTGATGAGAAGATGCATTATACTCATGAATTACTTTTCAGAAAGCCAGTTCACCAGGATTTTCCTTAGAAAGCTTAAAAAGAAGTTTTTGCAAGTGTAAGGAATTCATCCAGACTAACCTCCATTCGCTCACAGCTGCAGCACCGAGGAGTACCATCATGTTCGTGAGAAGGACAGTACTTCTGGGTCCAAAAAGGACTTGCCCTATATTCAATAAGACCAGCTGGGTTTGTTGGAATCTGTCAAAGGATATATATACAAAAAAGCAACACCAATTGTATATGAGTAATATATCTGAAATTCTAAGAGAAGTACATTTACAAATTGCAGTTTTATCAATATAAAACATGATAAGCATATCACATTGATTTTAAATATGGTTAACACCTTTTGGATCTATAGCCTCTACAAATTCTCTCTGTCTCCCTCAACTCGTAAACATAACCTCACCAATCTCATTCACAGTCATCATCCAAGTACAGTACGCATCAATGTTTCTTAAAACAATGAAGTATGGGCTCATTTAAAAACAAAATGTTCTAATGAGTATCCTTTGGCTTGACCTTCAAGAGCATTCACAAGTAGTTTTGATCTATTACATCGGTAGAGAAGTGTTCATTTACAATAAAAACAAAAAAACAAGGTAGGACAAAAATTCTAAGGACAACATTTTTTAGTTTAAGCATTTATAAAAGTAGAGTAGTTTCTGGTGACACATAGTTCAAATAATTTATTTGCCCAAAACTTGCCCATTCATACAATGGAATGAAACACACAACTTGAAGAAGACAAATAAACAGAAGATTTCTAGGAGAGATACTTACAAAGAGTTTACAGACTTCACATCGTGGGTGGTAACGCTCTTTGTAGCAAGACTTATGATAAGGGTGATTTCCAGTCATTGAGAACTATATTGAAAGAATGCACATAAAGTTAGCCCTTGCATATCACTAAAATAACAACTCAAGAAAGCAACCGATGGTGGGGTCCATGGAATCAACAATCTAATATATAAGCAGATAATTCGGAATTTCATTTTGCACCTCATTGTCAGAAATTGGTAGGCTGCAAGCATGGCAACGGAAACATTCTGGATGCCAAAATGCATTGAGGCAATTTAGAAATCTTCCCTGGCCAATCTCTGTATTGCAACCAGCGCATATCCTAGCCAAGAATTAAGAAATTCTTTACACATGCTAGTGCCCAAAGAAGTAAATAAATAAAAAATGAATAAAATGAATGCACAGAATAAAAAATAACATTGAGGTGTGGAAAATTGACAATGAATCAAGGACCAGACTTAATCTGCTATAGAAATAAGATACCTGAACCCCATTGGAAAGTGAACAGGATAAGGCTGATATGTGTTCCCTTGATATGGAATTCCATTTCCATATCGAGTAGGAGATTCAACATTCAAACTTTCTTGTAAGGCTTTGGCAAGTTGTTCATCTTCTTTTACTTGAATCTCATTATCTATCCATTAATTCAAGAAACTTATTAATAAGCTGTGGTGTATTGGATCATAAGATGTAAAGAGAATGAAACAATATGATAAAACAGAGCTGAAAAGGCAATGATGACACTACAAAATAATTGGTTGATATAATTACACTGGATGAAGAAAAAATAAATAAACCAATTCAGAAAATCAAATAACAAATAAAAGTTATTGGCAAAGGAATCCAGAAGATGAATAAAAAAAGTATAGGAATAGCAGCATGAGTGTAGTGAGAGAACCATTTAGTTCTGCTGATAGCATCAGACTGCAATATTACTCACCAATGACAATGTTTCCATTTTGACTGTCCTCTAAAAGGGATAATGCAATAGCACGATCTATATCTTCATTTTCCTGCTCCAACCATGCTTCCTACATTCAATATCCAAACTGAAAAATGTCAAAGCATAAAGAGCAGATCAGGGACTGGACTTAACTACCATAAAATTTTCAACCAAGGCTACTAACATTCTATAGGTAATAGTTGATGTAAAAGCTACAGGCTGCCAGCAAAAGAGAAGTATTATTTTATGCATCTCCTGCTGCAATTAGCAACGGTTTAACAAGAAAGATTAAATCAAGTGGGTGAATACCCTTGAAGTAGAAGGCGCATTATAGTTAGCATCCTGTCCACGATTCCCATGATAATGCCCTCTTGAAATATTATGGCGGGACCCTTTAAAAATCTTGCTAAGCCAACCCATATCGTGTATGTTTATTTGCTCATGATCATCAAATTTCTTAACTGCAAAATAAAGCAATCAGTCAATCAAATGAACCAAAATAAAAGACGCAAAATGCAGCAGGCTCAGCAATCACCAACAAACAGAAAGCATTCATACAATGATACTGGCACGACATGAAACTCGCGGGATTATTCATAAGAGGGAAGGAAGAAAAGCCTCAGCTTGCAAGCAATTTCCAACTTGACATAAAAGCTTCAAACTTGGTTTACATTTTACATTGCAAGCAGTACAAAAATTCAATATGAATAGGGCAGTTAAGCATCCCTGCACACTGATTATATGTTTCCAGGAAACTTAAATTCCAATACTAGGATAGCCAACTCTATAGCTATATTGGCTTCCTATTCAACAACCAATGCAAAAACACGAATAAGCTATATCAAGCAAAATCACCAAACAGGCACTGTAATGCCCCGGAATGTTTCAGCTACAAAATATGTAGCTGAACATCAAGAGTCCTCAACGCCCACCAGCTCAAATCAATATAAGAGAAAAAAGGGGAGATACAAAGATTGATTCTTCCAGCTCAACATGCCCATAAAATTCATGACACGTAACCTTTTGATTTCAGGTTCTAAAGAGAAAGAAAAAAGAAAGGTGAGGAAAGAACCAAATAGTGGAAGATATTCACCTCTAACAGAAAAAAACAGTTGAGGCAGGAAAAACCCAGATCAGATTAGACCCCAATTTGCTCAAAAGCTACAAAATTTGCAGTCTCAAAAAGAAAAAGCTATTTTCTTGCTGCTAACAACACCTTTTCTCTCTCTGTCTTTCTCCGTCTCTTTTGTGTATAAAAGAAAAATATCTACAAGAAAACCAATGAACAGAATTGTTATGTGCAGAAGATTTGGGATTTGGAGAGTGAATTGAAGATAGTGTATAGAGTTAAGAAATATGAGAGACAAATACGCTAAGAATTGAGAACTGCTTGAATTGAACGCAATTTCAAAGTCAAATTTGTACAGAGAAACATAACGTGTTGGGTTTATTTATTTAGAATTTTTGTTAATAAGCCCAAAAGAGTCCGATGATTGACGAAGGATCATCGAAACCCGATTGGGATAATCTAACAAAGACTCAGAATTCACAACAGTGATTTAATTTGCAGAACATATATTTGCATGTAGGGTCCATGCTAATTCTTCAACAAGGAGACCAACCAAAAAAAGATTTGTCTAGTTGGCGCGTGTTCCATGGGTTTACAGTTTTGACAAACTTGGATGGAATTTGATTTACAGCATGTTTGTTTTTATATTTTAAAATTTTTAAAAAAATTTAAATTTTTAAATTTTTTTATTTTAAATTAATATTTTTTATTGTTTTTGATCATTTTGATATACTGATATTAAAAATAATTTAAAAAAAATATTATTTAAATATATTTCTAAATAAAAAATACTTTAAAAAATAACCAAAACCACATCCTTTCAAAAACAATCTTGACTTTAAAACAAAAATTCCTATAACAATCACATTTCAACTTTTAAAAAATTCTTTAAAACTGATAAAGATAAATAATTGTTCCATGAGTATCCATTGCTCTATATTTCATTTATTTAAATTAAAATACAAGTCTTAATTTGTAATTATATGCTAAAGCTAATATGCTTTTTATTGCTATTTCTGTACATTATTCTCATTTCAGTAAATCACTTAAATATATCAATTATCAATCGGAATATATAGCTTAATTTAAATGAATAAATTATAAAATGATAATTACTCCTCCCGGAGTACTGAAGGTGTTTCATGTGAGCAAAAGAGGAAAAAAATGGACAGAATCTGATTTTTTTTTCTTAAAAAAAGAAGAAGAAATGTTCTCCTTTTTTAGAAAATAAAGATAGTTTTTGAAAGAAAAAGGTGAGAAAAGATACTGAAGTCCGTTCGGACATGTTAAGGATGATGCTACGTCGGGTGTGGTCGAGAAATAAAGTATTGGGAATCGAGATTGTTTGCAAAAATAGTTTGGTATCGAAAATAAATTTTAAAAAATATTATTTTAATTTATTTTTAATTAAAAAAATATTTTAAAAAATAATCTTTCACATTTTTAAATATATATCTTTTGAAATTGCAACGCCGGATACAAAATTCGTGGCCACGACAAAATAACTGGGGACATGAAAATCAAAGCATGATGCATGACTTTAAACTTAGTTTCTTCCGAGGAAAGTAAAAGAAAATTGATTTTTACACATGATTTTTTCCATCAAAAACATCATTTACATTGGACAGGTGTTGATCAAAAACTTTTTTCTCTCTACCTTTTCAAGGATTTTAAGTGTCTAGTAAGGTATTTCTAGGTATTCCCATTTTTTCAATACTTTTCTTTCAATAATTTAATATTGAAATTTTATCTTAATGCGCATAAAAATAATTAAAATGTTAAAGAGTTAAGCCCTCTGCTTGACAGAAAAAAAAAAAAAACTACCACTCATTGTTCTCTAATAATTTTACTTTAATCTTATCATATAAAGTAAATTACCTCTCTATCCAAGCCCATCTAAATCAATTTTATCAGGTTTAGTATTTGGGTGTTCAAATCATAGTTTTAAAATTTAATATGAGTATGAACCCAAGATAAAATCCATGTTACAAATCAGGATTTAATTCAATTTTTATTTTAAATAATCAAAACAACACCATGTGATAAAATATTAAAAAAAAAAATCTATAGGTTAAGGATTGAATTTTGACTGAGTTTTACCTTAAATCACGGGTCACTTCTAGTCTAGACTAGATTAAACAGGGTCTATACCTTAACCTATTTTGTTTCCAACCCCAACTAATTCAGTTCAGACCTCAAAATAGCCGGATTCCGGGTACAACCGCCAGGGTACCCTTTTATAACCAAAGTTAAAATAAAACAGCGGTGTTCTTCTCGAAACAAAAGGTACGGACGGTACCTTTTCTCTTCGACAACAATTAAAGCACTATAATTTTTGT
>Ga0307515_10020922_pt1 | contig 11630 bp, 1 predicted proteins | sample 17_EM_MG_FD_194513 | JGI IMG/M metagenome (GOLD analysis project Ga0307515, IMG submission 194513) | Populus trichocarpa ectomycorrhiza microbial communities from riparian zone in the Pacific Northwest, United States - 17_EM | ecosystem: Host-associated > Plants > Roots > Unclassified | place... | reverse complement strand
ACAGCCTATACACTACCTTGTCACATTTCGTTATAAGTACGTGTTAATTAAGCCTTCTACTAGCTGTATACAGATCGATCGCCAATATTAAATGGAAATATCCAAACAACCTTAACTCGTAATGTGACCGCGACGCCTTTGACTTATTTTCTTCAGCTTTATAATTAGGTGTTTTCCTAGTAAGGTTATAATAAGGCTCTTTTTAATTTTATATTACTAACTAATATTTATAATGCTTAACGCGTTTCTTTACATAGAAAGACTTATACGCCTCTTTAAGCGGCCTTATCTATAATAGTTAAGATTATAACAAAGTAGAGAGGTAGTAACGGTAGTAATAAGCGGTTAGGTAAGTAATTAGGTTAAAGGGACAACTTAAGGGATAACTTTTAGCAGGTATAGCGAGCTTAAGGTTATATAAAAGGACAGTATATTGCTTATATTAAATTTAGCCCTTTTTATACCAAAATTAATTATTTCTAACACTAATCTATATACACTTCTTTAGACATAGCCTCCAACAAGAATTTAGACGAAAATTGACCCCTAAGCACGCCTTCCCCTATATATTTTTTTACCCTTCCTCCCTTATATACTAAAAGCAATATTTAGTTAACCTAAAGAGCTTTACCTAGCTTTTCTAACATTATCTTCCGTTTAATTTTGCCTTTTTAGGCCTTTACTAGACCTACTTTTTAATATAACTATAATACCCAATACGGCATTACTAGATGCATCTACGTCACCATTTTCTCCCTCTCCTTAAGTATTTCCCTTTTTAACGCCTAATTACTAGGAGCGCTAAGCTTATAATTAAATTATTTAGAACACCTTATATAAAGCCTAAAAAGAGTTACAGCATAAAGACTAGAGAATTAAGTAATACTACCGCTATATTAATAAGTATTAATAGAGTGTAATTATATAGGTGCGCAATCTTTACTAATATAGCTCTATACTATATAAAATACAGTACGTAATTTAGGCTTTTTAAAACGTTCTCTTTATACCTTTTACTACTATCGCGACTACTTTATAAGAGCCTCTATTAACTATAACGTAGTCGGTAAGCAAGTAGGCTATGCAAGTATCCGGGCCACCGCAAAACCCTACTAAAAAACCCAAAAATCGGTCTTTAATATCTTAATAACGGCTTAATAATTAATTTTATAATTTTATAATTAGACTCTTATACTTACTTTAAGACCTCTATTAGAGTTTCAGAGTAATTACTTAAGCTATTATTAATATATTAAGATTTAGCTCTTAAATCTAAGCCAAATTATTATATCTTAAGAACCACTTATTAAATTACTTTAAAACTTTAATATAGGTCTTAAGGTATATATAAGAGTCTAATTATAAAAAATTTATAATTTATTATTAAGCCGTTGTTAAGATATTAAAGACCAGTTTTTGGGTTTTTTAGTAGGGTTTTGCGGTGGCCCGGATGCTTATATAGCCTACTTGCTTACCGACTACGTTATACGCTATCTATAACAAGCTATTAACTCCGCGATATAGTGGCTTTAGAAATCGCCTTAGATATAATATGCCTACGTGCTAATACTTAGTTAACTTTATTAAATCTTATAATTAGGCCCATACTACTATCTATGCTAAGCTCTCTACTAAAATAGGACTTTACGCTTCTAACTCTATAATTAGGCAATTACTAAAAAAGGAAAGCTTCTAGTAATATATTACTTACCTAAAGCCATAGCTTAGCTAAAGGCAGCGCTAATAGCGACTTATATTCGCCTGCTAGGTAAGATTATAAACAATTAAAGACTAATATAAGATTATATAAACAGACCAATCTATAATATACTATAGCGGCTACTAGTATATCTTTATAAATTAACGGCCTTATAAATAATTTTACCCCTACTACTTTTAGCTAAGACTCTGTAATATACCTTATATAATAATTTGGGCTTACTTTATAGGTATTAAAAAAGGGCTTTTAGTCTTTTAGAATAAGTAGAAATAGGGTAATATTACAGCTTAAGGCTTTTAAGATTATATTTACCTAAGCCTAAAAAACTTCTACAAATACTATAATAGAGAGTATTATATATATATTAACGCCCCCTAGCCGTTTAACTCTACCCTATCTATTATATAAATAGACGGCGTATCCGTATATAAAGCTTAATCTACCTAAGCTAGATTTACGGCTAACTAAATCTAAATACTTAATTAGCCCCTAAATAGCCCTAATCTTAACCTAATTAAAGCTCTTTAAAAAATAATAAAGGAGCGAATTACCTAGCGTCGCAATAAGCCTTATATAGAAGAGCAAATATAATAGGTAATTTAAGAGGAGTGGGATAAGATTATATAAGAAGATCTATTCTAACTTATCGCATCTATAAGGCAACGCGTACATGACGTAATTGTAGCCGAAAGGGGTATAACTAAATAGTAGATTTAGGTAAGAGCTTAGAGGAAAGTATTAGATACTTATTTAGCAATTTAGCAATCGCTTAATTGCTCCTCTATAGAAATTAATATATAGGCACAATCCCTTATAATTGTTTAATTTAAAAAGCTTTATTTAATTTTAATATAGGCGTTTTTTTAAGCGTGCCGATCTGTCGGAGATTAACCCTATTTTAACTAGAAAAACAGGCGGCGTTCTCTAAACGATCGGCAGCGCTAAAAAGGCACTTTCAGCCAGATGTGCTAGGGTAGTGTACTTGCCCAACGCGTTAAGAGTAAGCTCTTAGCCCTTACGGACTCAATGCCGATTACGGGCTTAATGCAAATTTACTTTATATATAAATTTTACCCATATATAACTATATATCTCTTTAATAACTTAATAAAACTAAATAACTATTTAATTTTTACTACTTTACTTTATAATTTATATTAAATAAAGTTGTAATTTAAATAAGCATTTAGTTTTATTAAGTTATTAAAGAGATATACGGTTGTGTATAGGTAAAATTTATATATAAAGTGAATTTGTATTAAGTGTGCGTATAGGTCGGCCAGACTACGCTAAAAGGTCGGCCTAATAGGCGAAACCTCCGCCTACTATACTAAACCCTGCCTTTCCTCGCTTAACTTAACCTTACCTTTTACCTTATCTTTTCTTATATATCTATCTTAAATCTATTATAAAAATATTTTAAATATAATAACTATTACCTTAAAGAGCTATATAAGCTATTTATAGCCTATTTTATAGCAATTTTAATAGTTTAAACTGTTTATAAAGCCTATTTAAATCCAAAAATCCTATAAAGGTAAATAATAAGCAGTTTTTAATATATTTAAAAAAATATTTCTAATATGTTTAAAATATATATTTAATATAATACTTATATAATAATATAATAGATTTAACTATAGAAGTGTTTTCTATTAGTATAATATTTAATTTAAAGAATTTAGCTATATAAGGTAAATAGATGCCGCTACAGCAGCAGAACACGCCCACTAACCATTTAATAAAGAAATAACCACCTCCAATCAATTTTACGGCATATCATGCCCTAGAATCAATGCATGCAGCACAGCCGGAAAGCCTGCGCGACACAGGGGGGTCGCAGCAGACTCGAAGGGCGGAAGCCGCACAGAAAATCGCGATACCACAACAAACCCAACAGGGGGCGACCCAACCACAACAACCAAAGGACAACAGCCACATATAGCAGAAACTCGTGGACCTCCTAAAAGACATTAAGAAAGATCTAGGGAAGAGAAAAGACGAATACCTACGCGTAGGGGTAGTATAGGTAGCATAATAAGTAGGCCAAATCGCCTAGGAGCTTTAGGTAAAGTATAATAGAAACTAGAACGCGGTAGAGGACAGGCTTAGGCGTATTAAAGATGCTATAAAATTATAGGGAACATTAATAGTATAAGCAGTAAAGCCAATATGGGCTAATATCGCCGTAAGCGCTTAACTAGCGACCCTCTAGCATATACCTAGCGTAGTACTAATAAGAGCCACGGTTAGGGTTTGTATATTAAAGGTAGTAGGAACGGACCTAGAATAGATCCTTATATTAATTAAAACATATATACTAAAGGTAGTGGCGGTAAGGGTCCTATATAGCGGAGATATAAAGGTTACGCTCCCTAACCCGCAGATAAAGGACTAGGTTATTACCTAGGGAGACACCCCTAAGTATAAGATCCTCCGCTAGAACTACCCAGTTAAAGTAATTAGGGTACCCCTTAACCTATAAGTAGAAAGCGGGTAAGGCGCTATAAATATATAACTTATTTAGAGGATTATAGAGGCCACTAAAAAACTAGCCCTAAGAATTACTATAACTAGAGTTATATAGCTCTATAAAGAGCGTATAATATATATAGGGGAATTACTAGGGTTTTAAAGGGTTAAAACGCGTAGCACCCTAATAATTAACCTACTAACCTAAGAGATATAAATAATGGTAGCCTATAAAGAAGTAGTTATAAATAGCCTCTAGTATAAAGCCCGGCTATACTACTACGGAGTTTAGATCCGATAATGCTTTAAATACTAATAGTAGGGATATACCTAGAGCGTATATAGGAGGCAGGTAAGATATAGAGAGTACGCTAATAACTATAATACTAGAGACTACCTAAAGGATAAGGGAGTTAGGTATATAAATTACGGTAAAGAATATAAAGCATAGTAGAAGACGGCGTATAATACCTACTAGGTATATCTAGAAGCTACTAAAATAATATAAGCCTAACTATATAAGATTATAGCTACGCTCCAGGGAAACGCATATAAGAAGAAGGAGATAAGTATGGTAAACGACGGTGTCTAGATAATTAAATAGCGGAAGAGAGCTAGGATACCTACCCTACTTAGAGCAACTTCTACCTAATTAGCAGTAAAACGGGCCGTAGGACGCCTATAAGGTAGTACTAACGCCGCTAAAGACCTATCCTAGCAAAGAATCCCAATCGCAGCGGCCCTAGGCGAGACGCCTTAGACATAAAAGGAAGACGCCTATAAGTCACTAGACAAACTATAAAAGGGTTAATAATAGTATAATATAACTACGGACACTTAAACTATAGAGTAACACGCCCGCTATTTAACAGCCTAAACCTAAAAGAATATTAGATAATAGCCTTATAGGAACTAGCATTTAATAAATAAACCCGTAAAATATACTAACTAAAAAGATACTACCTTCTATACGAATTAGACCTGTTTACCTACGTATACTTTCTAATTAACTAACGCATTAATATATAGGCGTAGAGCTATTATACTATTAGCCCTAATATAGCTAAATTATATATAGCTACAAATAGGGGCTAAATTAGTATAGTTAACGTTTATAACCTAAGTAATAACAACCCCAGATAACTACGTAGGGACTACTTTAATAAACTATTAATATAATAGAAGGCGAGATAATAGTCCTAGGGGACTTTAATACACACTATACAGCATAGGGAGGACAGTAGGCCATAGTAAAGGTATAGGCGACCCACCTACTAAACGAACTAGAAACGCGAGGCCTTGCCCTAACTACCCTAATAGGCGAACCCACCTAGAAAAGAGGGACCTAAAAGAGTATAATTAACCTTATATTTATGCACGAAGTACTTATAGACTGGCTAGCATTCTATAGGCCAGAAAATATATAGGCAATAACTGTAGACTATATACCTATACGGATAACCCTTAATATTAATACTCTAACGTAATAAACCCGCTAGAGATACGCTATCCAAAAACTTAATTAGAAAAAATATACCTAGGAAATTACTAATAGACTAGCAATAATGCCTTAGGTAACGCTAAAGGACATCTAAAAAACTATAAGTAACTACTTAGACGAGTACTACCTAAAGGCCTAGCCTAGTAAGCACGCCTATTACAAATAGTCGCTAAAGGCGGCACAGCTACTTATAGGGTTAAGACAGGCGAGGCGATAGTATAGTGTAATAGGCGAGGCCTACTACTAATAGAGTTATAAAGCCCTAAAGAATAGGCTTAAGAAGATAATATAGAAGGAAAGTAAAAACAGTTAGCGCTAATTCCTAAAAAAAATTACCTTAGATCCTACTAAGCTATATAACTAGGGACTTTAGCGAATGTTAAAGTGGAGTAGGTAAGCCGCTAGGAAAGCGCTAGGGGACCCCTACCTACCCGCACTACGCCAGATAAAATATAATTAGCATATAAGTAATAATGGGGAAAAAATAAAAATACTAGCAAAGAGGTTCTTCCTAAGCGTAGGCTAAGTAGACCTATAGAATACCAGCAACGAAGACTTCCCCTTATCTTTAGAGATAAGCTAAACAGTTTTAATAAAGGATATAAAAGAAGCTATTTAGAAACTCCCTATAGGCAAAGCGGTAGGGCTAGACAGAATCCCAAATAAGGCAATTAAAGCCGCTTTAGAAGCTTTAGTATTACTACTAGCTAATACTGTAACTACCTACCTATATAAAGGTAAGATACTAGAGAGCTATAAAATAACAACTATAGTTGTCCTAAGAAAGGTAAATAAAAAGGACTACTTTTTCCTAGAAAGCTACTAACCAATTACCCTAAAAAATACGCTAGAAAAGCTTCTAGAAAAGATAGTTATAGAGTATATATAAGAGGCCGTAGAGAAGTAAGGACTACTACTATAGACGTAAATAGGCGTAAGAAAGAAGCGATTAATCCTTATAGCCCTCTCCCTAATTACCTCTAGCGTCTAAGCGGCGTAGCAAGCCTACCTAGGCTGCGTAGTATTTATACTAAGCCTAGACCTAAGCGAAGCCTTTAATAACGTATTATATATAAGACTTCTATAAATCCTAAGAAAAAAAGGCCTACTAAATTAGATAATTAGGTTTATATAAGCTTTCCTAATAGGGCGCACTACTAAAATAGTATTTAAGGGCTATAAAAGTGAATTAATACTAATACCCATAGGCATCCTATAGGGGTTACCCCTATCGCTAATCCTGTTTCTATTCTTTATATCTAAGCTACTAGAGATATTTAAAAGCAGCCAAAAAACAGTAGCCCTAGAATTTATAAACGATATAAACCTAATTATATAGGGAAATATAGCAGCAGAAAACTATACTAGGCTAAACTATACGCATAATAGGTGCATCGTATAGGTAAAACAATACGGCGCTAAATTCGCACCAGATAAATACTAGCTTATCCACTTTATAAGGAAAAGGAGGGTAAATAACGATTTAGCATTAACGGTAAATATTTAGGGCTGCGAAGCAAAACCAGAAGCTACCCTTAAGGTCTTAGGAGTATAGGTAGACGCGAAACTAAACTAAAACGTATATATTATACAGGCGACTTATAGGGGAGCAGCAGCATTTACAGCAATATTACGCATTATAGCCTTAACCTAGGGACCCTTATTTAGACGCACACGACTACTATATATAGCAGTAGTAAGGCTAATAATGCTATACGGCGCCTAGATCTAGGGCGTAGACCTAAAAGGTAAGCCAATAGTAAAAAGCTCCCTAATGCTATTAGTAAAACTATAAAACTAATACCTATATAGAATTATAGGGGCCTATAAGAGGACACTACGTGCCGCACTAAAACGCGAAGCAGTAGTACTACTACTAGACATATATATAGACATAATTGCTATATAGAGAGCAGCTATAGTACAAAGCCACCTAGTAGAGAAGGATATACGCTAAATACTAGAACATATATAAGGAGCAAGGGCCCCTTAGAGAGGCATTACGCCTAAGCCTATAAGCCAGAAAGCCCTTCGCCTATAGGCGGTAGAGAGAGAACAGAAAATACAAAAGTTACTATAGCACTAAGCGGAGACCTAGCGCCACGCCAGCGGAATACTACTACAGTAATAAAGGATAGGAGGCCACCAGTATAAGTAGAGATCTACTATATATATCGCAAAATAGGCAGATATTAAGTGGAAGTAACGCTAAAAGAAGGCGGTAAAAGTATAGAGGGTAGCTATATGGAACACCCTATAAACGATACTAACTCTCCCCCTATACGAAGGACAGACAAAGGCAGAATTCACAGCCGCATTCCTACTAAGGATAAAGGTTTTAGGACTAAACGCATAGCTAGCGAGCATCTATATTCTAAATACTACACTATACTACATATACGGATGGCCTACACAGTTAGTGCGCTATATACTACTTTTCTATAACTACCGCACAGTAAGAGACCAGCTATTTGCTAGAGTAGGCATAAACAATATTACCTAAATGCTTTCTATAAGTAGGGGCCTATACGTAGCAGTATAATAGCTTATAGGCTAAGAAGTTCTTTAGTAGTTCTAAACTGCAAATAAGATCTAATAGGAGGACACTAAAGGATACGCCCCTTTCTAGTCCCTTAGAGACTAAACACCCCCGCCTAGTTAAAGGCGGTATATAGCCAAACCGCCAAACCCTCCTACTACCCCCCCCCCTAGACCTTCTAAGAAACCTTAGAAGTATAGTTTAAAAGGTAGACGTAATATAACGGTTTATAGGCTAGGCGTAGATAGAGCGCGTAAAACTAGCTAAAAGGATATACCTAGGTTTTCCCCTTTAGGGGTTTTTCCTGTAAATAGAAGGTAGAAGCCTATATAGACCTAGAAAAGGGACCTAATCGGGCTATAAATAGAATTAATAATATTTAAGGTAAATAAATAAGTATATTAGTTTTATAATATATTACTAATATATTTATAACTAGTTATAAACCTATTATTGCTTTTTTTTACTATTATAGCTATATAGAATTAAAATATATTAAGAATTATTATTAAATATAATTTTAATAGTTTAAGCTGCTTTATTATTATTAAAAACTATATATCTTTATATATATAAATAACGCTTAAATATATTTTATATAATTATCATTATATACTAGCTTCTTTTACTTTTAATTAAGAAAATTATATATTTTTTAACTACTTTATTTTTAATTTAACCTCTATTTTATAAAATTTAAGACTTTAACTTTTATTTAAATATTTTAGTTATTGCTTAAAGCTTAATACTTTAATAACTATAAAGGACTAGTATTAATATACTTAAATTATATATATATAAATATACTTTATAATTCTTTAAATACTATAAAAGATAACTTAAAATATAATATATATTTAGATTATAACTCTTTTAGATATTTAAATAATAGCTTTATTATACCTAATAGTAATAGCCTATTTTTATAAATTATTTTTAAGTTATTAAAAATAAGCTAATATATACTAATTTAAGTATTAAATATATTTAAAACTAGTTATACCTATTTATATTATATTTATAAATATTTATATAACTTTTATTAAAAGCTATTTACTCTCTTTATATTAGACCTTATATCTTTTACCCTTTATATTTAAAAGAACTAATATTACTAGCTTAAGAATATATATTTATTTAGTTTATATTATATTTAAATATATTATAAACTAATTATTATTATTTGTTCTATTTATTGCCCAATTTAGTCCCTTTACTAGGTCTATATAGGCTTCTACCTTTTATTTATAGGAAAAATTCCTAATAAGGAAAAAACCTAGGTATGTCCTTTTAGCTAGTCTTACGCACTCTACCTACGCCTAGCCTATTTACCTTTATAATATATCTACTTTTTATACTATACTTCTAAGGTATTTTAGAAGGTCTAGGGAGTAGTAAAAGGGTCTAATAAGTTACCTATAAGCCGCCTTTAGGTTAGCGGGATATCTAATCCCTAAGAATATAAGATCCGTATATTAGGAGACCTATAATAGTTCCTAAGAATTTAAATTAAACAAGATTAAGTAGAAAGCTCTAGCTCTACTAAGACTCCTATATTAAAAAGATAGCTAAACGATTTAATATATAACTAGAGAGATTTCCTAAAGTACTACTTTTAGCTAAAGAACTAATACCGTCCGACTAGCAGACAAACCCTTAAAGAACACTAGCCTACTAGCAATAAGTAGGTTCTCTTACACACCTCGCCGTATTTAAAAGGCCTAATACTATAAAGACGCATTCTAAACTAGCTGAGTTTCTTATTAACCTAAATTAAAAACACCTTAACTTAATAAACTAAGCTATTACCTATTGCCTTAAAACAAAATCGACAGCTATTAAATACTCTAGCAAAGTATTTAGAGTATATATCTATTACAAAAACCTAGAAGGAGAAGACGTTACCTTTTATAGGGTATCTAATATAGCATTTGCGGACTATAAGGAGTCTAGACGGAGCTCTTAAGGGTACCTATTTATACTATTTGGAGGCCTAATTAATTAGAAAGCTACCTTATAACAATCTGTTACTTATTTAATTACCAAAGCAAAGCTTCTCTCCCTATCTACTACTGCTATTAAGATTATCTAGTAGCAACAATTCTTCAAAGTAATCGGCTTCAATTTAGAGCGCGAATTTACCCTACTATGCGACAATATGCAGACCGTACGCCTACTAAGACAGAATACACCAAAACTTAACACCAAGCTTTAACATATCAACATTTATTAGCACTAGCTTAGACAGGAAGTCCAAGACAAAAAAATTAACGTACGATAGGTTCCTATAAACAAAATGCCTGCCGATGGCCTTACTAAAATCTTACCTCGTCAAAAGCATAAAGCATAGATAAAGCAGTTAAATTTGGTAGATATTTAATATTAGATTACTACTGCATCATCTAGCAACTAGTATCATTACAATATTTACAATATCCGCAATATCCGTAATATACTATCACAATTACCTTATCCCTTTACTACTCCTAAATTGTATCTAAATTTCCTATTTTAGTATAGTCTCTACCTTCATTTTTGTTTTCTACAGCTTTAACTACACCGTTAAATCTAGGGGGGTGTATAACCGACTACCAGTACTACGTCAAATATACTACTGTATCACCTACTATAGACCGTAATGGTTACAGCCGCCTTATTTAGCCTAATATCAATTACGGCTATATTAAGTATAAGATTAAGGGGTACTAGTGACCCACATTTCTTATATATATATATAGTCTTTAGAGCTACATTTAGAAATCAAGTTATTTATTCAATTCTCCTATACTGCAAAGCTTACATTATCTAAGAGCTATACAGTTGTGTGATTATTTCCCTTATAGATATACTTATTAATATACTTTATAGCCTCTATAGAGGTATAGACCTTAATATTAATATAGGCCCTATACTTTATACTAAGATATAAATTATACGGTACTATATAGTAGCACTATTACTGCTTAGTATATAGATGGGCTATAACTATAAATTATTACGGCGCCGATATTAAAGGTACCTATTATTATATATAACTCTTACAGGGTAGAATAGCTTTAGAAACCGCTTTAAGTACGTTAATAAACGCCCTAAAGCACTGGTAACTATATAGGTGGTATTTAAATTAGCAGCACCATAGGGCCTATAGACTATTATAGTCCGTATAATATCTATAAGGCGTTTAATAGGGTTATTTTAGGGCTATAGAAGCTCTATGGATATATAACAGTTAATAATTACTAGATTTATAAATAAATTATAGTCCTATAGATATAAAAATAAAAGAAGGTAGAGATATAGTAAGCCTTATTTTTAATGTTTAATAGTCTAAATATAGTTAAGGAATTTATTAAAAATCTACTTTTTCTTAAGGTTATTAAAAAGGTAGGTAACCTTTA
>Ga0307515_10020921_pt1 | contig 11630 bp, 2 predicted proteins | sample 17_EM_MG_FD_194513 | JGI IMG/M metagenome (GOLD analysis project Ga0307515, IMG submission 194513) | Populus trichocarpa ectomycorrhiza microbial communities from riparian zone in the Pacific Northwest, United States - 17_EM | ecosystem: Host-associated > Plants > Roots > Unclassified | place... | reverse complement strand
GGCAATCCAAAGATCACCCCTTTTTATTATTTCTTTTTATTCAAACTTTAGAATAGCTGGGAGAATTTAACCTTTTAAATTCATCTGGCGATCTTCACCCTGAACAAAATAGTGGCTGAAAATGTAGGGATGATATTTAGACCACTGATGTTTATTTAATTTCATGGATATAAACCCGATCTGATTTAAATAGACAAGTATTTTTTAGATTAAATAAATAATGAGTATGGTATAAATATTGTTAAATTCACCCAAACTTAACCTGAAATATATATTTATATCATATAAATATATTTATTGAATGTTTAGATTTTTTTAATGCAATATAATATATTCATATCTTAATATATACATAATATATATATACACACACCCACTTTAAATATATATATCAATTATTTTATTTTTTATTGATTATTAATACCCATTAGATATTCAAACTTAATTGATAGTTTATGAATATTTAAATTTTTTATTCGATAAATAATGAATAGAATATAAACTTTACTAAATAACATTTGATTTTAGGTGACATGCAAAGTTATATTCTCTAACCAAACAAGAACATTTTATGGTCGTTTTTTATCGAAATAAAAAAAAATTCGGTTAATAATTTCACCAACCTTCTTTCGAATTCTTTTATCCTAAGGCAAAAGGAATAATAAATTGCAAGGGTGACTTTAGTCTAGCATTTTATCCATTTTCTGCCTTAGATTTGGAAAACAGTTTTCTGACTGACAATACTATATCTTGTAGCATAGGCAAGCAGCAAAATTCGAAAGCTAGAAGTGCCATGCCAAGAGTATTAAAATTTATCTGTTAGAACTTGGAATTCTCATTGCAAAATCTTGGATTTAAATTCTAAAAAAGATGGAGTGAAATCCAGGGTGTTGGGTTTTCAAATATTATATACGCATAGAGAATTATAAAATAAAATTATTCGGGAGTCCCTAGAATTTCGTTAGAAAGATCTAAAGTTATTTAAAAATTTATTACTTGAAAATCTGATCCTCTTTGATTTTGAATAATTCCTTAAAGGTTGGGTTGTTGCAAATAAAAAATCATCCAATTGTCCGGTCTCCAACGATAATTCACACAAACCACCCGTGAGAAATCTCATAAATTTCTATTTAGAAGAGATTGATTGCTATGTCTAGAGTGCTAGCTTTAATATTGTATTTGCATAATTTTTTTTGTCTAACACACAACCACTCCTCACTTAAAAAAAAAAAAAAGACATAGCTTACTATTTATAGAAAAATCCTATAAATTAGTAAACTATCAATTTGCCCCCTAAATAATATTCATATATTGATTGAGAACAAATTTAGAAATTAACTCAATTAATTCCTTACTTGATTTTTCTAGGTCTAGAAATATAATTCATTAGTCGTTTGAATTAACCTTTTAATGATCAATTTTTCAATGTAATTAATATCCTTTTTATTAATAATATTTTGATTTAACATTAAAGAATAAAGTATGTTTACCATGTTAAATCATGTTTGCTCTTTACATAATAGTCATTGATCGTTTGAATAAAATTTGAAACTCTTTTCAAATCTCATTCCACCTTGGTCAAGGATTTCTTAGTTAATACCATTTTTTCTAATTCACCTAGAGTGATGAATTCTCTATTGATCACTTAAGTACCTTCATATAACTCATGTTACATCCAATATCTACCATTTTATTATCTTAATTAAGATAACATGTAACAAGATCAAAGTATAACATTTTCTATATAATATGACTTAGTAATCTCAAGTCTAAAGATCACTTACACAATCTCTTCATATTGAATTTTCATGCGGGTCAGTTCAGTGTACATGTCTTATAACAAAACACTTACATATTAGTTTTAAGTATCACTTATACCTCAACTTATAAGAACAATCGTTTCATTTTCATAAAAAAAATAATATAATATGTATCAGTCTTTATAACTCTAATGAATATCCAGTATTTAAGATAGTATCAACCAAGAACATTTTAGGAATAATATTTTAAAGCAGTAAGAATCTCATAATTATAACAATTTTATAATTTTCTTTGCAAATTATTTTTGTTTCAAAAACTTTATCTTTACTTTAGATTTATTAATCTAATATTATATGAATATTAAAAATAAATTAAGTCTTTATTAATAATAAATATATATTTATATTAATACAATAATACCACATATAATCAACCAATTAGTTATAATACATAGGAATAAGAGAAAACACCTCATCATGCACCTCGAAACTTTTTTTTTCTTTTTTCTTTTTTGTGTCATTGACAGATTACAAATGACAAGAAAATTCATGTTAGGATATCCCTAATGACCCTTCCACGTAGAAATAGCATTCAGGGAATTTGAAGTACTAATATTGCTTATTCTTCTTCTTTTTTTTTTCTTTTTTTTAAATAAAACTAGATTGCATTTACACTCTTTGATATATCAAGGATTCTTTTATCATGAATTTTATATTTGTATGTGTTCGGTAATGCGATGCACAAAACTTTTTAAAAACATCATTTTCAATTAAAAATACATTAAATAACATTTTAAAAATTTGTGTTTTATTTTTTACATCAAAATGATTTTTCAGATGAAAAGCAAAAATCATCGCAATTCCAAACCACACCAAATGCCTGTTTGTTTTTACTTTTCAAAAGTGTTTTTGAAAAAATTTGGTTTTTTTCTTCAAATTAATTTTTTTTTGTATTTTCATATTATTTTGATGTGTTAATGTTAAAAATAAAAAAAATATCATTTCAATATTTTTTCAAGAAAACACACTTTAAAATGTGTTTGAGGGCTATTAAAAATGATTAAAAAATAAATAATAATAATAATTAAAAAATAAAGAAAAGTAATCATTACCACTCCTTACTGAGTGAAAATAATCTCCACTAATTCACCAAAAGTGATTCTAAAGATTTCAATTAACCATGAAACAACAATAAGTCAAGATGTTAAAAAAATAATTTTATTTGGACAGTTTTCGTGGACCAATGAGAAAAACCTTCTGCTTTGGTGTTCAATGGCATTATAAATTTAGGTGGCCTTCTTTTGAGCCAATATAAAAGGTAATGATGGATTTAGAAGATTGATGGGAGATTATAATTAGTTTTTTTTTTGTAATGAGTATAAATCATGATAATTTAGGATTTGATGCACCAATTTTTTTTTTTAATGATTAGTGATGTGTTTTAACTTTCCTTTCATAATTTTCTTTTAATTTTTTAGATTAACGATGAATTAACAAAATAAAAATAAAACTCAGAATCAGAACAAATCTTTATAATATGTTTTTTATAAGTATTTTTTAATTAAAAATATATTAAAATGATATTTTTATATATGTTCTTTTATTTTTTAACGTAAATATATCTAATTTATTCAAAAACATTTTAAAAAATATTAATTTAATATTTTTTTAAATAAAAATAATTTTAAAAAACAAATTCTACCCCATAAAAAAAAACACTCAAATCTCCTTCCTTAACAATTATAAGAACACGTCTTCTTTTCTCATCAGACGAATGTCTTCAAATGATAAATTCCAATGAACGCTAATCTCAAGATTTGAACTAAAAAAAACGAGATGAAAGCAAGCTCCCAAGCGAAGCCTCAAACATCATGGTCAAGTCTCTGAACCGATTCATGCTCCCTCTACCATTTATGCTTAATCCAGTTATAATACCAGGGCAAGTCTCTTAAATGGTGGCAGGCACATGTCTAAAGAAAATCACACCTCAGAGAAACAATAAAGTATCATCATTCATAGCCAGACTTGAGCAGAATCATCATTGTTATACCAAATACTGATCAAAAGCAAGAATAAAGTTAAAATTCAAAGCCATAGCCAGTGGCCACAGGATGCAGACAAGGGCATAACGCACCATATGAAGCAACTGAATGCCAGACAGCAAAAAAGACACCACCCTTGAGGCCTTCACAGTGAATTGATAAATCTTACACCAATAAGAGTTAACCAGACCAGAGATAGTTACAGTTGTGATTGTTCATGGTAGCGACTTTATGTTATTTCTCATTTTTGTTGGTATTGATATTAGATACCGTAATCTCATTGTAGATTATGCTAGAATGTGACATATCATAAAGGAAAAGATTCTTTTGCCTCATTATAGCGAAGCTACTGAAAAATACTATAAAGAATGAACAGTGAAGAAGGGCCACAGGTAATGAATTAAACCAATCTATTTCAACATCATCTCACATATCTTAGATGGGATTCCAATTCAAAACAATCAAGACTTGTATAAGTGGGAAGAAAAAGATGTATGACAAAAGAAAGTTAATCATGGAGGAGCATTGGAGAGTGAAGATTCTTGTAGAAAGAAAGTCCTGTCCTATACCACTCATTATACCTCCTTTCCTTTAGCAAGAAAATGGATGGAATGAAAAATAAATCCATACCTTAAGAGTGAAAAATGCTCTCCTTCCTAGTTGTTGAGCAGTCAGACTTACCGACAGGACACTGTGTCTCCACCTAATTGACTAGCAATGACAAAACCGGAGGTTAAATTAGAAAATCATAGGTATTTCCCTCTTTTCAATGGAGGATAAATCTAAGTCTATGCATATGACAGAGAGGGGGTCCAAAGTTAAAACTACTTTATGGCATTGCAGATGATAAAAGAAAATGATGGAATAATTTGAAGTCTATTGTAATCTCTAGGTGTAACAGAACAGCTACCCAGCTACTAAAATGGAGCACTTCTTTACCCTACAAGATAATTTGTATTTTCATCTCTCAGTTTTATTTTCCTGTGTACTGTTTCCAGATTAATTTCTCATGGATTTAATCATTCCATTTTCAGGAATTTCAACTAAAACCACAAGCAAAGGTTGAACCTGCCATTGTGTATAGGATATATAGTCTTCTGCATGTCATGTTATAAGTGAGATCAAATGCCAGAGTAAATCACTTCGGCAGCATGAATATAGATTCCTAATAATTGGATCTTATGGCAGAACATGGGACCTAGATGGAGCAGGCCAGAGAGGGTTCATGTGTGCGCATGTGTAGTACTGCATGGATGAGAGCTAAAATTTAGTTTCAACGAGCTGACATTTTTTAAGCAAAAAACAAAAGAATTCGATTCTACAGATGCCACCTACTTGCTACGTTGTAGTCACCAATAATCACCGAAATGTATTGCCTATAAGATCAGGTCATGTTCATTGCAACATCCCTTTCAACCATTCTATGTGCCTCTCCATGCCGACAGCCCTCCTTGCTTCAGCTTTCCTCGAGGCTTTTTAGCAGTCATACCAAAGCCTAGGTCTGCAAGGCTTCGAATATCAATTGGGACATCAAAAGTTTCATAAAAGGACCCAGCTGGAGAGTAAGAGCATAGCAAAATTGGAATGTTTAAAATACAGGTTACCAAACACGTATAAACTTGGCAAAAATGATAAACAAATAAATAAAACTGGAGAGAGAGATAGGTGATGGGAAAGAAGACCCCTTAGTCCTTACTTTTCCTCGACCATGACAACCCAAGCATTGAGATGGACATCCACTCTTCATGGTGGGCTCTGCATTTTCATAAACAGACAACACAGGTGATACGGACAAGTTATATCAGAGAGGAGAGCTTCTTTGAAAACAAAGATTAACTCTCGAATTCTTCCAAGGTTGACTCATGTAATCACCGAGCAGGTTCACACTCCCATCAGCTCAAGCCAAGCCTACCCTGCAGCAAAAAAAAAAAAAACTTTCCAAACTTTTAACCATTGTCTTTTTTTTTTTTTTTACTTTTGCAACTTTGCTTTTTTAAAGTAACTGAGAAATTTTACATTCCACCGAGTATATTATCTCTCTGGTCCATATATACATTTTTCACTTGTTTCTGTCATGGAACATGCAATGTGCAAATCGCAGTGAGATATTTCACTACATTCCAATCGAGATATTCAAAAATCCTGCCTCAATTCAGTCAACGTTAACCAAACAAAAAAATGCTCCGGAATTATGATTATGGCATAGTTTGGGAGGACTTATCCTTCTATGGAAACAAGAAAAATATTTGAAATGTTAATAATACAGCACATTAAACTCAAACTTTTCAGCAGCAAAGCCTTCTTAGGGAACTGAATGGATAATGCGGAGATGGCAATGCCACACACGTACTCATTATCTTCAGCAGTGTCGCCTTCGTAATGGTTCCACACAAACAAAATGTCTGTATGCCCACCAATAAACCAGACTCAGGAGCCAAAAGGTCAAATCATCAGACTTATACTACATAGCAACGTAAATTTGAACACTGGATATTAATCCATGGTTCTGGGAGGAGAATTGTTAAAAAATAGGCCCACAAATCGTAATTGGGGAAGTGTCAGCCTGGTTTTTGACAAATTCCTGAAGATCAATATTGCATTGAACTTCATGCATGGCTATCTGATGATGCATAAACCATATGGAGAAAGACAGGAAACAGCATTGGAAGAACTGCAGTTGGATTTTCTTTTTTCCCTTTTACAGGTAACAACATTTCAGAAGGCACCTTGATTTAAACGGTAGTTTTTAGTGGGCTCACATATTCTACATCATTGCTTTATATCATTACTTTCATCATTGTGTTTACACCTTTCCTTTTTAATTATTATTGTTCTGTAACAAAATTATTGTTTCTTATAAATTAACAGTTTGCCATTTTGGCCATTTAAGTAATCAATTCTTCACTACTTAAAATCACTGATGTAATAAATAAAGCTGGTTGTTACTGTATATGAATTCATTGCAAATGATTCATATAACATTGTCTAATGATGAATAAATCCAGTCGACCCCATTTTTGCAACATTTACTCGTCTATTGAGAAAAGCACTCCTGAGAAAGTATTTGTGCTAGTTCACCATATTGGACAAGAAAAACTTGTTTCAAAGTTACTTTGCCTGGACGACACCAGTACCAATGCCAACTTTCTTTGGTTGTTCTGGTAAAATGAAGAAGGTACTTGTTCAGTTCAAATTCTAAAACACCTACATAGGCCAAAAGGTTTTCATAAAGTCAAAACCCACAAGCAGCATTTTTTCTGAGGAACTAACTTATCCACTATTGTTTCTAAAAAAATTGCTTTCTCTTGTCTGGCAGGACACTTGCAACAAAATGAGGTAACATATTCTGGAAGAGAATTGTTTTATATTTCAAGTCACCACAGCAAAGACAGATAATTCAAACGCGGAGAAAAGAACAAAAAAAAGCTAATAAATCGTGCAAGAGGCTCATAACAAACCAGTTATCAGTTTGTTCAGCTCAATTCTTAAAACTATTAGGATGTCTAACGAAGCTAAGTTCTGAAATTAGGGGCATTGCCTTCGAATTTAACACAAAACAAACAACATAATTAGTTTGTATTCCTGGGCCATTTTTATGTCTATAACCAAAAAGCCAAAATCATGTCCAGGGAAGATAAAGGATTCATTGAGATCATGCACCGAAACAATTTTAGTGATACATTGTTTTATCCTTCCCAATATATTCTACCCTAATCGTAGCACTCAAATCTTCAACTAGAAGGGACAATGAAAACAAATACAAGAGAAAAAGAATTCAATAAATCCTATACTTTCAGAAGTCTACAGGGGTTAAAAAAAGAAAAACATTACACTGATGGTGCCTCGACAAAGACTTCGTTGAGCATGTCATCTTCACATCCTGCCATGCGGAACAGCTCTCCATCCTTTTCTTCTTCATTTGAGAAATCACGTCTTTCAAGCTTTGCATGAGCTGCGATGAATATCATCTTCTGAGCCCTTTCAAGGCCCACCCTTGAGTTTCTGTGGACACAAAACCATTTCATGCTAGACCAATTGCACTTAAACCCGCTTGAGGTCGCATGGAGGAAGATGAGCCTAACTGCGACCTTGCCTAATGTTTTATACTCACTCAGACAAGTTTCCCATACTAGTCTGCTGCCTTGAGGATTTGCAATTTTCATCTTTCCAGTCAAAGGGTCTCGCTGTTTAACCTGAACAGCCTGTGCATACAGCGGGTCTAACCCATCTGATCTCCATTTCATAAGCTCCATTAAGGCAACATGAGCTTCTTCCCTGGAAGCCAAACGGGTTATAAGCTTATCCACGTCCTTTTCCTGCTCAAGCGTCAAGCATTTGAAAGGTGGAAGGTATTTTCCACTTGTGTCCCGCATCAAATAACGAGGGTCGAGTATAAACGCAGCAGACCAAGCTGGGTGATAGTTCTTTCTGAATCTCTTTTCAACTATTTTCTCAACTTGGCCTTCAGCGATATTGAATCTTGCACACCATTCCTTCACTTTTGCTTTCAGTTCTTGCCAGAGAGGAAGGCAATGCCCTATCAATGGCCGCTCAGCCTCAATCTCTTGAGCCATCCCTCTGATGAGCTTCATTAGTGAATAAACAGCCTCCAACTCATTCCAAAAGCCCTCACTTTGAATCATCCCAGAGACCTCTCTAGCGACAGGATCCTCAACACTCATCAACTTATATGACTCATCTAAGATAACCATTTGGAGCACACGGGCACAGCTCAATATATCCTCCAACATTGCATAAACAGGTACAAAGTCCTTTGCACCATCACATTTGCACCAAGGAACTCGAAGCAACCCAGTGTAATCAAGCTCTTGCATCCTGTACTTCTGGAAGCTATTCCTAACTTGAGATGTATTATTTACAAAATTAGCAAGCTTCAAGCAATTCTCAGTAACAGTCTTGAAAAGTTGATGCTCCTTGCTAAAATCCTTGATCAAACTAGTAAACCCCTGAACCTGACAAGGGAGATTCACCATCCACTGATACTGGATCTCCAAGTTCCTCAATGCCTCAGCCTTGTACTCATCAGAAACTATCCCCACACATCTCTGCAAACCACTACCACATATCCCCGTCACTGCCTCCCACATAATCTCCTCTGCATACTTAGACGACACTGATCCTCCTCCAGTTAACACTGCCTTGTGATACAAAATAGTTCCATTTGGAAGATTTACACTGAACTTAACCAAATTATCTTCCCCACTACAACAATTATTACTCTTCCATCCATTACACGCAACTTGAAAGAACATGGCATCTCTAATTCTAGCTTCCACCTCAGATTTTGCCTCGTGAAACCTATTGTCAAGTCTAGCACCAGACAAGCCTCTCCTTGACAAACAAGGCAAACCAACTTGATTAAGAAAAGCCCTAAACTTCGGATGCTCAAGACTTGAATATGATACTGACCCGCAAACCTCATAAAACCAATCACTCAATAACTCAAGAGCAGAATCAACCTGTTCCTTGTTTAACAAAGGACCAGGTGAGGCTTTTGGACTTTTAAGCCTCTTTACACTATCTTCCAACATTGCTAATGCACCTAAATCCTCTTTTCCACCAGATAACACCAAATCGTGACCTTTTGGAGTAAACCCAGAATTAAAGTAACCAACTTGGTCGCAGTATTTATTTGACTCGACTAAAGCTAGAGACTTTAAAGCAGTACCCATTTGAGAGCTTCTCTTTCTATGATTATTTGAAGGTGGGGAAGGCAAAGAAGATATAGGCAATGGAGAAATTGCTGAATTGGGCCTTGAAACTGATACAAAATTAGAACAAGTTCCTTTTTTGAGATGTTCAGTGGCAGTTCTTGATGGGTTTGAAGCAGAAAAAACAGCTTCACATAAACAACACTTAAGTTTAACTGCTTTAGGGAGATTTGTATCAGGGTTTTTAATCAAAATTGGCTCTAAATGAGCCCAATACCATGCCCCTTTACCCTTTATTGCCTTTGTTTTAACAGTAATCAACCCTTCATATCTCTTGTTCACAGCTCGGATTGCTGTGTCTTCATGCAGAGAAATGGAAGGGTCACTTGGTGTTGAACTTGTTGAAGCCATTAGCTAAAACCGCTGTACCCTGCAGTTTACTTCACTTTGATGCTATGTGTGATCTTTCCATGATTCATGAGGTTAGCAAATGGTAAGGTTGGTGGTTGGAGGATGGTTTTAGTGTGAGTGGGAGGTGTTTGTGGAACTGTCTAGCTGAGGTTGAAGTTCGATGGAGGGATCGAATTCAAGAGAGGATAGAAATGGTGTTTGGTAGTGTCCTGTGAAGGGACGGAGGGTAGAGAGGAAATGCAAGGTTTTGTAGAAAAAAATATTTTCTACATCAGACCTTTAGTGGTTTGTTTTGTGATTGTTTGCCGAGCGAGGAGGGAGGACTTTATCCTGAGACAAGCAAAAACAATAGCTTACCTCTGTAAATTGCAAGGGAATTAAAAGAATTTAGTTAGTTTTTATAATTTATTTTAAAAATATAGATATAAAAAAATAACTTATAAAATTTACGATCTATAAAAAATAATAAAAATATTTTCAACTAAATTTTTTTATTCTGATTAATTTTTTTATTTTTTTAAAGTAAATCATAAAAAATAACTTAAAATTACTCATAATCATTTCCGTTATTGTTTTTAATTTATTTATTTATTAATAAAATAATTTAATCTTCATTAATTACAGAGCAAGTTTTATTAAACTCTAAATTTAACTCGATGTGAAACTTAGTTAATGAATTAATAATGTTAAATATAAGAAAAATTAATTTAGTGGTTTTTTAAACTTAAATTGCAATATATATATATATATAAAACAGAATCTCTTTTTGATGGTGTCTTGGACAGTCATTCACATCCATAACATTAATTTCTTGCATCCCTTCCTTAGATAGAACAACTTGCCGTTCAACCCAAAATCCAAAAGTATGTTTCTACCTGAATTCAACTATAGGACGATGTGAAGTTTCTGACAAATTTAAATTCTATGATTGCACTGAGAAGTTTCTGAGAAATTTAAATTCCAGTGAGATGAAATCTCTCTAAGCATGATATCATCTTTAGATTTTTTTTTGTTTTTATATTTTAAAAAATTAATTTTTATTTTTTTTATATTATTTTGATGTGTTCATATTAAAAATAATTTTTAAAAATAAAAAAATATATTATTTTAATATATTTTTAAATAAAAAATATTTAAAAAAAAACTACAATTACACTCTCCAATATAACCTTACAAAATTACAGAAATATTATAACATGAATTATAGGATAACCTTTTACCGACTAGATTCCTTAGTTATATTATTTTATTGTATCCATGTTTCTTAATCTTGGCTTAATCAGAATTGAAAAACTCGTTTCACACTAGGGTTAATTTGTTTTATTGAAACAAATAAAATAATAATTTTGCTAGACTTATTTGACATGATTAGATTTTCAGTAATTCAATTAATCCAATTAAATTTATTCCAATTTATTCCAATTAAAAAATTAAAATGATATTATTTTGATAAAAATTATTAATTTTATAACATTATTACTCAAGTTTTTTTCAGGTAAAGACTCAGACCAATTTATTCAATTTTTTTTGTTTTAATTAAAATTATTAATATAAATTGATTTAATAACCTAATAATTCAGATTTTTTCCAAGCTATTCCGAGTACAAAAACAGTGTCAATACCTAGGAACACTAATTGGTAGGGTTTTTGTTCCTATCAAGAGGGAAAGAACAGGTAAAAGAGTTCAGATTTTATTGATGGTTAAGGAAGAATTTTGTGCGACATGAAAGAATATTATTGCCACA
>Ga0307515_10020920_pt1 | contig 11631 bp, 11 predicted proteins | sample 17_EM_MG_FD_194513 | JGI IMG/M metagenome (GOLD analysis project Ga0307515, IMG submission 194513) | Populus trichocarpa ectomycorrhiza microbial communities from riparian zone in the Pacific Northwest, United States - 17_EM | ecosystem: Host-associated > Plants > Roots > Unclassified | place... | reverse complement strand
AAGATGATCTGCGAGGCCAGCACCTGGCAAAGTGCGTAGCCGATGAAGGCCTTTGAGGTGACAAGGCTGCCGATATCGCGGCGGAAGCTGCTGCCTGCGGCGCGCTCGCGCCGGGTTTCCGGCAGCATGAACGCGATGACCACTGTGATCGTCAGCGACGCCGCCGTGATCAGATAGAAGATCGCGCGCCAGCCGAACGCGGTTTCCAAGAGGCCGCCGGTCAGGGGGCTCAGCATCTGCGCGATCATCATGACCGCGATCACGAGGCTGATCATGGAACTGATGCGGTCGCGGCTGTAGAGGTCGCGGATGATGGCGCGGCTCACCACCATGCCGGTCGCGCCGCCGAGCGCCTGCAGGAAGCGCGCGGCGATCAGTTGCGGCAGGGATTCGGCGAAGATGCAGGCTATGCTGGCCGCGACCATCAGCGCGAGGCCGCACAGCAGTACCGGGCGGCGCCCGAACCGGTCCGAAAGCGGGCCCATGATGATCTGCGAGCAGGCGATGCCGACCATATAGAGCGACACGGTCATCTGCGCGACCGAGATGTCGCGGCCGAAATTCGTAGCCAGCACGGGTAGCGCCGGCACCAGCAAATACAGCGAGATCGGTGCCACGCCCGTCATGGCGACGAGCATCAGCAGCATCACCTTCGACGTCGCGATGCCGCTGGTATCATCGGCGGCACCGGGCGGCTTGCCCATCACGCCATGCATTCAGGTCCGATCCGTTGTGTGGGCAGGACTGTAGCGGGATCGCTCAGCGCGAATACGGCCGTTTCGGCATGCGGCTATACCGATTTCGGGAGGCGGGTGGTGATGGTTCGTCTCGTGCGCTGCCATTATCCGCGCATGCGGGGGAATTTATAGCCGTCGGCCCCCATCGCCGCGGTGAGACGATTTGTGCTGTTCTTTTGAAACGCCGGTACTAACGGCTCGAGCTGGCCGGGTGATACCCAATCGCCGCACTACACGCGAAAACCATAAATTGGAGGGGCGATCCCAATGAACATTTCCATATGGCATCGAATTCTGGCCGTGGCGGCCATCATTGTTTTGGCCGGCAGCACCGGTGATCGCGCCCAGGCACAATCCACCCAGATCAGATTGGATTACGCAATGACGCTTTTCGCGCCGCTCGAGCCGCCGAAATCGATCAGTCCAGGACTGGCGATCGTCAATATCAAGGATGGTGGGACAGTGACCGGACCCGGCATTAGTGGCCGAATCATCGCACCGGCTGGTGATTGGCTTCGGCCCATGGCAGATGGGTCAGCGCGTGGCGATGTTCGGGCGACGCTCGTCACTGACGACAACGCATTGATCTACTTGGAATACAACAGCGTCATAAAGCCGACCAAAGAAGGGGCCGAAAAAAGCCGCGCCGGCCAAGAGCTTGGCACCGATGATGCCTATTTCATGATGACTCTGCGTTTCCACACTGCGGCAGAGAAATATACCTGGCTGAACCACGTGCAGGCGATTGGGAAAATGGTGTCACTGAAGCGGGGTGATCACGTCAAGTACGATATCTTCATCGCCCGCTGATGCGCTGCATCGGCCGCTCCATTCGATCTTAGTCTAATTTCAATGGACGGAGGTTTCTGGAAATCCTGTCATCAGAAAAGATGCAGGATGGGTCCATGCCGACTTCGGCTAAATTTCGATGCCACTACGAAGCCGTCGATACGGTTATTTTACCAGCGGCCCAGCGGTTCGAATTCTGGGAGGCTGTCGTACCGCGCCGAACCGAAGTAGATCTGGCCGATTGCAGCCGCGTCTCGGAATTCCAAGGTAAAGCCCAGGGTGTCAGCAGTGCTGCCGGGGTATTCGCCGAAATATACGCATCCCCATTCCTGCAGCAGCGCAGCCATCGGCTCTGCCAACGTGATGGTGTGGATGACATCCACTTTGTCTATGTTCTGAATGGCCGCGGTACGCGAACCGACATCAGCGATGCCAGACGAATCTCGGTACCAGGCACTCTAAATCTGCTCGACCTGAGCCAGCCCGCCGCCGTGTCATGGATAGGCGAGAACAATCGCGCACTCCATCTTTCCCTGCCGCGGCCGATCGTTACCGCAGCCTTGGGAGGGCGGGCCCTGGATAGCATAAGCATGGCCTCGGCTAGCCTCGCGCCTATGCTGCAGGCACAGATGCTGGAACTGGCAGAGATTCTGCCAAGCCTGAATACGGCGGCACGTTCAGTCGCCTTGCAGATAACGATCGATATGGCCATCACCGTCCTGATGCTGGCCACCGATCGCGATTCCTGCGACATGGAGCAGGGCGAGGATGGGCTTTTCGCCGCCGCGCGGCAATACATCCTGAGCAATATTGCTTCGCCTGCACTCACACCCGACCGGATCGCCGCCCGGCTTGGTTGTTCCCGCGCACATCTCTATCGAGTCTTTGCGCACCACGGCGTCGCGGTCGTCGAATACATCCGCGATATCCGATTGCAGCTTTGCCGAACTGCGCTGGAACGCCCACACGGCCAGCCAATGCCGATTGGCGATTTGGCATTTAGTTTCGGCTTTCAGGACCCAACCTATTTCGCACGTCTGTTCAAGCGCCGGTTTGGCTGCAGCCCACAGGAAATGCGCAGGATGGCGGGCCGTACCACTGCGCAATCGGACTAAAGACGGGCGACTTCAGAGCGGCAGCATTGCCGCCGTCGCCTCATCCAGCCACAGCTTGGTCGCGTTGTCATCGAGATGCGGGCGCACCTCGCGGTTGACGCGTTCGTGGTAGTCGTTCAGCCACTTCAGTTCGGTTGGGCTCAGCATGTTGATGTCGATCAGGTGGCGGTCGATCGGCGCCAGCGTCAGCGTCTCGAACGCGTTGATCGGCTTTTCAGCGCCGGCGACGTCGGCGCCGACAACCAGTTCGAGATTTTCGATGCGGATGCCATAGGCGTCGGTCTTGTAGTAGCCGGGCTCGTTGGACAGGATCATGCCGCGCTTCAGCGGCGCCGTGCCGAGCTTGGAAATCCGTGCCGGGCCTTCATGAACCGAGGAATAGCTGCCGACGCCGTGGCCGGTGCCATGCTCGAAATCAAGCCCGGCCTGCCACAGAAATTGCCGCGCCAGGCTGTCGAGCTGGGCGCCGGTGGTGCCGTCGGGAAAGATCGCACGCGCGATCGCGATATGGCCGCGCAGCACGCGGGTGAAGCGGTCGCGCATTTCCTCCGTCGGTTCGCCGATCGCGATGGTGCGGGTGACGTCGGTGGTGCCGTCTTCATATTGTGCGCCGGAATCGATCAGCAGCAGATCGCCAGATGATATCCGTCGGTTGCTCTTGCGGGTGACGCGGTAATGCACGATGGCGCCGTTCGGCCCAGTGCCGGCGATGGTCGGAAACGACACGTCCTTCAGCGCGCAGGTCTGGCGGCGGAAGGTCTCCAGCGCTTCGACGGTATCGATCTCGGTCAGCGCGCCCGACGGTGCCTCGCGGTCGATCCAGGCCAGAAACCGCACCAGCGCCACCGCATCGCGCTGATGCGCCGTGCGGGTGCCTTCGATCTCGGTGATGTTCTTCACCGCCTTGAGCAGCGCCACGGGATCGTTGCCGCGCACCGGCTTGCCGCCGGCGGCTGCGATCAGGCGGCTCAACGCATCGGCGGCGGTGACGCTGTCGAGCGCGATCGCTGCACCACCTTTTGCGAGTTCGGTCAGCATCGGCGTCAGCGCGTCGGATTCCCGGACATCGGCAGATTGTTCGAGATGGTCGCGGGTGAGATTGGAGAGCTTGCGGTGGTCGATGAACACGGTCGGGCGGCCGTCCTTCGGCACCAGCGCGTAGGACAATGGCAGCGGGGTGTGCGAGACGTCGGCGCCGCGGATGTTGAAGGTCCAGGCCACCGCGTGGCTATCCGACAGCACCAGGGCATCGACGTTAAGTTTGGCGATCTCCAGCCGGATGCGTTTGAGCTTCTCGGCTTCGATCTCGCCGGAAAACTGAGTGCCGTGAACCGCGACCGGGCCAAGCGGCGGGGCCGGGCGCTCGCTCCATACCGAATCGACCGGGTTGCTGTCGACCGCGACCAGTTCCGCGCCCGCCTTGGCGCAGGCCGCCGCCAGCCGCTCGGCTGCCGCAGAAGTGTGCAACCACGGGTCAAAACCGAGGCGGTCGCCGGTGGTAAGATGCTTCGTCAGCCAGTGTTCCGGCGGCGGGTCGGCCAGCGGCTCGATATGCCAGGCTTTGCGGTCGACCTGCTTGGCCGCCTGCAGCGTGTAGCGGCCGTCCACGAACACCGCCGCTTCCCTGGTCAGGACGGCCGCCATGCCGGCCGAGCCGGTGAAGCCGGTGAGCCAGGCCAGCCGCTCTTCCGATGCCGGCACATATTCATTTTGCTGCTGGTCGGCGCGGGGAATCACGAACCCCGTCAGCTTGCGCCGCGCCAGTTCCTCGCGGAACGCGGCCAGCCGGGCCGCCAGCGCCACGCCGCCTTCGGGGTCTTCGAATGTCTGGAAATGGGCTTCGAACATCGCCGGGTCACTTTGGGGTTGGGGTGGAGGGTCGGCCGTCAACATAGCCATAATTTGGCATAATCTGTGCTTGAATATCCATGTCCGCGTTAGATCGGACGGAACGGTTTGCGCTGCAAGCCGTTCACGTGACGCCGCCAGGGGAAATTCCAGGAGTGTCTCAACTCAACGAAGAGGGGATACACAATGCCTGCTTTCACGTTTGAGAAGATCTCGCCGCCCGATCGCCGTGGCCCGGTGCCTCCGATCGCCAACAAGAAGCAACGCGGCGTCATCGTCCAGATGCTGGACCGCTTCGTCGAAGCGCGCGTCAAGCGTACCCTGCGCGAGGACGAAAAGGCCGTCATCGCCCGCTACAAACCTCCTGAGTAGAGATTCTAGCCCGCGTTGCGCAGCAGCAGGCTGCTCCAGCCTTCAATGCGCAGATGACGCACCGGGACCAGCCCCCGCGCACGATAGGCGGCAATCACGGAAGCCGCCTGGGGCGTCAGCAGTCCCGATAGAATGACCAGCGCCGATGGTGCCAGATGCCGCGCCATCGGCGTTGCCATTTGCCGCAACGGATTGGCGAGGATGTTCGCCAGCACCAGATCGAAGGGACCTGCTTGCGCGAATTCGGGCGCCGAAAAGCCGGTGGCGCAGATCGCCTGCACCAGATGCCCCGAAACGTTGAGCCGCGCATTTTCCCGCGCGACCCGCACCGAGAGCGGATCGATGTCGCTTGCCAGCACGTTTTCCTGCAGCGCCCTGGCCGCGGCAATCGCCAGCACCCCGGTGCCGGTGCCGAGGTCGAGTACGCGCTGTGGACGCCAGGCCTTCAGGACATGGTCGAGCAGCAGCAGGCAGCCGCGCGTGGTGCCGTGATGGCCGGTGCCGAACGCCAACGCGGCCTCGATCTCGATGCCGATCTTGTTGGATGGCACCCGCGCGCGGTCGTGGTGGCCGTGCACGACGAAACGCCCGGCCGGGACCGGGACGAGGTCTTCAAGGGTGGCCTTGACCCAGTCCTTGGCCTCGACGGTGTCGAAGGCGATATTTTTCGCGATCTCCGCGCCGGCCGCATGGGTCACGAGTTCGCGCACCCGGGCCTGGTCCGGCGCGTCGGCGAAATGCACGGTGACGTCCCAGCGGCCGCTCTTACCTTCAAACGCGGCGACCGCAGCCTCGCCCTCAAAAAAGACTTCGGTAAGCATGTCGACAACATGCTTGGCGGCGATCTCACTGCCGACGGCGAAACCGGCGCGATAGGTAGAGGGGGTGGAGGTCATTGTGGAACCACAGGAATTGGAACAAGAGCTCAAACTTGAGCAAATTTCAGTTCGTAATATCGCGAAAACTTACACATTGGCCGTTAGAACAACCTTAGATTTTTATCCGTAGTTCCACGGACAGGAACCGGGGGGCTCTCGGTTCCATGAGTACCAAACCGAGGTTGAACCGCCATGAAGTCTCTCATTTTGTCGTTTTTCAAGGATGAAGCCGGCGCTACCGCGATTGAATACGGCCTGATCGCCGCCGGTATCGCCATTGCCATCATCACTGCCGTCAACGGCGTCGGCACCCAGCTCAGCGGCACCTTCAACACCGTCAGCAACTCGCTGAAATAACCTGACCTTTGCGGGATTTACTAGAGCGTTTTCCAGCGAAGTGGACACCGGTTCGCGTCAAGAAAACGCGTCAAATCAAGAACCTAGAGTCCCGTTCCGATGCAATCGGAACGGGGCTCTAGCCCGATTGCCGGCACAAGACCAAATCTTCTAACCACTGAGACCGGGCGCGCTGAGGCGCCCGGTCTTTTTGTTTTAATTCAATTGCAAATCATCGCGGTTCGAATTTGTAGCGAAAATCGCAGCATGGTGCGCCTTGCATCAGCGTCTGGGTGCGGCGGAAGCTGACGTCGCGGCCACCGGAATCGGCAATGTCGGCGTCGACATGGCAGATCAGCAATGCGCCGAGTTCGGGTTCGCCGAGGCTGCGAAAGAATTCCGCGAAGCGGCAGCTGGTGATGTCGAACTCCAGCGCTTGCCTGTCACGGCGATGCATGTCGAACGTGACTTCCCGTTCGGTCACCTCGGCGAGCGCGGAATTCATCTTGGCGAATTTGCGCCCCGCGCTGCCTTCGATGCTTTTCCCGATCTCGGCGAATATCTGCTTCGACCACTCGCGCAGCGCGCCCCGCACCAGCGCGTCGGCCTTGTCGCGGCCGATCTCGGCGCGCATCGCCCGCATCACGGGCACCAGCACTTGGGCCTGGATCCGGGTCTTTTCCAGCAGCGAAATGTTCGGGTTCACCATGAAGTCGTCGAGTACACCCATCGTCTCATTCCCTGATTGGTTGAGCGGTAGCGGCCGGGCGGGGGCCGTTCGGTAGTGTCAGTTTGAGATTTTTGGAGGGGGGCTTTGCCGGAAGTGTTCAACGGCACCATCGATATGAACCCAGTCATGTTTCGTTTGCTCTTCAACGGATATGACGGGGGCTGGATATTTTGGATTTGCCATCGCACCGACTGCAACGCCGATCAGCGCGGGCAGATTGCTGAGTTTCCAGTAGAGCGTTGAGCCGCACTGTGGGCAAAAATAGTTATGGATGTTCCCGCCGCTTGCGGCGGCGTGCGTGAACTCCTTTGCGGTTCCTGAGATGGTGACAACCTCGGCGCGGTAATAAGCGCCGACACCGAACGGCGCGCCGGTTCGGCGTTGGCAGTCGATGCAATGACAGGCAACGACCATCCTGGATGGTTGTTCTGGAAGCGAGATCGTAACTGCACCGCAGCTGCATCTGGCGTCGCCCATCGGAAAAACTCCCACGTTTTCTAAGCTAGATCTCAAGCTGAGACACACCGCCCGTTCGGTAGTGTCTCAGTTTGAAATTTCACTACAGCACGAACCGATAAACAATGTAGGCCACAATCGGTACGACCATGCCGACGACGATTACGATTGCTACTACCAAGCAGGCCAATATCCGAAGTGCCCTGTTCATTTTCCCCTCTTGCGAAGCTTACCGCTAAGCATCAAACTGAGACACCACCGCCCGTTCACAGTTTATCACCCTTAACGCAGCACTTGCCCACAGGGCCTTCCACAGGAACATACAGCGGCTTTCCACAGCCAGCCCTGCCGATTTGCACCGCTCACGCACCGCTTTATCCACCGGCCATCCCGCGATTTTCCACACCTTCTCCACTGGTCGGAATCGCAGATTTCAGCGCTTGTTAGCCGATTAATTCACCTTCGATTCACAGCGTTCCCAGATCGAGGCTGCGATCCCGGAGGCTGGAACTGGCCGTTAAATGGGCGGATGCCAGGATCGCTCCCATAAATATAACAAGGGAGGAATTGAAGTGGCAAAGATTACGGCAGTACTTGCAGTCATGTGTGCGTTGAGTGCTTTCGTGACCTATCCGTCGGCCGACGAACGCCGTCAGTCCGCGATGGAGACGATCTCGCCGCTGGCGATGTCGCAGGTCGCGCGTTCGCCGCTCCCGACGGAAGCTTACGACGCCATCTAACTATCGAGCAGGGCGTGACGCCGACGCCGGCGTCACGCCCCTCAACCAAACAGCGCGCGGTGATCGCCCAGGATCGCCTTCGCGGCGTTGTGACCGGGCGCGCCGGTGACGCCGCCGCCGGGATGCGCGCCGGAGCCGCAATGATAGAGGCCTTTCAGCGGCCCGCGATAGTCCGCATGGCCCAGCATCGGCCGCGCCGAGAACAACTGGTTCAGCGTCAGCGCGCCGTGGAAGATGTCGCCGCCAAGCAGCCCGAACTGACGTTCCAGATCCAGCGGTGACAACACCTGCCGGCCGAGCACGCTGGCCGCAAAGCCCGGTGCATATTGATCCACCGTCGCAATCATGAGATCGGCCACTTCCTCGCGGTGATCGTCCCACGACCTTCCGTCCGGCAATTGCGGTGCGACGTGCTGGCAGAACAGGCTCGCGACATGCTGGCCAGCTGGCGCGAGGGAATCATCGAGCGTTGACGGGATCAGCAGTTCGACCACCGGCGCGCGGCTCCAGCCATGCTCGCGCGCGTCCTGCCAGGCGCGGTCCATGTAGTCGAGGCTCGGCGCGAGGATGATCCCGGCGGTGAGATGATCGCCTTCGCCGGGCAGTGCCGTGAACGAGGGCAGGGCGCTCAGCGCCACATTCATCCGGAAGGTGCCGGAGCCGTTGCGCCAATGGCTGATGCGATCGAGGAATTCCGGCGCCAGCGCGCCTGAAGGCACGAGGCGCGTGTAGAGCAATTTCGGATTGACGCCGGAGACGACGTATTTCGCGCGGATCGTCTCGCCATTGTCGAGGATGACGCCAACGGCGCGGCCGCCTTCGACGATCACCTCGCGGACGCCGGCGTCGAGTTCGATGTCGACGCCATGGCCACGCGCCGCGCGCGCCATTGCCTGTGTGATCGCACCCATGCCGCCGATGGCGTGGCCCCACACGCCCTTCTTTCCGTTCACCTCGCCGAACGCGTGGTGCAGCATCACGTAAGCCGAACCGGCCGCGTAGGGACTGGCGTAATTGCCGACGATGGCGTCGAAGCCGAACAGTGCTTTGACGAGGTCGCTGTCGAAGCGTTCGTCGAGCATCTCGCCGGCCGAGCGCGTGAACAGGTCGAGCAGGCTGCGCTGCTGTTCCAGCGACAGCTTTTTCAGGATGCTGGCGGTGCCGAGCGCATTGAAAGTTTCGCGGATCGCGCCGACGCCAAAGCCCTCGACGATGTTCGGCGGCGCGCGCAACACCAATTGCCGCAATACGTCGGCGATGCCCTCAAGCTCCTGCGCGAACTTGTCGAAGCGATCGGCATCGCGCGGGCTTAGTTTGGCGACCGAATCCCGCGTGCGGCCCTCGCCGGTGAGGAGATAGCTGCCATCGGGCGCGGGCAGGAAATTCTGCACGCGGCGTTCAACGATGCGCAGGCCGTGATCGGCCAGCCTCAGGTCTGAGATGATCTGCGGGTTGAGCAGGCTGACGGTGTAGGCCGCCACCGAATTGCGAAATCCCGGATGGAATTCCTCGGTCACGGCGGCGCCGCCGACCACCTTGCGGCGCTCGACCACTTTCACGCGCAGGCCGGCCATCCCAAGATAGGCTGCGCAGGTGAGGCCGTTATGCCCCGCACCGATGATGACGATGTCTGTTTCGTTCATGTCCGCTTCAAGAAAGTTTGATTAGCATGATTGGTCATTCCGGGATGGTCCGTAAGGACCAGACCCGGAATCTCGAGATTCCGGGTTCGATGCTTCGCACCGCCCCGGAATGACGTTGTCTTATCCTGCATTGCTCACCATGTTGCCATATGCTCCATTAACCGTCTCTGGCGCTTCCATGCCGGAATTCCGCCCACCGGCTCCCGCCGGGTCCACGCCGGAGCTTGCATGAGCCCTTCAGAACCGTCCGCCGCCACGGACTTGTCGTCCGATTCCCGGAACCGGCTGGTGCTGGTCGTCTACACCGCGGCGATCTTCGTCAGCGCGCTGCTGCTGTTCTCGGTGCAACCGCTGTTCACCAAGATGGTGCTGCCGCGGCTTGGCGGCTCGCCGGCGGTGTGGTCGGTGGCGATGGTGTTCTTCCAGTCGTTGCTGCTCGGCGGCTACGCCTATGCGCATTTCCTGATGCAGCTGCGTAACCGCGCGATCCCCGTCGCCGTGCATCTGGTGCTGCTGGTCATTGCGATGCTGACGCTGCCGCTGTCGATCTCGGGCGGCTGGGGCGATCCGCCGAACTCGGGCTATGCGATCTGGCTGCTGGGTCTGTTTGCGGTCTCGATCGGGCTGCCGTTCTTTGCGCTCGCCGCCAACAATCCGCTGCTGCAGGCCTGGTTCGTCCGCACCGGTCACCCCAGCGGTCCTGATCCTTACTTTCTCTATGCATCCTCGAATATCGGCAGCTTCCTGGCGCTATTGTCCTATCCGGTGCTGCTGGAGCCGATGTTCACGTTGCGCACGCAAAACCTGATCTGGACCGGCGGCTATGGCCTGCTGATCGTCCTGATCGCAAGTTGTGGCGTGTTGTTGTTGCGCTCGCCGGCCAATGCCGCCGAGCTCAATATGCCCGCCGACGACGCGGACGCGCCGGCGCCGTCATGGATGATTCGGGCGCGCTGGATTTTCCTCGCCGCAGTGCCGTCGGGCCTTCTGATCGCGGTCACGGCGCATATCTCCACCGACGTGGCTGCCGCTCCCTTGCTCTGGGTGCTGCCGCTGTCGCTGTATCTGTTGACCTGGGTGCTGGTGTTCCAGTCGCGGCCGCTGCTGCCGCACAAATGGATGCTGCTGGCGCAGCCGCTGGCGATCGCCGGCGTCATCGTGCTGCTCGCCTTCGGCGGCGAGCAGAATCTGCTGCTGACGCTCGGCGGGCATCAATTGTGTTTCTTTGTCATCGCGATGGCCTGCCATGGCGAGCTGGCGCGCACGCGCCCGGCCGCCAAATATCTCACCGGTTTCTATGTCGCGCTGTCGTTCGGCGGCATGGTCGGCGGTCTCTTTGCCGGCCTGATCGCGCCGTTCGCGTTCTCCTGGATCGCCGAATATCCGATCCTGCTGGCGTTGGCCGCACTGTGCCGGCCGTCGGGCAATGAGCGATTGCCGCGCTGGAGCCATTGGTATTGGCTGTTCCTCGCCGCATTGGCCGTGGCGCTGATCGGGCCGTCCTGGTCGACCGGAAAGGTGATGCATTGGCTCGACGATCACCGGGTCTGGATGATCGGCGCGGTCGGTGTGCTCTCGGCGCTCCTGGCGCTCGGGCTCAATGCCAGCCGCTGGAAGATATTCGCGACCGTGGTGGTGGCGCTGGTGCTGTTGCGCGCTTACCCTTCCGACGACGGCCGGGTGGAAACCGTGCGAAGCTTCTTCGGCGTCCACAAGATCGTGGTGACCTCGGACGGCCAGTATCATGTGCTGATGCACGGCACCACGATTCACGGCGCCGAAAAATTCAAGAACGATGATGGCACGCCGGTCACGGGACGGCCCGAGCCGATCACCTACTACCATAAAGACGGCGGTATCGGTCAGGCGATCACGTCGGTGCGCGAGCGCAAGGGGGCTCCGCTGCGGGTGGCCGTGATCGGGCTCGGCTCCGGCACGCTGACCTGCGCCTCGCTGCCGGGCGAAGACTGGAAGTTCTTCGAGATTG
>Ga0307515_10020919_pt1 | contig 11631 bp, 2 predicted proteins | sample 17_EM_MG_FD_194513 | JGI IMG/M metagenome (GOLD analysis project Ga0307515, IMG submission 194513) | Populus trichocarpa ectomycorrhiza microbial communities from riparian zone in the Pacific Northwest, United States - 17_EM | ecosystem: Host-associated > Plants > Roots > Unclassified | place... | reverse complement strand
ATAGCTCTTATATTAAACTAAAATTTTAAAAGTAACTTTAAAGGCGCTAGACTAGTTAAGAATTTAAACTTATATATATAGATTCGCTTATATATATAGTATCGGTAAATACATTTTATAGATCTTATAGCTAGTAGTATTAGTATTTATTACTTTTTAAAATTATAATTATAGATAGCTTTTATTCCCGTAAGGACATAAGCCTATATACTTATTTACTCCTGTAATAATAAGGCCTATATAGTAGGCTATAGTATAGGCAAATTGCTAAAGGGTTTAGGAATAGGAGAACGGAAGCTATAGGGCATTAGTTCCTATATAGGAGAGGAAAATATAGCTATTAGCTTTTATAGGGGAGTAAAAGCTATATAGGAATATAAGCTATAGGGGATTAGTTCCTATAAGGCGATAGAATATATAGGCATTAGCACCCATAGAGGATTTATTACCATAGGGGATTTATTACTATAGGGGATTTATTACCATAGGGGGTTTATTACTATAGGGGATTTATTACTATAGGGGATTTGTTACTATAGGGGATTTATTAAAGTAGGGGACTAGCTTCTATAGGGCGGCGAAATATATAGGCATTAGCTTCTATAGGGGATTTATTTAAGTAGGGGATTAGTTAGAGTAGGGGATTTATTCTTCTATAGCCTCTATTTAGCGGTATAAGGCGGCTTCTAATAGGCTAGGAAGTAAATTATATATTTTATAGAAATATAAAGCCTATATAGGATAGTAGGGTATAGAGACCTAATAATCTAGCGGAAGATTAGGTTATCCACTTTTCTAGGTTTATTTAGCCCAAGCAATTTACCCTCCGCTGTTTTATATACGTTTCGACTTAAGCTACTACCTAGCCTTAGCCGCCTAAATCCCTATAAAACTTTAACTTATATAGTAGAATACAGGATAACAAAATATTATTCTATATACCCTGCTAACACCTCTAGATCCTTTTATGCTTATTAAAGAATCTCTTTTATCTAGGAATAAAGCGCCTTATCTTCCTTCTCCTACCCCCTATCTATTAGGAAAACTACCTTCCGCAGCCTATTAACCTACGGCTTTAGCGGTTAGTAGTAGGGTATAAATACCTTAGCTATACGGTTAAGAAAATAGCCTTCTCTACTTACTAGCCCCAATTTTAACTTAGCCAGCTTTATAGTATTCTTATAGTTCTAACACTTAAACTTAGTTGGACTAATATCTTTACCTAATCTATTATAGTTGTATGTATATCTAGAAAAGCACTGTAAGGGATATTATTGCGGTCACCTTGGGTTGCCCTTAGGACAACCCCTAAACGCCCTTTAGATGGTCGCCGGTCACGTGCCAGAGGCACGTGCCCGTAGTATATAGTCTCAACAATCCTAGAGGCCTTACCTCCTTAAGGATTCGTCTCTCTTACCAATTTATCCTATTCCACAATCGTGTCCTTATAGCCCCCTGTCTATAAGATCCCCTTATAAGCACCTAGAAGAACGACTCCAGATTATGCCTAAAGGAGTATTTCTCGCCTAGAAGCACTTCTATAGCTATAAACGCTCTTATACCGGTCTTATCCCGTACTCCCAAAAGTTCTTTTTACTTCTCTTTAATTACGAGATTAAAGTTAATTAAGAATGCCGGCTAAGAAGGATTGTTATTTTCCTTGTTTATTATAAGGTTGCCTATTAAAATATTATATTAGATAATACCGGCCTACGTATATAAAGACTCGTATCCTTTAATGCTACCTTTTAGTATAGTAAGTATTGCAGCCTAAGAGCCTGCCTTATAAAGAGGCTTCCTATAGTTACTAGTAATAACGCGTCAATATACGTAATTCTATATAATAGAGCGCTTAGTTAGAGAGGTTAAATACGGGCGCTTACTAGGCAGTAATGGGGCACTGTAGCTAGAAGACCTCTTTCTACTAAAACTTTAACCTTTTCTTATACTACCTTGTACTCTATCTAGTCTTAGAGGCATTATTAAGCCTTCTAACTTATAGTTTGTCGCTTTTATAATATTTAGCCCCTTGCGGATATTATAGATATTATTATCTTGTCTATCTACGTAAATAGTCTTATAGTAATAGTACCTAGCTACGTTAACCACTCCCTTCTTTAATATCTTATATAGCAGTTTACCTTCTTTCTCGCGCTCTAGGTACTGCTATAAGTCTTTAATAATAAAGGGTATTTTAGGTGTCCCCTTACGGTATACTTTTTAGTAAGTAGTTGCTTAACTAGTAATACAGCGTACCTGCTTTATAAGTTTATTAAGGATAAAACGCTTAGTCTGGTTATTGCGTACAATTTTAATATACTATTTACCGTCCGATATTAAAATAGTAGGGTTAAACCCAAGCTGCTCCTTATTTATCTAAAGAAATCCTAATATTGCCAAGGTAAATTATAGTCCGTCTTTGTTAATATTGAATAGTAATAATACAATGCCTCCTACCCGGTTATACTTCTATAGCCGTATAATAGATTTATAAAGGGTAAAGCCTGGGATAAAGCGACGAGTATTCTAAGCGGCGAAGACTTCTCTTATATATTTTCCTAAATTAAACTATACCTGTAAGGCTATATTGGTATTTAAATTACTCTTTAGCTCTTCTAGCACAAGTATATACAATTAATGGCATTAAGAGCTTTCACTAGCTATTAGATTATCTATAAAACTAATATCTAGCTTTTACTTTGCTATAGACCCTTATAAGGGCTGCTTAGTATATATGATAAGCGTTTGTTATATCTTTAGGGCGGACCTATACTCCTCTACAAAGTCTAAAAATAATTTTATTAGGTTATTAAACTACTTTAGGATATTATCTTGCTCTATACTTTTAGGCTAGTTATACTAGCCGCCCTTAGCGTATAGTGGATTGTCCCCTTCCTTGCATTTCTTAAAAACGGCAGCGCTTACCTCTTTAAGACCTTCTACTCCCCTAAAGAATGCTTTATATAAGCTAGGAATTCCTATATAAAGAGGGCCTAGCTCCTCCTTTAGAATATAATCTACGTATTTCCTATATTTAGACAAGTTAGTAAAGCTGCCTATACTATACAGATATAGGGTTTATTAAATGTGGAGTAGTAGCAGTTAGGAAGGAGGTATAGACTTTATTATAGTAGCGTATACCTTTTCCTAGATAATCTCGTTAGGCTTAATACAAAGAATTGTATTTAAGAGAGGTAGGAACTATTTAATATTAAAGCCGTTAGAATTAACTGCTAAATTAAGTCTTAATAGATTACTAAAAAGGCTTTTATTACTACCGTTAAATAGCAATAAATAAGAAGTAGAAAGGCTCTATAGAGCGAGTATTAGATTAAGTAAAATATCCTTTAGTTCTACAAGCGTTAGATAGAGCTTACACTAGGTAAATTAACGGTTACCTTTATTACTTATCTAACGCGACGCATTTAAAGAGTTAGAAACACCTAGATCCTTATAAGTTGAGTTAAATAAATTATAAAAACCATTTAGTCCCTCTCCGATAGGTTTTATTTTAATTATCTTTAATTTAAAGAGATTTGCCATTATGGGAGAACGCGCTAAGAGCTATATTAGGAGGGCCGATGTAGTAGGTGGGTAGGTAGGCAATAAGGGGAGATTAAGGAGGCTAGTATATAACGGAGGGTATAATAGTAGAGAAGTAAATAAGTGTAGGGAGGTTAAGGACACGTTAAGCGCGTCTTGTAATAAGGAAATGATAAGGAAAAAAAGGTAAAAAAGAAAGTAAGGTGCGAGAGAGATAGATTAAAGATTAGGCGTAGAAAAGTTAAGCCGATCTAATATGGCTTAGACTAAGGCTTTATAGAGCTTAGTTAAATACTAAGCCACAATAACTAAAAATGCAATGGTCTATGACTAATTATACCTATTAGTTTTAGTTTGTTCCGTAACGTATAAGGCTCTAATATAGTGGGGCTCTTATATAGCGGGGCTCTTATAAAGAGAGCGGGTTAATTATAGGGTTGATCCTATAAGCGCCTATAAACGATTATATAGCTAGTCCTAAAACGAGCTAAACCTAATATACTAAATATAGTCGCTAGCGAAACCGGCTTCCCCTTAAGCGTAGCTATTGTAAACTTTTTATATAAGGGGCTTATAGCTTTAGTGGTGAAAAGTTACTAGTATATTTTAACTGGGTTATAGGTAGGCGATAAAGGTAAATCCCTATAAAGCTGTTATATTCTATAAACATTTATTAACCAACACTGGCTTAGTAGCTAGGATAAAAAACTCTAGACTAGAGAGCGACTAGACTTAAACATATAATAGTGGAACGTAGTTCTGCTCGCTTTAGATACTAAGCTTAGTTAGATCTATTAACTTATTACTAATTAAGTATATAAATGCGGTAAACACTTACTATAAAGGGCAGGGCTAGTTTAAGCTTAAATTTAACAATAAGTAAACATATAATAACTAAAGAGCGTACTATTTAAGCTAATAAATTTCCTCCTTAATTCTATAGACTTCTCTTTTTTTTTTTTTTTAATCCGATTGTATTATACTACGTATAATACTGCGCATGCAGCCTCTAGGCTATGGCGCTACAGTTCTATATACATGAATCCTTTCTAGGCAGCTTAACATGTACTAGTAGCTATGCCCTAGTAGTTTATAAACCCCTAAGGGCTTACAGCTCCTTAGTAAAATACTAAGTTACTACAACTACTAGGGAATGAGAAAACGATAGGAAAAATCCTAACCCCTATCCCTGTCCTTTTGCAATTTGTTTCTGTTCTTTTGCTCTCTAATATCTTTTTAAGAGCCTAGTAGGAGTTGCCTCCTTCTAGAATCCTATATTTTGTCTATTCTTTTATAGAACCCTCTAAGCTAGTACTGCGTACTAGTTTAGCTGCTTTAAGTATCTCGCAGTCTTTGCTATTAGCAAAGTGATTTCCTTTACAATTGATGCAAAGAGGGGTAGTATGTTGACAAGGCTTGCCTGTTATTGTACAGGTAGAACAGGAGTGGTCTTTTATAGACTTCTCTATCCTTAGGCTAAGCATGCCCTTTTTCTCTTAAATACCATAATCTTGTTTCTAGCCTTTACAACCTATTTATCTCTATAATCTAAAGTTTTATTACTACCTCTCTTAAGAGTGTGGATTTCGTTTTAAAACCGCCTAATAGTATCTCTTATTTCTTCCCAGTTACTTCTTAGGCTATTAATCCAATTGTTAACCTTCCCTAGATAACTTATAATATAGTAGTTACTTTCTTTAAGGCCGCTAACTTTCCCGTTAATTTAGCTAAGCCTATAGCTAAGTTAATTAACTATACTACTTAGTCTTTCTATTACCCCTAATAGAGTAAGCTAGGGGTTAATAAGCTTTATTAGAAAGAGTTACTAAGCGGACTATATTAAGATGACTTCTTTATCTTATTAGTGTGGGGTAAGTATTTCCTTATAGTTCCTTCCGTATTAGCCTTATTGTTCTCTAAATTACTCTTACGTTCTAGTGCTAACTAAATATCCTACTTATATTAGTAAGCTAGCAAAGGGACAAAACCACAGAAAGTAACTATTACATACCCGCCCTACTGCATTAAAGGCCTTATTAAAGTCCTTAGGATTAAAAGTAAGTGGTATATTTTAGCTCCGTCAGCGGTATCCCGTAAAGGATTTAATTTAGAGCGTACCTTAATTTAATATAATATAGTATCCTCTATTATAGCGTCCAAGTCGCTTATTATTAAAAAGATAAGGCAGCTAATAGTTTAAGTGTCTTTATAAGAAAGTAAGAAGGGATTTCCTTAAAGGATACTGTACTTAATATAGGTCTAGTTAAAGAATATAGAGGCCTTTTATATCCTGCTCCTTTCTACCACTTAGCTAATAGAAGAGCGGACGGTAGGCTCCGCTTTAACTATACCTTAAAAGTTGAGCTAATTTACTAACTTAGGGATACTAGCATAGTATTATAAATGCACTATAATACAGCCACGATAGGAGTATAATTCTTCCCTATCGATACCCTACTTTGCTATACCTCTATAGGAGGGTTATATTAAATAATAAGGGCTAGTATTAACCCCTTTCTTCTAATTATTCTAAGACGGCAATATAGAGGTAGCTAGTTAAGCGTTACTTTATATAGCAATGCCCATCTAGTTGCGTAGCTTTACTTAAGCCCTATTACACGCCTTAACGTAACTTCCTATTACCTTAATAAATTAACAGCTAACAAGTCTGGCTTAAAGTTAAAATAAGGTAAATAGGCAATTTAGCTTTTAGACAGCCCTAACAGTATAGGGTTTAGAGGCGTTTATATAAAGTTATAAACTAGAACTAGAAGCCAATAATAACTCCCTAATAATGCCTTACCTAGTAGGAATAGTATTATATAATCTACTTCTAACACCTACCCTTTACAGAGTAGAATACTGCTTAAGTAGTAGACTTATCTTAGCCAGTTAATCTTATATATTTACTCCCTATCTATAGTAAAGAAGCTATTAGTGCGTTATAGGGTGGTTTAATTAACATTCTAGCTAAGCCCTTTATAAGCGCTCCGCCTTATATAGGTAGTATAATAACTTTTATTAATCTACCTTACATTAAGGGAGGACTTATATTTAAGACACTAAGTAGCCAGTACTTAGAGGTATATAGACTTATACCCTTATTTATACATTTTACTACGTCCTTATTTCTATAAATAGTCGGTTTACTTTTTACTTATTATTCGTCTATTAGAACACTCTATCTTCTCCTTTTTTTATTAGCTATTTTATCTAGTTATTAATATTAATCCTCCTCTTCTCTATAATAACTATTTTAGAATTTGCTTTAGATCCTCGCTTATAAAATTAACTATAAAAAAAAGCTAAACGCACTATTATAGATTTAAGGCGTTAGTGTTAGCCTAAGTACTATTAGACTTCTTAGTCTTTGTTCTATATAGGTACCCTCTAGACTATAAAATCGCCCTTCTCCATTATGCTCTTTCTAGGAATAATTAAAAACTATACTTATAATGGTATATTTAAATTTAGCAACACTCTTAAAAGCCTATTAAGCAGCCTAAATAAAGTTTAATAATAAATAACCTAATAAAGAGGCCGGTATAGGCTTATGAAGATCCTTATATCTTAAGCTAATAATTAAGGAGAAAAGGCTAAAAGTAGCTTTAGAGCGTAAGATACCCACCAAGGATTAGGTTTATGCCGTCTTATTTAGCTTATAGATAAATATACTCCTTCTTACCGTTCCCGTTAGCTTTATAGTTAATTATCTTTATATTAACAATATTACTATATTTATTGTTAACTTTATTGCCATTATTCCGCTTACTATAATACTTAGTTATACTACTAAAGAGATTACGCTCCGCGCCGGTAATATATTAAATAGTCTTTTAAATATAACTTTTAGGTATATTTCTCCGCTTCTTATTTATCCTAATATTATCTAATATTTAGCGCAGAAACGCTATTAAATTAATTATCTCTATCTTAGCCCTATCTAAGGGCCAGATTACTATTATTAAAACTTCCTTAATTAGTAGTATGCTTTTAAACTTACTCCTTATCCTTAGTATATACTTCTTTTTTAGAGATATTAACTAGATGGAATAATATTTTAATATAATAGTAGTAGATACTACGGCCGGTCTTCTAGCTCTATATATTAGCGGTCTAATTATTCTAACCGCCTTCTACTCTACGCTATTAAGTAAGTTTAATAATAGCTTTAAACCTATAATAGATACTAACCCACGGAGCTATAAGCCCTAATAGCTCTATACTTAATTAGGAGCTTTCCTATAGAATAGCTGTTATCCTTCTAATTATATACGTTTACTACCTTATATTTTAATTAAAGTTATATACCAAAATGTGTAATACTCTAAGCTAAAGGGCTCCTAAGCGTAAATCCTCCTAAGTTAAGTAGGGTATATCTCTCCGTAGTATTATATAGATTAGCGCTAGAGCGGCAGCTATATCTAGAGGTAGAGTAAACCAAAAATAGCTTATATAGGATTTAAATGTAAAAGAGGAAGACGACAAGATTAAGGAGCCTAAATTAACAATCTAGGGTGCAATTATAACCCTTAGATTCTCTACTGCGTTAGTCGCCTTCTATTCTAAGTTTATGGTTAATAGTATTAGTAATATTACGGCAAGCGGCACCATATCTACTACTTTTATTAGTTTTATCCTACTCCTAATTATTAGAAACGCTACTAAGTATATAATAGCGGTTATAGTAGCTTATAAGGATAAAATAAGTCTAGCAATTAATATTACTATTAGATTTAGTATATAAATCGCTCTTCTAGTTCTCCCCTTTATTATTATACTTAGTTAGATTATAGGCCAGGATTATATAATGCTTTATTTTAATACCTTTCTAATTACTGTTTTATTTATTACCGTACTCCTAGTAAACTATCTTATTTAAAATAGTAAATTTAATAAGTTTTCCTTTCTATATAGGTAATCCACTTTAACTAATACTAAAATAGATTGGCTTAAAGGCGTTCTTATTATGGCAATCTATACTATTATTATAGTTGCTGGCTGGTTTTATCTAAAACTTATTTTAGATCCTCTCTATCCTACTTAGTTTAAGCCTCTAATTACTATCTTACTCCTCTATTAGTGTTAACCAGTTTCTATTACCTAGAGCTAAATAGAATTTTTATAAACTGTATATATAGCTTTCTAGCAAACTCTAGGCTAATCTTCTTATATCTATTAAGCCGTCTAGGTTGCCTAGAATGCTATTTTATTTTATTTTATTTTATGTATATATATAGATTATGTCTTATTATACTATTCTCTACTACTTAAATCCTCTTGCATACTTATTATACCTATAATAATACGAGAATAATTACTACTATTAACGAATTAATACGCCTAATATATCTCTAGTATAATAGATATATAGGACAGGTAACTATATATAGTTATAATAGCGCTAATACCAGCGAACTAAATATATCTTAGTATATAGATATTTACTATATAAGCGTACGGTATCTAAGCTATAATGTAATATTATTATCTCTTTAGCTACTTCCGTTAAAGTCTTACATAATAGCTCTTTTGCTACTATAGTGCCTATTACTTTACTTAAAGATAGCACCTAAAAATCCCCTAAATGCCCTTATTCCGTATACTGCTTAGCTTACTTCTTAATCTAGTAAGCCTTTTACCTTAACTTCTTCTATTTTTACCTCTAATTATATATTTACTAGAAGCACCTAGCCTATATATAAGCACTCTATGGCTTAGGCTATATTAGGTTTTAACTCTATATTTATAGCTTTATAGCAGTGCGGTCGCTTTCTTCTTAGTTAGAATTAGAAATACTATTTATTATATTTAAACCCTCTACTTACTTAAACGCCTTATTATACTCTAGGTTGCTTACCTTTAACTTAAACGTAGAGTTTAATGGGCTTTAGCCTGCGTTTATGGCGATATCTAGGTAGTTAGGGCTAATAAAATTCATTAGAACTGTGTTGCCTCGGCTAGGCCGGATATTACGTTCCTTTTAGTGTTTTTAATGTGGTGGAACCGCGGCTTATTAGGGGGTAAATAGTAGAGGCGAAGGTAAGGGGGTAGCCTTTGGCTTAATAGGTTAAAAACTAGGGGAGCGAGAAAGCGTATTATTAGAGTTATAGTATAAGCTAGACATAAAAGGACACAGAAACATAAAATATAGTTAGTTAGGAGGTATAGGTAGGAGAAGGGATCCTTAAGGGTATTCGCTTATTAATATTGGCTTGTTGTTCGCTTGGGTGTAAACGTTCTACTTGCACCTCCTTCGCAAAGTGGATCGTAGCTTCGACCGCGCTAATGTCTGGGAAACGCCACCTCGACAAGGGTGTGGCCGGAGCGGGTCGGCCATCCTCCCTACTAGCGCGCCACCTAGAACATCTACGTAATGACCATGCTGACACACCTGCATCATGAGGCACAACTATTTATGTTAATGATGCTGCTTGTTAGTGCGTATCCCTAGCTAATGGGGGTTCAGTTTTATGAATGTAGATACTAATCGCAACTTCCATATTATTTATTAATACTATAACTGCCTACCTTTAGAGAAGTAAACTACCTAAATATTTTAAAGTAATAACTATGGCGACAGCAGTAATCTAAGTATACCGTTGAATTCTCTAGCTGTTACAAGATGAACCAAAACTGCAACTAGCGATTGCTGAATCTTCGGCAGCCGTCACCCTAACAGCGCAGAAATCGGCTTATCACGCCGTCAGCGGCACCACGGAGGCCGGTTGCTTTGGAGCCAGCCGCCGCAGGACTCATCATCTGTTGGGGCCTGACGCATGCTTGGCACATATGTGTCGAAGTTGCAATTATATGGTTCGCATTGGGCAAGGATAAAGGAGGCCTACGGCTATACCTTTATAGTTATTTTATTAATAGGGTGCAATCTAACGCAACCCTTTAAGTACCCCAGTGCTACTCTAAAAAGTAGATATAAGAATGCCCGCAACAGTAAGTGGGACAGATGCGCCCTAAAGATTATTAGGGTATTTCCTTTACCACTAAATCTAAGCTCTAAAAGATATACCTAGGATAACAACATAAATAATAACTACATGGAGTGCGGAAATAGCATATCTTGCCTATATACCCTAAACATACTTGTCTCTCTAGTCTTAAATATTAACTTTTAACCTAGTATTTTTCTTAGGGAGTCTATAAATAATATTAGTGGCATTTTCTTTAATTGAAATATAATTATGTAATATAGGGAAAGAACTAAGCTGGTATAGAGTAATGTATAACTATACTATGACTTTAAATTCGTGCCTTAAAATCCCCAAATGCTCTATAGTTACGTCTAGCGGTCTTAGGAAATATTTATATTCGTCCAATTTTAGTAAGTTAACCTTTTGCATAATAATGCGATTATGCTATAGCAGTATCCTTTTAAACTAATCACGTGAGCACATTAAAGTCCTGTAAGGATTTTAGAAAATAAACTTTAATAAATTCCTAGTAACTTAGTTACTAAAACAAAAAATACAACCAAACCCATCCTCTTAACTAGTAATATCTTTACCTAAGTTTTTATACTAATATAGTGTTAGATTGCAAATTATTATCCCTAATCTAATCTAGCTCTAGCGTTATTTGCGGTCCCTCTACTTTAAAGATCACCTATAGCTGCTTGTTCTTCACAGAGCTATTTTATATAGATATATATCCACTAGGAGGAGTTCTAAGGGTAGATTATATAAGATTAGCGCTACTTCTAGGTTGTGATCTAGGAATACTATTTCTAGATAACAGGGAGCCTCCACCTGTAGGAGTGTACTTTTTTTATACGCTAGAAATATTACTAGGCATTTATTTAGATGCTTGTCTAGGGCCTTGCGATGCTTTAGTATGTAGCCCCTACTCAGTCCTTAATAGTTTAAGTGAAGTGTATAGAGGCGGACGTAGAAATTTCACCGGGCGTTAGTTAAGAAGATCCTCTAAGATCTCTTATTGCCCTAGTTTTAACTTACGCTAGCGAACCGTTCTATAAAACTAATAGCCTTGGTATATAAAGGTCCCTAAATATTACTATAGTGGACTTACGTATTGCTAATAAACTTGTATTTTATAATACCTAAGCAAACTGTA
>Ga0307515_10020918_pt1 | contig 11631 bp, 7 predicted proteins | sample 17_EM_MG_FD_194513 | JGI IMG/M metagenome (GOLD analysis project Ga0307515, IMG submission 194513) | Populus trichocarpa ectomycorrhiza microbial communities from riparian zone in the Pacific Northwest, United States - 17_EM | ecosystem: Host-associated > Plants > Roots > Unclassified | place... | reverse complement strand
ATCAGCTTCGAGGAAATGCTCGAGATGGCGAGCCTGGGCTCCAAGGTCTTGCAGATTCGCTCGGTCGAGTTCGCGGGCAAGTACCGCGTGCCGCTGCGCGTGCTCTCGAGCTTCACGCCGTGGGACATCGACATCAATGATGAGGCGAAGTCGGGCACCCTGATCACCTTTGAAGAGGACGAAAAAATGGAACAAGCCGTTGTCTCCGGTATCGCGTTCAACCGCGACGAGGCCAAGATCAGCCTGCTGGGCGTGACCGACAAGCCAGGCATTGCGTTTCACATCCTCGGCCCGGTGGCCGAGGCCAACATCGACGTCGACGTGATCATCCAGAACGTCTCGCACGATGGCCGCACCGATTTCTCGTTCACCGTGCCGCGCGGCGACTACCAGCGCACGATGGATCTGCTCAAGGCCAAGGTGCTGCCGGTGACCGGCGCGAGCGAACTGGTGGGTGATCCGAAGATCTGCAAGGTCAGCATCGTTGGCATCGGCATGCGCTCGCACGTCGGGGTGGCGAGCCGGATGTTCAGCGTGTTGAGCCAGGAAGGCATCAACATCCAGATGATCACCACGAGCGAGATCAAGACCAGCGTCGTGATCGACGAGAAGTACATGGAGCTCGCCGTGCGTGCGCTGCACAAGGCCTTCGATTTGGAGCAGGCTGCTACCTGAACCACGCGATTTCGCGAGTTAGAATGCGCGCTGTTCACGGAGCTGTGACCGAGTGGCCGAAGGTGCTCCCCTGCTAAGGGAGTATGTGGGCAAAACCTGCATCGAGGGTTCGAATCCCTCCGGCTCCGCCAACTGATGCTATGAGAAGGCCCCGCAAGGGGCCTTTTTCATGGCTCTTTTCGCGTTAGCTATGGACGAGTGCCATGTCCGAGGGCGAGAGCCAACAGGCAAGCGGGTTCGGCACACGTTGAATCGGACCGGTCGAGCGCTCTGAACCAACCCAAGTAGCTGGCCAGGTAGGAAGTGGCCACGCCGTGGAAGCGGCGCATCCACTCCTTGAGGCGACCGTGATAGGCATTGACGTTCTGGATGTGCCAAGGTCCGCGAGTTCGCGGGCCGCTCGACATGTTGAGCGCCTGATGCGTGAGCCCAATGTGGCGCGCCGCAGCGGCCAAGGCCGAACTACCATCGGTGCACAGCACCACGTCCGGCGCCAGCATGGGTGTCAGGACAGCGGTGAGTTGAGCCTTGTCGCTTCGTCCGAGGATGAAGTCGTCTTGGGCCAGTGCCAGGAAGCGGTGGCGCCAGCGGAACGCCGTGCTGGGCGCCACGCCGAGCTTGTTCGCCGCCGCGTGGATGCTCAGCCCTTGGCTCAGCACCAGGGCCTGCGCCAGCCATTTGCCCTTGTGGCGCAAGCGCGCCATCGGCGTGCCTGTCAGTGCGTTGAAGGTGTGGGCGCAGGCCCTGCACTTGTAGCGCTGCAGGCCGTTGGCTTGACCGTTTCGGACAACTCGCGAGACCCGACAGTGCGGGCACGCAGGCGCCGCTTCTCGCGCTCCGTCAATCAGCGCCTCGACCTGTGCCTCGGCGCCGTGCCGCTCAAGCGCACTCTGCAATTTCGCCCTCTGGCCAAGCGTCAGCTTGTCCACCTGCAACACCAGCTTCTTCCACTCGCGCTCTCCCATCTCGGCCTCCTGGTCCATACGGCATTGCGCCGCGACCCTGCCAATCTGCCAGCCCTCTGGCTCAGGGCATGAGCCAGTCACTACTCAACGCGAAAAGAGCCATTCCAAACCCCCTTCGTTTGCGAGGGCCCGTGCGCGATGTGTCCAATGTTGAATTCCGAGAGCCGATGGCCAATCCGGATTCCGTTCTCGCGCTTCTTCACCGAGGGCGTACGCGATCGTCCGGCATGAACCGACATCCCGCTCCGAACGTCGCCTCATGGCGGGCGCAACGATCGGCCACCGCTCGTGGTGTCGGTTTGTCTCCTCGCTCGATCCAGTCAAGCAGCGCGCTCAGGAGCGCTGGATATTCCGAATCGCTCAGATAGCTGTGCTCCGCCTCATCGCTGAAGGTCTGGACGAGCCACTGAGACGCACCCGCACTGTCGACGATCTCGCGATAGACAGCTTCGAGCTCGACGGATGCCGTCGGGTCGTGGATGGCATGCAGCGTCAACACCGGCAAACGCAGTCGGCCCGTCGGGCGGCTGTCGTCGGCCAGTGCACCCATTGCTTGCGGGTCGGCACGGTATCTCAGCACGTCGGCGTTGAGTGCGGTGTCATCGCTTGAGCCGCGATACACCACGTTGGTGTTGTCGAACGGGTTGCGATTGCCGAGCCGCGTCTGCGTGAGGTCACGAAACAGCCATGTGGCCCATGCGAGATGCGACAACAGCGTGCGCTCGGGCACGTGCGTGACCGCAACGATCGTCGCGAGGTGCGCGGCCTGCTCGGGCGTGCGTTGTGCCGCCGCCATGCCGATGCCGGTGCACTCCTTCACGCGGGCAGCAAGGTTGGCGCGGGTCATCTTCGAATCGGGCGGCAAGCCCATCCACAGCGGGTAAGGCGGCTCGTCGCGGCGCGGGTGGTTGGCGCAGACGTATTGGTAGACAACGCGCAGATCGAGTCTGAATTGGTAGGCGTTGACGCCGCCGCCGAGCACGCCGCTGGTGATGAGCACGCCGTCGTAAGCGGCGGGCGCGCCGGATGCACCGGAAAGAGGCCCGTAGATTTCGGCCGCCTTGGCGGCCACGCCGCCGCCGTAGCTCTGCCCATGCAGGATGGTGCGGCGCGGCTGGCCGAACCGATGCACGAACAGGCGCCGCAAGCGCTCGACGTCTTCCGCAGCCATGGTCACGCCGTAGCCGCCGCGCCGATAGGCCGAGCCAGCCCACGCGTAGCCGGCCTTGACCACGACGGCCCAGCGCTCGAGGTCTTCGGCAGAGCGGGCAAGTGTCGGTGCTTCGATCTCCGGGCCGCCGTGTGCGTGCATCACGAGCACCCGATTCCAATGTTCGGGGATCGCGATCCAGTACGGCGCACCCTCGCTGTCGCGGCCGTTGTAGCAATGCGCGCCGGCGGGAATCTTCGCAAGGCATGCGGCTTGCGGCGCGGGGTCGTTCGGTGCAGTGGCGCTCGCGCCGGCGTGCGATGCAGCGTGCAGCGTGGCGACCGCAAACACCACGACGGCCGCGATCGCACGCGACTCCGATCTTCTCAATTCTTGACCCCCAGCTCGAACAGCGCGCCACCGCCCGAGACGATGCCGATGAGGCCGCCGCTGTAGATGAAGTGGCCGGCTCCGGTGGCAGTCGTCTGCACGACGCCGAGCACCGGCGCGTCGAAGCTCAGCGTGCCGCTCGCGCTGCCGAGCACGAAGTTGCTGGCGGCCACGGTCGCATCGAGTTGAGTGCTACTGTTCGACGCGACGAGGAAGTGGCCGTCCGCGGTGCCCGATGCGAACGTCTGCTGTGGCGCGTAGATGCGCATGCCGTAGCTGGTGGCCGATTCGCGCACGAGGAAGATCGGCACGGTGACGGCGCCCACCTGCCCGAAGATGGCCGAGCCCGAGAGCGTGCCACCGGTGGTGGTCGCGCCGCCGGTGGGCGACGTGGTCCGCACGTCGAACGCATTGCGCGTGCTGTTGTAGGTGATGTAGCCCTTCGCGGTGGAGGTGCAAGCTGCGTCGTAGATCATGAAGCTGCCGGTGGTCGCGTCCTGGCAGTTCTGGAACGTGCCGGCATTGCGCACGCGCGCCGCTGCCGAATAGGGCGCGGCCGCTCCGGTGCTGCCGTATTGAACGCCGACCATGTTGAAGATGTTGGCGATCGGGTTGAACACCGCCGGCGACGCGCTGTTCTGGAACGTGTTCTGGAACGCGACGAGCGGGACGAAGCTCGCGCCGGTCGGTGCCGCGACGCCGCCTTGCATCAGCCCGCCGACGCCGAGCACGAAGGTCGCACCGTTCTCGCCGCTCGAATAGGTGCAGTTGCCTTGGGGAATCAAGGTGCCGGTGCGCTGGGTGCCGGCCGCGCGCTGCACGCTCGCGTCAACCGTCACCGTGTAGATGAGAGTGACCGGATCGAGCGCGATGCTGAGTTCCTCGCCGAAGAAATCGCCGCCCTTGTAGGTGGTGGCGCCGCTCGGCAGGTTTAGGCAGGCGAGCGGATCGCCCGACTCCTGCACGCAGCTGTAGTTGACCGACGCATCGACGCTGCCGCTTCCCTTGTACTTCGGCCACGCGGGATATTGGCACAGCGGTCGCGTGCGGCCGTAGGTGCCGGGCACGGCGTCGGAGACGATCGCCGTCGATGGCGCGAGGCCGCGCTCGACCCAGTCTTCCAGTGCGGCCAGCGAATCCCAATTCGGAATGAAGACGCCGGTGCCGTGGCCCATGCCGGGCACGGTGTAGAAGCGGATGCCCTTGTCGACCGCATCCTGTCCGACGTTGGCGATGACCTGCTTGTAGTAGTCGATGGTCGAGTTGTTGCTGATCACCTCGTCGGCCAGCCCGTGCAGCATGATGAGCTTGCCGCCGTGCGAGAGGAAGGGCGTGAGGTTGGGGTCGGTCGCATCGGTCATGGCCGAGACCGCGGCCACGCGCGCGGTGAACGCGCCGGGGGCTAGCGGGTCGAGCGTGAGCGAGTTGAAGGCGGCATCGCGCGTGACGAAGTACTTGGCCCACTGATCGCCGGTGACGTACATGTTGGCGTCGGCGGTGGTGGCCGGGTTGCCCGGTGTGCTGCGCGTGCCGAGATCGCGCGTGGTGAACGGGCCGGCGACCAGCGTGCCTTCGAGGAGGTTGTAGCCGCCCGCGCGCTTCACGCCGTTGGCGAGCGAGTAGTTCACGAAGTCGAGTGGCGACTCGATCACGCGGATGCTCGCGAGCTGGGTGTCGGACAGGCAGGTGTCGCCGGTGTCGGCACCGCCACTGCAGCGCAGCGACGAGAGGATCTGCGCATTGAGCTGTCGGCAGCTCTCGACGTTGCTCACGATGCCGTCGGCCACGCCGTCGAGCTTGTCGCAGGCTCCGAGCACGGTCTTCTGCACGAGCAGCGTCTTGGTGAGGTTCACCCATCCCGCTCCGCCGTTCAAATACAGCGCGCGGCCGACGGCGAGGTTCGACAGGCGAGTGCCGCTGTAGTTGAGCGCTGGCTCGTTGGCGATCACGCCGTCGTAGTCGGCAGGCCAGCGTTGGATGTGCAGCAAGGCATCGCGGCCGCCGGTCGACGTGCCGAGAAAGTAGGCCATGGTCGGCGCCGTTCCGTAGAAGGTCTTCACGAGCTGCGCTGCCACGTCGTGCGTCTTCTTGAGCGACTGCCCGCCGTAGTTGGCCAGCTGTTCGTCATTGAGCGCGAAGCTGCCGTCGGTGATGCTGCTGCTCTGGTGGCCGGCGTCGTCGCCGTAGGTCGCGTATCCGAGCGCGAGCGGCGCGGGCTTGTCGGCCGGGCCGAAGCGGATTGGCTCGGTGCCATCGATCAACGTGCCGTCGAAGCCGCCACCGCCGAAATGGATGGCCTTGCGGTTCCATTGCATCGGCAGGTTCACGGCGAACGTGATGGCGCTCGCCTGCGGATCCACGCTCTGGATGGTGCCGCGAATCTGGCAATAGTCGCCCAGCGTGTTGCCCGCGGCGCTCGCCGCCACCGAAACGGCGGTCGCGACGCTCGCGCCGGAGGTGGGCAGGCTGATCTGCGCGGCGGCTATGGCCGTGCCCGCCAGCGATGCGCAGGTCGCGACGGGCGTCGCCGGCGCGTTCGGGTCGGTCTCGGTGGGTGGTGGCGTGGTCGTCTGCGCCGGTGTGTCGTCGTCTCCGCCTCCGCAGGCGACCAGGAAAGTCGGCAGCACGACGAGTGCCGCAACGGCGAGCGCGCGGCGCGCCCTGCTGAAGGAAATCAGACGCATGGCAATGTCTCCGTACGGGCGCTCTGAAGGGCCCTGTTGTGAATTGGGGCGGACGATAGGTTTGCGCCTGACCTTGCGTCAAATAAAATGATTGGGTACTTTCGATACGAAAATCATATGGACATGCGAGGCCTGCGCTACTTCGCCGCCGTTGCGGAGAGCGGTCACATGACCCGAGCGGCAGAGCAGTTGGGCATCCAGCAACCGCCGCTCAGCCAGCAGATCAAGCTGCTCGAGCGCGAGCTCGGGGTGGCGCTCTTCAGGCGTCATCCGCGTGGTGTGACGCTCACCGACGCCGGCAAGCAACTGCAGGTCGAGGCCGTGCGCATGTTGCAGAACATGGACGCGATGCGAGCACGCATGACGCGTGTTGCTCAGGGTGTGGAAGGCGTGGTGTCGGTGGGCTTCACGAGTTCGGCGGCCGCGCACCGCTTCGTTCCCGAAGCGTTGCGCGCCTACCGGCGCAGCTTCCCGCAGGTCGAGCTGCAACTGCAAGAGGACAACGCCGCCGAGCTGACCGACGCGTTGAAAGCGGGCAGGCTGCACTGTGGGCTGCTGCGCGTGCCGGTCGCGCGGCCGGCCTCTCTCGTGTTCGAGACGCTGCTGCGCGAACCCGTGATGGTGGCGATGCCGAGCGACCACGCGTTCGCACGCACGTGCCGCGGCAAGTCGCGCCGCGCGCTGTCTCTCGCGCAGCTGTGCCGCGAGGACCTCATCCTCGTGCGCCGTCCGGGCGCACCGGGGCTTTATGCCGATCTGCTCGCGCTGTGCCACGCCAAAGGGCTGAAGCCGCGCATCGTGGCCGAGGTCGAGCGGATGATGACGAACCTGAACCTGGTGGCCGCGGGCGTCGGGCTGACGGTCGTGCCGGCATCGATGGTCGGCGCGCACCCGCACGCGATCACCTACTGCCCGCTCGCCGCGAGCGCATCGCTCGACGCGCCACTGACGCTCGTGTCGCGCGAAGACGAAGACAGCCAGCCCGCGCGCCACTTCGCGGCGCTGCTGCGCAAGCTGGCCGCGCGATGAACACGAGGCGCCGCCTCTTGGCGCGCTGGCTTGCTTCAGCCTGCACGCTCGGCCTGGCGCCGGGTGCGATGGCGGATTCGGCCGCATGGCCGGCGCGGCCGATCCGCCTCGTCGTCGCATACCCGCCGGGCGGCGTCAGCGACCTGACAGCGCGTGCGCTGGCCGAGCCGCTGTCGAAGGCGCTGGGCGTGCCGGTTCTCGTCGAGCATCGGCCCGGTGCGGGCGGCAGCCTGGGCATCGACCTGCTGCTGCGCGCCGCGCCAGACGGTCACACGCTCGTGTTCTCGGCCATCAGCCCGCTGACCTTGCATCCGCTTCTGTCGCACGACATGCGGGACCCGCTGCACCGGGTGCGACCCGTGGCGGGTGTGATGCGCACGCCGGTGCTGGTGGCCGGCACGCGTGCGCTGCAAGACAACACCTTCGAGGCGCTGATCGCTCGCGCGCGGCGGTTCCCCGGCGCCGTGCGATGGGCGACCTCGGGCGTTGCGACGATTGGGCACATGGTGCTCGCACAGGTTCGGCGCACGAGCCGAACGTCGATCACGCACGTGCCGTACGCGGGCGGCGGCGCGCAGTTGAACGACGCGCTGAGCGGGCAATTCGAAGTGCTGTCGAGCAACGTCGCCGCCTTGCAGTTGCAGTACATCGCCAACGGCAAGCTGAAAGCGCTCGCGGTCGGTTCACCGCGCAGAGTGCCTGCGCTTCCCGACACCCCCACGCTGTCGGAGCTGGGCTACCCGCAAGCCAATCTTGCATCGCTGTTCGGCGTGTTCGCACCCGCAGAGACACCTGAGGCCGTCGTCCAACGGCTCAATGCCGAAATCAATCGTGTTCTGGCGAGCGCGTCGATGGTGGAGCTGCTCGGCAAGGGCTACAACATTGCAGCTCCCGGCAGCGCAGACACCTTCGCGGAGGAGATCGCGACCGATCGGGCACGCAACCGATGGGTCGTCGACAAGGTTGCGGGCAAGCTGGAATGACCTGCGTGACGACAGGCATACAAGGGGGTACGCCTAGAGCGAGCTCAACGGCAGTGCGGTCTTGTAGCGAACCTGCTTGAGCGAGAAGCTGGAGCGGATCTTCTCGACTTCCTTCATCGGTGACAGCTGCTCGAGGATGAAGCGCTCGAGCGCCCCCATGTCGGCCACCGCCACACGGATGAGGTAGTCGGCATCGCCGGTCATCAGGTAGCACTCCATGACCTCGTCGCGCGCGCACACCTTCGCTTCGAAGGCCTCGAGCGCAGCGCGCGTCTGCTGTTTCAGGCTGATGGAGATGAAGACGTTGAGGTGCAGCCCCAGTGTCTTGGCGTCGAGCAGTGCCACCACTTGGCGGATCACACCGTTTCGCTCAAGGGCCTTCACCCGAGTCAAGCAGGGCGAGGGCGACAGGCCGACGCGCTGGGCGAGTGCGACGTTGGACAGACTCGCGTCGGCTTGCAGTTCGCGCAGGATGCGCAGGTCGAGGGCGTCGAGCGTCATTGTGCTGCAGATCGGTTAGGGTGCGGCATTCTGTGCTGATTCAAGGCAAATTCGCAACGAGTTCGATAACTCCTGCTGAAGGCCGCGAACTACAGTGCTGAAGTCAGGAGACAAATGATGAGCGATCCCTTCATCCAGAAACAACTTGCGTTGGATGCCACATTGACCGAGAGCGACCCCATCGAGACTGCGGAGTGGCGCGAGTCGCTTGCGTCGCTGCTTGGGGCCTCGGGGCCGCAGCGGGTGCGCGAGATCATGGACGTGCTGTCTGCCATCGCGCGAGCGCCGGACATCGGTTGGCGGCCCGCGCTGGGTACGCCGTACGTCAACACCATTCCGGCTTCGCACCAGCCGCCGTTTCCCGGCGATCTCGCGACCGAGGAGCGGCTGGCGTCGCTGATGCGCTGGAACGCGCTGGCCATGGTGGTACGAGCGAACAAGGCCTATGGCGAGCTTGGTGGCCATATCGCCAGCTATGCGAGCGCAGCCGACCTTTTCGAAGTGGGTTTCAACCACTTCTTTCGGGGTGGCAATCAAGGTGACTTGATCTTCTACCAGCCGCATTCGGCTCCGGGTGTCTATGCGCGGGCCTTCTTGGAAGGCCGCCTGCAGGAAGACGACCTTGCTCACTATCGACAGGAGATCTCCGCGCGCAAACGCGGCGTCAAGGGCCTGTCCAGCTACCCGCATCCGTGGCTGATGCCGGACTTCTGGCAGTTCCCCACGGGCTCGATGGGCATCGGGCCGATCAGTTCCATTTACCAAGCCCGCTTCATGCGCTACCTGCAACATCGCGGGCTCCTCGACACGTCGGCGCGCAGAGTCTGGGGCGTGTTCGGCGACGGAGAGATGGACGAGCCGGAAAGCATGAGTGCGCTGACCCTGGCCGCCCGCGAGAAGCTCGACAACCTGACCTGGATAGTCAACTGCAACTTGCAGCGCCTTGACGGCCCGGTGCGTGGCAACGGCCGCATCATCGACGAGCTCGAGGCCCTTTTCGTTGGCGCAGGTTGGCGCGTCATCAAACTGGTTTGGGGTTCCGATTGGGACGGGCTGTTTGCACGCGACAGCGAAGGTGCCTTGGCGCGCGCCTTCGCAACGACGGTCGACGGGCAGTTCCAAACCTTCGCTGCCAAGGATGGTCGCTACAACCGCGAACATTTCTTCGGCCAAGACCCGGCCCTCGCGGCGCTCGCACAAGGGCTGACCGACGAGCAGATCGACCGCCTGAAGCGTGGCGGCCACGATCTCGTGAAGATCCATGCTGCGTATCACGCGGCAATGGAAACCACGGGCCTTCCGACGGTCATCCTCGCTCAAACCAAGAAGGGCTATGGGATGGGCGAGGCAGGCCAGGGCCGCATGACCACGCATCAGCAGAAGAAGCTCGAGCGCGACGATTTGATTGCCTTCCGAGACCGCTTCAGCTTGCCGCTCAGCGATGAGCAGGTGGCGTCGCTTTCCTTCTACCGACCCGCTGCGGACAGCCCAGAAATGCGCTACTTGCACGAGCGTCGAGCTGCGCTTGGTGGGTTCACGCCAGAGCGGCATAGCGACGCGCCGCCTGTGCCGGTGCCGCCGCTGGCGCGGTACGGCGAGTTTGCCGTGAAGGCTGACGGCAAAGAGATGAGCACCACGATGGCCTTCGTGCGAATGCTCACGAGCTTGTTGAAGGACCAGCATCTGGGCCCCCGTGTCGTGCCCATCGTCGCCGACGAGGCACGGACCTTCGGCATGGCCAACCTCTTCAAGCAAGTCGGCATCTATTCGTTCAATGGCCAGGCCTACGAGCCCGAAGACATCGGTTCGGTGCTCAGCTATCGCGAAGCCACCGACGGCCAGATCCTGGAGGAGGGCATCAGCGAGGCCGGGGCGATCAGCAGCTGGACGTCCGCCGCCACCAGCTACTCGGTGCATGGCCAGGCGATGCTGCCGTTCTACATCTACTACTCGATGTTCGGCTTCCAGCGCGTCGGCGATCTGATCTGGGCTGCGGCCGACCAGCGTTCGCGCGGCTTCTTGTTGGGCGCAACCGCTGGCCGTACCACCCTGGGTGGAGAAGGTCTGCAGCATCAGGACGGGACCAGCCTCGTCCAGGCGGCCGCGGTTCCCAACTGCCGGGCTTATGACCCTTGCTTTGCGGGCGAGTTCGCGGTGATCCTCGACCACGGCATGCGCCAAATGATGGAGCGCCAGGAGGACGTTTTCTACTACGTCACCCTGATGAACGAGAACTATGCTCACCCATCACTGCCGGCAGGTGTTGAGCACGATCTCATCAAGGGCCTGTACCGTTGCGCGACTCACGGCCCTGAGAACGACAAGGGCAATTCCAAGGTGCGTTTGCTGGGGTCCGGCACCATCTTGCGTGAAGTGATCGCTGCAGCGGAGTTGCTCGCAAGCGAGTGGGGCGTGGCAGCCGAGGTCTGGAGCGCCACGAGCTTCAGCGAGCTGGCGCGCGACGCACGGGAAGTGGAGCGCTTCAACCGGCTTCATCCGCGCGAGGATGCGCGAGTGAGTCATATCGAACATTGCCTCGGTGGCGCGACGGCTGTGATCGCCGCGACGGACTATGTGCGCGCTTGGCCGCAACTGATTGCCTCCTATGTCGACGCGCCCTTCACGGCGCTTGGCACTGATGGCTTCGGGCGCAGTGACACGCGTGCTGCGCTGCGCAGCTTCTTTGAGGTCGACCGCCATCATGTGGTGCTGGCAGCGCTGACGGCCTTGCGGCGTCAGGGCCAACTCGACGCCAGTGTGTGCGCAGAGGCGATCGCGCGCTACGGGTTGTCGGCGGAGGACCCACCTGCATGGCTCGTGTGAGATGAGCTGATCCAAGACACCGCCAGGCGGCTTTTCGAAAGTGGCCTGAGCTGGGAATGCGTTCAACAAACAGTGTCGGACTTTGATCCGAGGAGCGGTCGCGTGCGATTTTCGTGCGCGACCGTTTTCACGTTCGAGCGGCCACCGGCGCAATCAAAAAAACCTAAGCAGCATCCGGGCCAATCTCTTTCACTGAGCGCTTGAAACTCCTTCAGCGGTGCGTCGATTGAATGCCGAGTCGCATGCGACGAGCATTGGAATGCCCGATGGGCAACTAGGGCGTGTTAACACTACTTGAGTGGGTCATGCATCCTGCGAGATACTTCATGCATGGAGATCACACAAGCCCAGTTCACTCAGATCGAGCACTGCCTGCCGCTACAGCGCGGCAACGTCAGCCTGACCAATCTGAGCGTGTTGAACGCGATCCT
>Ga0307515_10020917_pt1 | contig 11631 bp, 6 predicted proteins | sample 17_EM_MG_FD_194513 | JGI IMG/M metagenome (GOLD analysis project Ga0307515, IMG submission 194513) | Populus trichocarpa ectomycorrhiza microbial communities from riparian zone in the Pacific Northwest, United States - 17_EM | ecosystem: Host-associated > Plants > Roots > Unclassified | place... | reverse complement strand
AAAAGTAGGGCAATCAAGCATGTGAGGATGATTGATCAAACAAATATGACCATACAAAAATTAAAATTAACCAAATGACCTTAACATGGCTCTTGATGTATTAATTTTGTTGGTTATTTTAATTTTTACATGCGTAAAAAAGTTAGCATATTACTAGCATAGGGTGATAACTAAACTAGAAGAATAATGTTCGACGGTAGACATGTCACAATTGAAAGATCAGGAACATAATAGCTAGAAAAGCTACAAATCTATGGACATATTTGCATAAAAAACAAAAAGGCAGGAACTAGAAAAGGGTGAGTGTGGCACGTTGGGGAGAGCATGTGAGGAATACTCATGGTGAATGAAAATGTTGTGGCGGTCAGATTACTTTGTTCTAGTGGCAACAAAATCATCTTAAATGGATGATCATGATTGGTCTGTGCATAACACGGTCAACGACGTCATATCCTACTATTATTCTCTTTACTTCTAATTTTTTTTTAGTCTATTTTTTTTTTTTTTAGTTTCATGTGGGTGTCCGGGTTAGGTTGCGTGTACCTCGACTAATCCCACGGGCCCTGAAGTTAACGACCATATAAGCCTCTAGTAGTCATCACATGAGCAACCATAGGGCTCGAACCTGAGACAACAGAGAAAACAAATCTCTTGGTCCCAAACTCTTACCACTAGGATATGCATGTGTGGTTGTACGAGGACGTGTAGTGTATTTATATGGTGTGTAGGTAGGTTCAATTTTTTTCCTATCATAGGGGATATATCGCGAATTTAAAGGGTGAAGAGGAATACCTATGGGGTCCTGGCGGAGCGGTTAGGCGCGCTCTCGTCGCTTACGAGGTCTGGGGTTCGACCACTCTCTTCGTCTGCAGCCGGCCCTTTGGGGAGCACTTGCCACCCGGTGCGCAAAGGGATTAGTCTGGGCCAACGCTCAGGATACCCTTGGTTCTACCAAAAAAAAAAAAGGTGTGAAGAGGAATAAAGAAATCACCACCTCGTTCTACTAGCAACTAGAACACCTAAGACTAGTCTCGTAAGAATTCTCTGGTAATAAATTGATTATACCAAAATAAAAATTAAATATATAATAAGATATCTTACCAAAAATAAGTTATTTCATATTTGTTTGACTTAAATAACAATTTTCAAAGTCATGCTTTTATGACAAGTTATATAACTTGTTATATGTGCTTGTTATGAAATAAAATGACTTACAAATTCATTCTAAAAAAGACTCAATTCTTCACTTTTAACGATGATGGGCTTTAGATAATTTAATTGAATTATGCTCAAACTCATTCCAATTTTGTTGATATGATAGATAATCTTAAAAATTGATCATCCCCTACATGATTATCAATTGTTTACTCGTGGATCAACATGCTTTTTATTGTCATGTTTTTCTTTGAAGAATGAAAAATTATAATTAAGAACTTAATCTTGAATGACGGCATATAGTAGCCTCATTAATCAAACATGATATAGAGTTCTAAACTTGAGCTTAATAAGTTTAGAATTAAAAAAAAAAAGGGATAATGCTAAAAAAACAAACTAAAAAAAACACAAAAGAAAAGAAAAAAATAAAAAGAAAAAAAAGAAAAAAATGTTGTAAATTAAAATAAAGGAAACAAAATAATAAATGAAAGCAAGCTATGAATTAATTGAAGAATAAGTTCTGTATATGGATTTGCCATCATTCTAAGCGACCTATTTATATTTATATTGTTTTAGAAATAAAATTTCACAAAAATATAAAATATTAATCCTATACAAATTGGTAGATAAAGACTATATAATCATCATCCTAATATAATTTATGCTTTTTATACTCCCACGCATTCTTCATTTATTCTACTAGTATTATATGTTTGTATCAATTTGTAATATCCATTAATTATCTTGTTAATGGCTCGACTTGATATTTTTTAATTTTGAAATCTTAGCTATTTTCATTGATTGATAGTTGATTTTATTAATAAATAGTTAATTTATAAAATGAATAACCGGTGTTCTTAATCAAATAATATGTGGTTGTTTATTTTTTTTTATAAATAATGTTTCTATATTTTTTGTTATTTAAAGTAAATAAAGAAATATCAATATACCTTTATGCAATCAAATCAATCAAAAAATGATCATGGATGACATGAAAAATTCAAAACTATTACCCTAAAAGATTGACCATATTCAACTATTTGACATTTCATTCAGTTAAACCATTTCAAAATAAAATGTTTTCTAGCATTTAGGTACAACAATTAGGATTATAAGAATTGCAATTTTTAATTTGTAATTAATTCACCAATTGTCTTATCAATACTTAATTCTTCTTCTTGTTTATCAAATCCATAATTCTTCTTAACAAACATAAAAGATTTCTAGAAAAAGAAAAGAGCCAAGAAACCTTAAACCTCCCTCCCTCCCTTTTCAAACACAATTTGGCATCACCAAGCTCTGCTCCTTGAAGACCTTCCCTTGTCACTCTTTTTTAGAACTATGTTAATTGTGTCTCTCTGATATAAATCGGTCATTATCCATGATGCACTTGCAAATGGGACTGGAGAATATCTTGGATTCGTGAAAAATGGTCTATATAAATTCTCTACAATCAAATAACACCCTTTCGTTACTCCTAAGTTGATAAATACCTCCAATAAAATATAAGGTACTCCCAATGCAGTGCCTCCTTAATCACATAAATTTTGATGGATTCCTCTTTTATGTAATCAAGGAAATGCCCGATAATCCAAGCTCTGCAAGAGGAGGGTCAGGTTAAAATTCGGTGATATCATGTGACGTCTTTGTTTTGCAACCACAAGCAGGCGAAGTATTTACTACTAGAATGCCTTTAGTTTTACTTGTTTGAGTGCCGGCATCGAAAGGCATATTTCACTTGAGTCTATCCATCCTTAGCCTCTCCAGCTCCTTTACCATTTGCCAGTGCTCCAATGAGAGTGAGGTCTCGCCAAAACTGGCAGAAATGAGGCGGCCCATTGTCAGCCATCTGCAAGGAGAAGAAAGACTACAGGTTTAACAAAACCAGGATAAGGGTGCGGAGAGCTAATATCATGCAAAGGGACAACTCTGGAGCTCATGACCTGCTGAAGTCTTGGCTGCCTAAGCTTCGATCCGCTTGCCTAGCAGTAACCAAGTCATTTTCTACCACCTGTGAACCAATAGCAAAAGTATCAATGCTGAACGATGATGCTCTTCCTCTTATGCTTCTTTTTTTCACATTTGAGAAGGCCCATAAAACTAACACCCTCATGCTAGCAATGCAAGTTACAAAATGAATCTAGCACATACCTTCTGCATTTCTGCCTCGATCAAATGAGGCATTGATCTAACAGTAGCCAAGTACCATCTCCAAGCTTCAAGGACTTCTGCAGGCACAACGTCTGAGGAACCTGCCGAAGAAGGCTGGAATGGCATAATTATATCAGCTGGCATGATGTTTGATTTCCCCTCTGACAATATTAGCATTTGGACATCAGCCATCATCTCCATCTTGTAATACTTAAAATCATACTCAACCTGAGACAAACAATTTCTTGATAGTGAGTAACCTCATTACTCCCAATGAAGTAATGAAGTGCAAGTGATTCGAGACTAAACCTGAGTCAAAACTATAATATTAAGAGTAGGCCTTTTTAATTAAAAGAAATGATTACAACAGGAAGTCACCCTCCTAGGAGAAGGGCACAAATAATCAAACAGAACATTCCAATCCAATTAACTATCTACTAAAGAGGACACTTCACGAATGATCATCACCTTTTGCAACTCTGTCAGGGCTTTTAGCAGCCTTGCGTTCTCAACCCCAGCAGAATTGAGGGTTCCTGTTTCCAAACATGTCTCATCAAAAATTAAGTGTGAGCCCTCAGCTAGCTGTAGAACTCCAGGTATCAGTCTGAAACATCAAGCATGTTAGACTGTCAAGCACTATCCAGAGATTGGTGGTCCCAATATAACATGCTGTGTAAAGGACAACTGATTTGCAGTAGCAAAATTTACAAATTCACTACCTATTTATTTGATAATCCTTTTTGGGAGCAAGAGAAGCCGTGTTGAGATATTCCACAGTCAGGGGTATGCATTTTGTGAAGGGAAGAAGATTCTTGATGACAATATTTAGTTTAGTGCCAAATACAGATGCGATCTCTTTGCTAATACAAGTAAGGTTCAAAGAAAGCTTCCCAACAGCAACATTATCAGCTCTGGCATGTACCTGCTTAAGAAAACTCATTACTTTACAGGCCAGAATTACCAGACGTGGGAAGAGAACAGGTCCACAAAAGATATGGAATATACTAAAGAAGTAGAGTCAACATGGATGAACTATAACTGAAACCGTGAGAATGAAAGAAAATCATTTACCCTAGACAGAAGATGCAACAACATGAAATGAGCTGCTACCCCATCATTGCCAAGAACAGATGTGAGATGCCTCAACAGTGCTTCCCTTGCCTCTTTGACTAAATGGGGTTTTGGCTGTAGGATCAAAGACAAGCATGGTTCAGAACATGTCTACAATAGGTATGATATGGTATGATTAGAGATACACAAGAATCCCATGAAGTACAACAGAGAAAAAGCATATAGACAATTATATCAATCAATCAAATGAGAGCAAGTTCTATATAAATCACCTCTGTTGGAGGGGAGTTCTGCAGAAAGTCATAGACTGTGAGTTTCCTATGAATAACGCAATGGAGGCGTGGCACCTGCACCAAAAAAAGAAGGGAACTAATGTAACTACACGTTGCAAATCAGACATCATGTGGAGACAACAAACAGAGCAGTTTCGACAAGAAATTTGGCAAGGAAATGATAAATTACTTAAGCACCACACATGGTATCTCATGGAAGTGTCTGTAACATGTGAAGTAGTCAGAATCAATATCTATTCTATGAGATTGGATAAAACAAACATCAGTTTGTTAATGAGAATTTATTGCAGCATCATCAAATTCTAATGACCGCTAGTATTAGAATGTTGGTAGATACAGAAAAGCAAGCTAGTCAGATCAACAGGAGTCAATACCTTGTTGGGTGGCAAATTGACAGACACGTCATCACAAAGACCATTAGAGAACTCATCCTGATCAACCTTCTCTGATGGAAGCTCAGAATCAAAAGTGAGGACCCCGAAAAATTCAAAAACATCATTTAGCTTCAACTCAGACTCTGGAGAATCATATATCTGCACACAAAAAAATAAAAAATAAAAAAATAGCACCTTTCAACATACTTTATAGATACACCAGTGTTTGAAAAGAATAGGGCAACTATACCTTTACTAGACAAGGAAGAGAATCTCTATCAACGTCTGGGAGAATAACATGGCTTGAACAAGGCCCTTCATTTTTAGGATCCAGGTACTGTGAAGATGAGGGATCCTCTCTCTAGCAAAGGGAAAAAAATGTCAGTAACTCTTAACTCTGAATTCAGTAGTACATAGCAAAGTGCGTATTATTTAATGATTTGGATCTATCCATCAGAAAGAGTGATCTTTTGAAAACAAACTCAACGGATTGGAAATGCAAGACTATAATCTACTGAATTACAGAAAACTGAGTTTAGAATCTTGTTAAGCCTGAGGCCCCATACTGAAAATCTAGAGCAAAACTCATGCTTATTTTTTTGCATTTTATCCTTCAGAACACAAGGCTTTAGATCTCATCAAAATTTAATATTAGCCAGTAATTAATTGATTACCGTGTTCATTTGACAGTGATGCAAAGCAATGGGCAAACCATGACGTAACAGTATAATGCTTTGGAGAGAATGATGGCGAACAAAATCGGATGAACAAGCCACACTCTAAAACTCAATAAATTCAAATCAATATAGAATACATTTTTTTCTGAGCAATCATATAATTCTCAAAGTCTGTTTTGTTGCACTAAAATTTGAAACTAAAACAAACTAAACTAGATTATTAAACATTGAATTCAAAATCATCGTTTTTCCTTTCTCACTCATGAAATGCAAACAATCATATTTCTTATCTACAAAGATAAAACAAAGAGGCAGAAAGTGTTACACTAACCATCCTTTTCGCACTAGGAGAATCTTCAGATTCATCACCTGAGACCTGTCATTCAACAAGGATGTTCAAGATAACATAATAAGGACACACCTCCAAAACACAGGTTTCACTTTCAGAATTCTTACACAAAGGACTACTACGATCAATCAAGTAGTGACTATCACATTGTGGCTCAATACCAATTGTGAGATTTTCTACCACTTGGACAAAACTTTGTCTAAGTAAAAAGAAAAAGGACAGGAATTAGAGAGATAGGAATTACAGGAAAATCATTGTGATCCACAGCTTCAATGTCCATTCTCCTACGCTTATCTCTTTGTTCAGAAGTCGAATCCATGCACATATTTACCGCTACCTCAGAAGTAGATTCAGCCCACGAATTTAATCCCGGAACCTAGAGAAAGCCAGCAAAAGAAGACCTCAGAACAATCCAATCATCAAGTAAGCTTACAATTCCACGCAGAAGCACTGTTGAGTTCTCATTAAAAATATATGTATATAACTAATCAACACATCCATGTGCTACTCTAACAAAATGAAGCTCGGGACAGAAAATGCAGGGAAAATGATGTGTAGGAAACTTACCGGAACACAGTACAATAAACGACGCTCCCAGAGACGCATATCAGGCGAATTAAGTTCCACGGGGCATTGAGAGATATCCATGAATTTGTTAGTCCTCCAAACTGAGCCATCCTTCAAAAACACGACGCGCACACACAAACTACTTCACCAATTAAAAAAAAGGACAGTACGACATGATCACATCATAGAGATTAAAAAGAAAAACAGTTTATACCTTATAAGCACCAACATATAATTCATTTCCCAACATGTCTTGTATCATTCCCCGAAACCGAACAAGAGTGTTCGGTTTAATCCAATTTATTGTTGCACCATTAAGAATTGGAACCTACATTATCGAATTACTACTGGTTAACACGTATTAATTAAGCATTTAATTACCAACTACGTAATTATAATTTAAACACGAATTTTAGGGATTTGAAAAGTTGTGGTTGTGTTTACTTACCTGGGAAAGGCGGGCTTGGTCGAAGAGGAAGTGGCGGAAGAGGTCGACGGCGCCCCAATCTTTGCCGTCGAAGGAGGACGGGTCCGATCCGGACCCGATTGTCTTGTCAAATGTTAATCGGACGGCTCCGAGAGGGTTTGCGACGAAATCGTACATTGGTCCCACCATTTTCTGATCTGAATTTTGTGTTTTAGTTTCAGATCTGTGTAGAGTGAAACTGGCTTCGCGCGCTAAATGATGATGATAATAAGGAGATTTTCCCGCCAATTCTTGAGGGGTGCGTTTTTTCCCGCCATTATGTTAGGTACAGACACGGTAGCCCTAGCTCCCCCCGCGCTTTCTTCTTTCCTTTCTTTGTTTTTTTTTTTTAGTTTAATTTTGTCTTCGCTAGGGAAAGCAATCTCGAGCCCACTATTTTCACCTTTTTATATATATTATTAACTATAATTATAATATTATTTAATTTTTATTAATTAAATAATTTAAATTAGACTAAAATTTTTAAAAAAAAAAAATAAGCCACGTGAGAACAGTCCACCAAACCCAAACTAAATATAGGCAATCAAGACAACTTCTGATCTGCTGCTGCCACCCACTAATCTCATCAAGGGAGACTAAAGGACTGCCATTTAAATTTTTTATAGCCCAGCTGTCTATCTTTTTCATAGTAGTAATTTTATTTTATTTTTTTAGTTTAAAAATCTCTAAAATAATTCCATAATACCTAGTATTAGTATAAATAAAGATATTTTACTTGTATTTGGGCAGAATATATCAAATTTATATTCTCACAAATAAAATTATAAATTAAGGTTGCGCATGACAATTCTATTCTACTTTAATTTTAGCTCTTTATATTGTTGTTTTTTTTTTTGTGTTTTCGTTAATAAAATATGTGTTAGAATAACTATGTCTGAAAAAGATACCAAAACATAACGGACTCGTGTCATATGAGATGAGGCAAAAGACAACTAATTATATAGTTAGGAGTGATTATTTTTTATTCGGTTCGGTTTTTATCAAAAAAAATAACTAAATCGGTTTTTTAAAAAAATCAAAACCGGTTCTATTCAGTTATTTTAGAACAAAACCGGTTCAATCAACCGGTTCCAATTTGCCTCATTTTTTCCAGTTTGACTCGGTTTTTTCCAGGTATTTTTTGGTTATTTTCGGTTTGGGTTCGGTTCAATTTGGTTTTTTGGGTTTCAGGCTTATAAAACCGAACTGGTTGGTTTTTTAAAAATTCTAATCGATTTAATCAGTTTTTTTTTACGGTTCAGTTTTTTCGGTTATTTTTTTTTCCAGTTTTCTCGGTTTAATTAGTTTTTTTATTTTTTTGCTCACCCCTAAATATAACATAATGTTTATAAAATAAACTTCATGATTTTTTTTTGTTTGCTTTCTACGAAGTTATCTTAGTCTCATAACCCGAGTCATGAATTTTACTGGTTAACCCCGTTGACTAAAGTATTTTTTATCTTGTTTTGTAATTGATATTTTTTTTAATCTTTCATAATTTGGGTTGATTGAGAATATTAAGCTTCGTAATATATTTTAGTTTGCTTTCACGAGGCTATCTCAATCTCATGACCCCAGTCAAGGATTTAGCAGGTTAAACCGGATTGACTCGAGTATTTTATTTATCCTTCTTTTAATTATTTTTTTCAATTTCATCCTTGTCTTTTTTTCAATCTCTTGACTCAGGTCATGAGTTATGATGTTTAACCTAGTTAACTCGAGGTTTTTTTAATCCTTTTTTGTGATTGATTTTTTCCCCTTCAATTTCATCATTCATCATCTGGGTTGATTGAGAATTAAATTTTATAATTTAATTTGATTTGCTTTCTATGAGGTTATTCAGTCTTATGACTTGAATCTAGGGTTTAGTAGTTTAAACCAGGTTGTCTAGAGTTTTCTTTGTATTTTTTTTAATTTACTATTTTTTTTAATTTTATCTTTCAATGTTAGATTGATTGTGAATTGAGTTTCATAATTTATATTGATTTGCTTTCTATTGGGTTATTTAGTCTCATAATCTAGGTTTGATAAATTAAATTGAGTTGACTCAGGTTTTTTCTTGTCTTTTTTAATTGATTTTTTTCTTCAATTTTATTTTTAAACATTGGGTTGATTGAGAATTGATCTTCAATATGTTTTTTGATTTATTTTATATCAGGTTATCATGATTTCATGATTTGGGTTGTAGATTTTACATGTGAACTTGGGTTGATTCGGGTCGATCCAAAATATTGTTATCTTGAATTGTTTTTAATCAAACTATGTTTTTTTTTTTTTCTAGTTGTCTGAATTGCCTTTGGGTTTGCAAAATTATTCAAATCACATCAAATCAATCTCTACACGGTTTATTTTTTTCCCTCCTGAAAACATTGAATATTTTCTTAACTGTTTTTAAAAAATCAATATGACTCCTAATGTAATGCGAGTAAATAATCTAGTATTTACTAAATAGAAGTAATAAAACTAAAACTTACAAAAAAAAAATATATATTACATGTTATCATATTTGTATTTTGATATTTTATTATATTTGTTTTCATTTTATAACCAAACTAAATTTTCTTTTAAAAATATATAAAAAACTCTTTAATTAAAAATTATAACACGTATTTCCATGCAGTCCAAGCGATAAAAAATAAAGCTCCCACTCTCTCTCTCTCTTTAAATTTTATTATTTTTGTGAAAGCGAAATATGAAATTCTCTTAAAACAATATGAAAAATATTGTTTCAATTTCTAACCATGCTTGTAAAAATATTATGAAATTTTTTGTAACAATAAGCATTTTAGAAATTCTAAATTTGTGATGCTTGAGCTTTGTATCTCTTTGATATTAATAATCATACATTGAATTACACCTATCTTCTATTTTACTGAAATTATAATTATTTTACATAATTTAAAATAGAAATAATGAAGTATTTTAATAGGAAGGAAACGAGTGCTATAAAATATAGTTAAATAATAAATACATCAGTTCCAAAGTGCATTCATTGCTCGGCGATAAAAAAAGCCCCTACAATATAGGCCTGCTCGCCCAGTAAACTCTCCTTACAATGTGCACTACTCGAGTAGTAGATCACACGACAGATTTCCATCAGCAAGCTAGCAGTAATGGCTCCACAGCCAAATAGGGTCTTAAAACCATCATTGTTCTTGACGCTGGCTCGTATGCATTCTCCAGATAAGGATGTATACATACATGTAAGCCAAGATGGGCTAACAATTTGAAAGAAAAATTGACCAGAATGTCGAAGACAAGTGATTGTAATTATGCCATCTAGTGACAGGTCCGTATAACAAAGCTAACCATTCCTAGTTTGTTAGCTGATGCTTTGGAAAAAAGGAAAAAGTTTCGCACAATCAAGAATCCAAAGAGGGCTTTTCAAGCTCTTTTACACCATGACTAGAAGCTTTCTTCATTTCAAGGGCTCTTTTATAAGGAGGGGCAATTGGGGGTTGTACAGGATCCAAGCTCTGATATGTGCCATCGGCATCTTTTGGTAGTGGATATGATCGGTCAGAGTCATACCCACTAAGGTCCCCGCAAGCTAGAAATGGAATATACACCTTACTTGCCCCTTCTAACCACCCGCTACTGCAATCTGCCATCTCAAAAATACAAAACACGAGTGAAGAAATAACACCATGTAAACAAGAAATCTTAGCACAAGTCCCACTGCCACAATTTTGAAACTTCCATTAAGCAACACTACAGCCATTCTATTCAATATTATCATATTATCAGATACCAAACTGGTTTCATGCAAAGCCATTATATGAATAATTTTTCGTTCATTCTCTGCCCATAATCTACTTCCCCCAACGATTGCAATTAAATGTCAATGTTTAATCTAAAAATTTTGGTTGGCTAATCATCTAGTCTGTGGTCAAGAAGATTTAGAATGACAAGAACAAGTTTTGATTTCAATAGTTGTGTGCAGCTTGTGTCATCGCAGAAGGAAACAAAATAACAATATATATATAAGGCTGGGGGATTGTGGTTGGTTATCAATCTCAAAAGTTAAGAGTGATCAACAGAGAGATGATTCTTTAGTGGGAAAAAAAAGAGAAAAATGACGTGCCAGGAGTTGATGCACCAAAACCTGTGCCCAATAATGTACTCTAGCATGTCAATAACAGAATCTAAACATACATACACGCATGTATCTGAAAAACAAAAAATATTACATTACCTAGGTCATCTGCACCAGAGGGGCTTCCCACCTTTTCCAAAAGGCGATGCAAGTCTTTCGGATCAAATCCCTCAGGAGGAGAGTAATTCTCACAAACTGCAAATGCCTCTGCAAGGAAAGGGAAGGGAAACAATTTAATACTATCTTAAGGTATAATACATAAACTAGTCATGCAGCCTGGTGGATGGCACTTACGATCATCCACTAGTTTTCATGCCCATCATGGGTCAAATCTGTGGCAGGATTCACCTCTACCCAGATGAGGTTGATGTTCCACTTGGGTGGGGTTGCTATTCCATTAAGGCATTCTCAGCACATTTTGTTTATGTTTTA
>Ga0307515_10020916_pt1 | contig 11632 bp, 15 predicted proteins | sample 17_EM_MG_FD_194513 | JGI IMG/M metagenome (GOLD analysis project Ga0307515, IMG submission 194513) | Populus trichocarpa ectomycorrhiza microbial communities from riparian zone in the Pacific Northwest, United States - 17_EM | ecosystem: Host-associated > Plants > Roots > Unclassified | place... | reverse complement strand
CCGAGGTCACCAAGAAACTCGACGCGCTCAACACCGACCTCAAGGCCGCCGGGGCCTGGGTGTTCGCCGGGGGTCTGCACCCGCCGTCGACCGCGAGCGTGGTGCGAGCCGGGGACCCGCTCATCACCGACGGGCCCTTCGCCGAAGGCCGCGAACACCTCGGCGGGTTCACCGTCATCACGGCTCCCGACCTCGACGCCGCCCTCGCGTGGGGCCGCCGGCTCGCCGACGCCGTCGCGCCCCTGCCGGTCGAGGTGCGGCCCTTCAACGACGGCACATGAGCGTCGAACGCGTCTTCGCCGCCGAGTACGGGCGAGCGGTGTCCGTGCTGGTGCGGGTCTTCGGGAACATCGACATCGCCGAGGAAGCCGTCCAGGACGCGTTCGCCGAGGCCGTCCGGCGCTGGCCGGACGGAGGGCTGCCACCCAGCCCGGCCGGCTGGATCATCACCACCGCCCGCAACCGGGCCGTCGACCGGCTGCGCCGTGAGTCCGCGCGCGAGGACAAGCACGCCCAGGCCGCGCTGCTGCATTCCGAGACCGAGCCCGTCGAGGAGGGCGCCGTGCCCGACGACCGGCTCCGGCTGATCTTCACCTGCTGCCACCCGGCGCTGGCCCGCGCCAGCCAGGTCGCGCTGACCTTGCGGTTGCTCGGCGGCCTGACGACCGCCGAGATCGCGAGCGCGTTCCTGGTCGGCGAACCCACCATGGCCCAGCGCATCGTCCGCGCCAAGAACAAGATCCGCGACGCCGGCATCCCGTACCGCGTCCCGCAGGACGCCGACCTGCCCGACCGGTTGTCGGCGGTGCTCGCCGTGCTCTACCTGATCTTCACCGAGGGCTACACGGCCAGCGCCGGCGACGAGCTGGTCCGCGAAGACCTGTGCCGAGAAGCGATCCGCCTCACCCGGGTGCTGAGCGGCCTGATGCCGGACGAACCCGAGGTCTGGGGCCTGCTCGCGCTGATGCTGCTCATCGACTCCCGGCGCGCCGCCCGCACCACCGCCGACGGCGACCTCGTCCTCCTCGCCGACCAGGACCGTTCCCGGTGGGACGCCGAGCTGATCGCCGAGGGGCAGGAGATCGTCCGCCGCTGCCTGCGGCGGAACCAGCCGGGCCCGTACCAGATCCAGGCGGCGATCAACGCCGTGCACAGCGACGCCCCCACGGACTGGACGCAGGTCAAGCAGCTCTACGACCAGCTCCTCGCGCTCACCCCGACCCCGGTGGTGGCGCTCAACCGCGCGGTCGCCGTCGCCGAGGTCGACGGGCCCGCCGACGCCCTGGCTCTCGTCGACAACCTCGACCTCGGCACGTTCCCCCTGTTCCACGCGATCCGCGCGGACCTGCTCGACCGCCTCGGGCGTCGGCAAGAGGCGGCCGCGGCGTACACGACGGCGATCGAGCTGACCGGCAACACCGCGGAAAAGGCGCTGCTGGAACGGAAACTCGCCGCGTGCGGCTAGCGCGTCACCAGCTCCAGCCGCGTTCGGCCGGCGGGGTCCAGACGTTCGCCTTCTGCAGATACGGGAAGACCTCGCCCATCAGCTGGATCTGCTCGGCGTCGTACATCACCGGCAGGAACATGAACCCGCGCACGCCGGTCTCGCGGTGCAGGTCCAGCAGTTGCTCGGCGACCGTCTCCGGCGAGCCGACCAGCACCTTGCTGCCGCAGGCGAGGCCGAGTGTGCGGGCGGTCGTCCCCGGCGCGTTCGGCGCGTGGCTACGGCTGCTGCGCGACCGCGGGCGCCTGGACCTCGCCACGGTTCTTGCCCGGCCATCGCCTACGCCGAGGACGGGTACCCGCTGCTGCCGAAGGCGGCGGACATGATCGACGTTCTGGCGCCGCTGTTCCGCGAGGAGTGGATCGGCTCCGGCGAGGTCTACCTTCCCGGCGGCCAGTCGCCGAAGCACGGCGCACGGCTGTGCAACAAGCCCCTCGCCGCGACCTACCGGCGGATCATCGCCGAGGCTGAAGCCGCCGCGGGCCTCCGGAGCAGCGCGTCGGCGAAACGGCCGAGTAGGCGTCCGTGCGCGGTGAACGTCGCGAGCAGGACGATCACCGCCTCGTATTCGCCGCCGAGGAATGCCGAAGCGGCCGAAAGATCGCGCGTCGAACGCAGCATCTCGGCCGGCAGCTCCCACGGCCGGTCGGTCAACGCGACTTCGTAGTGGACGCCCGAAACCGCCTCCAAGGGCGTGGTGCCGAGGTGAGGCGCCGGGGCATCGCTGATTCAGACATCGCTGCTCTTGATACCACGGGGGAGTTCGTCCGCGGGGTTCTTCCCCGGCGTTCTAGAGTGCGGTCAGATCCGGCGAAAGATGGGGCAGCACATGACTTCCACCAGGCACGACGGCGACACTTGGGACCTGGCGTCCAGTGTCGGCACGACCGCCACCGCGGCCGCCGCGGCCCGGGCGATCGCGACCCGCGAGGATCGTTCGCTCATCGACGACCCGTTCGCCGAACCGCTCGTCCGGGCGGTCGGCGTCGACCTCCTGACCCGGCTGGCCAGCGGCGAACTGCCTCCCGGCGATCTGGTCGAGCAGTCGGCGATCGACGTGGCCAAGGTCCGCACCAAGTTCTACGACGACTTCTTCCTCGACGCCGCGAACGCGGGCATCACGCAGGCGGTGATCCTGGCCTCGGGGCTGGATTCCCGCGCGTACCGGCTGGCCTGGCCCACAGGGACCGTGGTGTACGAGCTCGACCAGCCGCAGGTCATCGAGTTCAAGACCCGCACCTTGGCCGAGTTGGGCGCCGAGCCCACCGCCGAGCGGAGGGTCGCCGCGGTGGATCTGCGCGACGACTGGCCCGCCGCACTGCGCACCGCCGGCTTCGATCCGGCCCAGGCGACCGCGTGGAGCGCCGAAGGCCTGCTGGGCTACCTGCCGCCCGACGCGCAGGACCGCCTGCTGGACACCATCACCGAACTCAGCGCGCCGGGCAGCAGGGTGGCCACCGAGAGCAGGCCCAACCCGAAACCGGGCGACGAGGAGACGACGAAGGAAAGCCTCAACCGCCTCTCCGAACGCTGGCGTGCGCAGGGTTTCGACCCCGACATGGCGAAGCTGCGCTACTTCGGTGAGCGCAACGAAGCGGCTCCCTACCTGACGGACCTCGGCTGGACGCTGGACGGAAGGACCATCCGGGACCTGCTGACCGCGAACAACCTGCCGCTGAAGGACGACGACCTGCGCATGGGCGGCGTGCTCTACGTCAGCGGCGTTCTCGCCAAGCCCACGGAGTAGCGGCCCACCCAGTCTCCGCGTGCCCCCTCCGGAAGCCTTCCGGAGGGGGGCTCCTAGTTTTCGAGAGCCTCACAGCGCCCCGGCAAGCCCACCGGATCTCCAGGCTCATCTGGGTTTGGATATGTGACCTTATCCAAACCCAAGCATGCCTTCATCTATCTTCTAATTCTGAACAGCTGCTTGCGCTTCTAATTCGAAGGTTTGATAGGGTCTTGATCATGACGGAAGACGCTGGTCAAGCCCGGGTTTGCGAGTACCGCCGCTGCGGAGCCGCGCTGCCGCCCGCTGTGGGGCGGGGGAGCCGGGCTCGGTTCTGCCAGGACGGGAAGACCTGGGGACGGCGGACCCTCAACTGTCGCGACGCCGAAGCCGTCCTGTCGGACGCCGAATCCCTCCGCGAGAGCGACACCGAGCTTGACGACACCGCCGTCACGGCGCTGGCCGGGCAGGTCGACCGGGTGCTCGAACCGACCCGCGGACTCGTCGAGACGCTGACGACCCTGCGCCACCAGCTCGACGCGACCACCGCCACCGCTCTCTCCGAGCGGGACGCCGCCCTGGCCGAGGCCGATGAACACCGCCTCCAGCGCGGCCGGGCCGACGCCGAAGCCGCTCAGGCCCGCGATATCGCCGAAGAAGCCAGGCAGCAGGCGACTCTCGCCGAGAAGGAGAAGACGGCCGCTGTCCGCGAGCGAGACCAGGAACGCGCCACACGGAAGGCCGCCGTCCAGGAGCAGCAGCGTGCCGAAGGGCAGCTGGCCGCCGTCCGGGACGAACTCGCCCGCGTCGCCGAACGGGCCGAGGCAGCCGCGACCCTCGCCGGGGAGCGAGCCGCGACGATCGCCACCCTCACCGCCGAACTCACGGCCACCCGTGCCGCCCTCGACGAAGAACGCGGCCGCGGTCAGGCGGCCGACTCCCGAGCGGAAGCTGCCACGTCACGCGCGGAGGCGGCCGAAATCCGAGCAGAAGCCGCCACCCGAAAGCTCGAGGACGCCGCGAACGCCCGCCAGGAAGCCACAGACCGGACCCAGGCTGATGTCGAACGCCTCCGGGCCGGCTTCGACCAGCGGCTCGCCGAGTTGCAGACGGCCCACGAGCAGACCGTCCGCTCGATGCACGAGACCACCACGAACCTGGGCGCCGAGCTGCGCACCTGCACCGCCCGGGCCGATGCCGCCGACCACCGGCTGAGCCAGGTGCGTGCGGCCATTGCCGCGTTGAAGGACGATGACAGCCCGGCAACACTTAAGCAGTTACTTGACCAATGAGCCGATCGAGCCTAACTTAAGTACATGCTTAACCATGAGGAGTCGCTGGACCTGGTGTTCCGCGCCCTGGGGGACCGCACACGGCGGGCCCTGGTGGAGCGGCTCGTGCGCGGGCCGGCGTCGGTCAGTGAGCTGGCCGCGCCGCTGACCATGTCGCTCGCCGCCGTCGTGCAGCACCTGCAGGTGCTCGAAACGGCCGGGATCGTGCGCTCGGAGAAGGTCGGCCGGGTGCGCACCTGCCGGATCGAGCCGGAGGTGCTGCGCACCGGCGAGCACTGGCTCGGGCACCAGCGCACCTCATGGGAAAGCAGGCTCGACCGGCTCGGCGACGTCCTCGACGAGCCCGGCACCTCCGAAGGGAGCACCACATGACCGTCACCCACGCCACGTTCACCCTGGAACGCACCTACACCGCGGCACCGTCGCGGGTATTCGACGCCTGGGCGGATCCCGCGGCCAAAGCCCGCTGGTTCGGCGGGGAAACGCACGAGCTGGACTTCCGCGTCGGCGGTCGTGAAGTGACTACCGGAACCGCACCGAACGGCACCAAGCTGGCGGCGACCTCGACCTACCACGACATCGTGCCCGGCGAGCGGATCGTCTACTCCACCACGCTGACCGGTGGCGACACCCTCGCCACCGTCTCGACGACGACCGTCGAACTGGTCCCCGACGGCGCCGGCACCCGCCTGGTCCTCACCGAACAGGGCACCTTCCTGGACGGCGCGGAGGAACCCGCGTGGCGCGAGCAGGGCACCGGCGACTGGCTGGACAAGCTGGGCGAGGAGCTGAAGTGACGGCCGGCCCGAGTGCGGTGATCGAGGCCCGCGTCGCGGCGGTGGCGGCGAAGGACCTGGAAACGCTCGTCGCCCAGTACGCCGAGAACGTCACGCTGTTCGACGCGGTCGGTCCGTTGCGCGATGCGGGCCGGAAGCGGAACGGACCCGGCTGCGGGAGTGGTTCGGCGCCTACCGATCCGCGATCGAGCTGGACATCCGCGAGCTGGAGGTGGTCGCCGACGGCGATGTCGCCTTCGCGCACTACCTGTTCCACGTGCGCGGCACCATGCTGGACGGAACGGCCGTGGCGATGTGGGTGCGCTCGACCGCCGGGCTCCGCCGGGACGACGACGGCTGGAAGATCGTCCACGAGCACAGTTCGGTCCCGTTCGACGGCGCGACCGGCGAAGCGCTCACCCGGCTGGAACCCGGTACTGCTGAGGGCTGACGCCGAATTCGCGCTTGAACGCCGCGCTGAGGGCGAAAGCGCTGCCGTACCCGACCTGGTGGGCGACCGCGCCGATCGTCGAATCCCGTTGCTGGCGCAGCAGGTCCGCGGCGAGCGCGAGCCGCCAGCCGGCCAGGTACGCCATCGGCGTTTCGCCGACGGTCGCCGCGAACCGGCGGGCCAGCGCGGCGCGGGAGACGCCCGTGTTGGCCGCGAGCATGGCGACCGTCCACGGCTCGGCGGGCTGGTGCTGCAGCAGTCGCAGCGCCTGGCCGACGATCGGGTCGTCGTGGGCGCGGTACCAGGCGGGCGCGCTGGTGTCGGGCCGGTCGAACCAGGCCCGCAGCGCGGCGATGAGCAGCAGGTCCAGCAATCGGTCGAGGACGGCTTCCTGGCCGGGGACGTCCTTGCCGATCTCCGCGGCCAGCAGCCCGACCAGTGGGGTGGGCCAGTCGGTGGCGCGCAGGACGATCAGCACCGGCAGCGCCGCGAGGAGTCGTTTGCTGAGCTCGCCTTCCATGCCGTAGGTGCCGGTGAGCAGCACGACCGGGCCGTCGGTGCCGTGGCCCCAGGTCCGGACGCCGAGGTCGGCGTAGTCGGTGAGGTGCCCGCCGTCGGGGGTGCGGCATTCCTGCCCGGGCAGGATCAGCGCCTGCGGCGGTGTCTCGGGGTGGTCGGCGACGAGGTACGGGTCCGGGCCGCGCGCGATCGCGACGTCGCCTTCGCGCAGCAGGACGGCTTCGCCCGCGTCCGGCACGATCCACGCTTCGCCGCGCACCACCGAGACGACGGTCAGCGGCGCCTGGTCTTCGATCCGCAGTGACCAGGGCGGGGTCAGCACCGACCGCAGCAGGAACGCGCCGTGCGCGCGGGGGCCGTCGAGCAGAGCGGCGAGCGGATCCATGCGCCTGAGTCTAGACGATGAAACATGCTATCGAGGCTTTGAACTATGGAGAGTCTCACTCCGGGCCGGTTGACTCTGTGCCATGACAACAACGAACTTTCTTGTGGTGGGCGGCACGGGCAAGACCGGGCGCCGGGTGGCGGATCGGCTGCGGGAGCGCGACCTGCCGGTGCGGATCACGTCGCGGCGCGCCGCGCCGCCGTTCGAGTGGGCCGACCGCGGGACCTGGGCGCCGGTGCTGAAGGGCGTCGACGCGGTCTACCTGACCTACTACCCCGACCTGGTCGTGCCCGGCGCGGCCGACGACATCCAGGCGTTCACGGAGCTGGCCGTGGCCGAGGGGGTGCGGCACCTGGTGCTGCTCTCGGGCCGCGGTGAGGAGGAAGCCGAGGCGTGCGAGCAGATCGTCCGTGACGCCGGCCCGGGCTGGACGGTCCTGCGCTGCAGCTGGTTCGCCCAGAACTTCAGTGAGCATTTCCTGCTCGACGCGGTCCGCGGCGGTGAGATCGCCCTGCCGGCGGGGTCAGTGGTCGAGCCGTTCGTGGACGTCCGTGACATCGCCGAGGTGGCGGTGAAGGTGCTGACCGAGCCAGGGCACGCGGGTGAGCTGTACGAGCTGACCGGGCCGCGGTTGCTGAGTTTCGCCGACGCCGCCGCGGATATTTCGGCCGCGTCCGGGCGTGATGTCCGCTATGTCCCGGTTTCCGCCGAGGACTACGCCGCCGCTGCCGTCGGATACGGCGTGCCGGAGGACGAGGTGGGCGCGCTGACCGAGTTGTTCGCCCGGGTGCTCGACGGGCGCAACGAGTCGGTGACGCACGACGTGGCGCGGGTGCTGGGCCGTCCGGCGACGGATTTCGCCGACTTCGCGCGGGACGCGGCGGCGACCGGGGTCTGGGCGCGGTGACCGGGAAGGAGACACCGATGTCGACAGTGGTGCTGGTGGCCGCGCTGGTCGCGGCCGGATTGATCGCCGGGCTGTTCTACGCCTACTCGTGCTCGGTGATGCCGGGGCTGGCGCGCGGCGACGACAAGACGTTCGTCGAAGCGATGCGCGGGATCAACGTCGCGATCGTCAACCCGGTCTTCATGCTGACGTTCTTGGGCGCGCCGCTGCTGGCGGGCGTGGCGGTGTTCCTGAACCTGGGATCGCGATCGCTGCCGTGGGTGATCGCGGGGTTCGTGTGCCTGGCGGCGATGCTGGTGATCACCGGGGCGCTGAACATTCCGCTCAACAACGCGCTGGAGAACGGCGGCGGCGACTACGCGGCGGTGCGAGCACAGTTCGAGACGTCGTGGGTGCGCTGGAACGTGCTGCGCACCTTGGCGAGCACGGCGGGCTTCGGCTGCCTGGTCGCCGCGGTACTCACCCACCCTGGCTGACGGCTTCCATGCGGTGTCGCATTTGGGGTCAGCCGGCGATGCGGAAGAGCAGGTCGGTGACCCACTGCGTGGGGTCCGGCACCTCCAGGGGGTTGGTGCGCAGGACTTCCAGGCGGCAGCCCCACTCCTCGCCGCCGGGTCCCTCGGCGCGGTCCCACGTGATGCTCTGCTCCGAGCCCCAGGTCAGCACCGACTCCGTCGCGGCGGCCAGGCCGTCCGGGGCACCGACGTAGGTGTCGAGGACGTACTTCCCGGCGGGCAGCTCGTCGGTGAACGCCGGTTCGGGCGGGGCGAAGTCACCCGTGATCGGTACGCCGGCCTCGACGGTGAACCGCATCTCTGGGTGCAGCACGCGGTAGCGGAAGAAGGGAGCCCCGGCCAGGGCGATCCCCTGTCCGGCCAGCGCGCCGATCAGCGGGGGCAGCCGGTCGGCGATCCGCGGGAACTCCGGGATTCCGAGGGTGGCGCGCTCGGCGACGTAGCGCTGGGCGGGGCGGTCCACAATGGACGGCATCAGGCGAACTCCTCGGGCGACCGGATGGGGCGGACCTCGATACTGCCGTAGGTCGCGGCGGGGTGCTTGGCCGCGATCTCGAGGGCTTCGTCGAGGTCGTCGCAGTCGATGACGACGTAGCCGCCGACCTGTTCCTTGGCCTCGGTGAACGGCCCGTCGGTGAGCAGCACTTCGCCGTCGCGGACGCGGATGGTGGTGGCTTCCGACGGCGGGCGCAGGCCGCCTCCGCCGCGGATCTTGCCGCGGCGTTCCAGGTCTTCGCCCCAGCCGTCGCAGCCGTCGCAGCCGTCGTACTGGTGTTCCTCGGCGGTCTCGTCGCCGCAGATCATGAGCAGGTACTGCACTTCAGCGTCCTTCCAGGACTTCACGCAGGCGCATGGCGAAGGCGGCGGGCTCGGCGAGGAACCCGCCGTGGTCGCCGGGGAACGGTTCGGCGGTCAGGCTGAGGTCGGCGGCAAGGCCCAGGCCCGCCTCGTGGGCGGGCAGCCCGACGGCCTTCTCGCCGACGCCGACGACCAGCCGGGCGGTCACCGCGCGAAGGGCGTCGAGGTCCGGGTCGTAGGCGCCGATGGCGGCCATGAGGTGGCCGAAGAAGTAGGCGAAGTTGCCCTCCATCACCTTCATCTGGGCGAGTTCTTCGGGTGTCGGGTCGGTGGGCGGGGTGATGTCGAACCCGGCCATCTTCGAGAACGCGGCGATGGCGGCGCCGATCCCGTGCTCGTGGTAGATCGCGGGGATGTCCGGCCCGTCCAGGACGCCGAGGTAACGCGTGACCGGCGGCTCGTGCAAGACGACCGTGCGGACCTGGCCGGAGTGGTGCACGACGTAGTCGAGCATCGTGATGGCGCCGCCGCTGTTGGCGAAGACGTCCGCCGGGCCGGCGCCGACCTCGGCGAGCAGCCGCTGGACGTCGTCGGCGTGCTCGCGGATGGTGTCGGGCCCAGGCTCGCCGTCGAGGGGGCTGCGGGAGATGCCACGCGGGTCGTAGGTCACGACGGTGTGGTCCTCGGCGAGCAGCGGACGAATCGGGCCGAACATCGTCGAGTCGGCGGCACCGCCGGGGATCAGCAGCAGGACAGGTCCGCTGCCGGTGACGTCGTAGGTGATCCGGGCGCCGGGTACGGCGAGGGTGTGGGTGGTCATGGCGTTTCCTCCGCAGGTCGGGGTTCGCCTACCCGACGGTTGGGATCGGCCGGAACAGACACCGTCTCGGAAATTCTTCGGGTGAGGTAGCTGCGCTCGGCAGCGGTCGTGGCCAGATCGCGGGCCGTGGCGTACCACTCGGCCGCCTCGGTATGGCGGCCCAGCCTGCGGAGGAAGTCGGCGCGGGTGGCCGGGAGCAGGTGGTAGCCGTCGAGGGCGACGGTCAGTTCGTCGAGGAGCACGAGCCCGGCCAGGGGGCCGTCGGCCATGCCGACGGCGACGGCCCGGTTGAGCTCGACGACCGCGCTGGGGACGAACTTGCGCAGCTCACGGTAGAGCCCGGCGATCTGGGCCCAGTCGGTGTCGGCGGGCCGCGCGGCGGTGGCGTGGCAGGCGGCGATCGCGGCCTGGATCTGGTACGGCCCGGGCTGCCGTCGCCGCAGCGCTGTCTCCAGAAGCTGGGTGCCTTCGTCGATCTGCCTGGTGTCCCAGCGGGTGCGGTCCTGTTCCTCCAGCGGGACGAGCACGCCGTCCGGGCCGACGCGAGTCGCGCGGCGGGCGTGTTGCAGCAGCATCAGCGCGAGCAGGCCGAGGACCTCGGGTTCGTCGGGCATCAGCCGGGCCAGGACGCGGCCGAGGCGGATGGCTTCGGCGGCGAGGTCGGGGCGCAACAGGTCGGGGCCGCCGCTGGCGGAGTAGCCCTCGTTGAACGTCAGGTACAGCACGCCGAGCACGGCGGCGGTGCGTTCGGGCAGCAGGTGCGCGGGCGGTACGCGGTAGGGGATCCGGGCGTTGCGGATCTTGCGCTTCACCCGCACGAGCCGTTGCGACATGGTCGCTTCGGGGACGAGAAACGCCCGCGCGATCTCGGCGGTGCTGAGCCCGGCGAGAGTACGCAGTGCCAGCGCGACCTGGGCTTCGGTGGCGAGGGCCGGGTGGCAGCAGGTGAAGATCAGCCGCAGCCGGTCGTCGGGAACACCGCTGTCGTCGTGCTCGGGGTCTTCGGGGACGTGCATGCGGCCGGCCTCCCGGAGCTTGGCGGCGCCGACGGTTTCGCGCCGGAGCCGGTCGGTGGCGCGGTTGCGCGCGGCGGTGGTGAGCCAGGCGCCGGGCCGCTTCGGGACGCCGTCGCGGGGCCAGGTGCGCAGGGCGAGCGCGAAGGCCTCCTGGGCGCACTCCTCGGCGAGGTCCCAGTCGCCGGTGATCCGGATGAGCGTGGCCACGACCTGGCCCCACTCCTCCCGGAACGCCTCGGCGACCGCGTTCTCGACGTCCACCAACCACTCCTCCCGGTTGCTGTCACCGTCCCGACGAACGGCCGGCCCCGGATTCGACAGCTACCCGGCCGCGGCGGCGTGGCAGGCGCCGAAGCCTTCGGCCCGCACGACGATCCGGCCGTCTTCGACGCGGACGGCGGTTTCGGTGGCGTCGCTGACCGCGGTGACGCCGGCGGCCGCGGCCAGTGCGCCCCCGGCGTCGCAGACGATCCGCAGCCGCGGCTCTCGCGGCGGCGGGAAGGCCTGGTCGAGGCAGACGCGCAGGTCGGCGACGGCGAGCCGGGCCAGCGGGCCGAGTTCGCCGGGGTCGCTGGTGACGAGCGCGACGGTGACGTCGGCCCCGGTGCGGACGGCTTCCTCGAAGGCGGAGGCGCGGTGCAGGCCGAGGACCGTGACGACGCCGTCGCCGGGACGCACGGTTTCGCCGGTCAGCAGGTCGGTCGCGGCAGGTGGCGTCCACGGTTCGTCGACGAGCTGCGCGTGGGACGTGATCGGCGGGGTGTCCGGCCAGTCGTCGCTGAGGTCCAGGTCCAGCAGCCGAGCGCACGCGGTGACGATGTGGAACGGCTCGCCGAAGCCGGGCGCGGCGGCCGCGAGCTGGCTCGCGCCGTGCAGCGTCGTCAACGCGGCTTCGGCGGCGCGCACCAGGCGCCGCCCGGGTT
>Ga0307515_10020915_pt1 | contig 11632 bp, 9 predicted proteins | sample 17_EM_MG_FD_194513 | JGI IMG/M metagenome (GOLD analysis project Ga0307515, IMG submission 194513) | Populus trichocarpa ectomycorrhiza microbial communities from riparian zone in the Pacific Northwest, United States - 17_EM | ecosystem: Host-associated > Plants > Roots > Unclassified | place... | reverse complement strand
TGGCATGATCTCGATCCGGACCGGCGCGACCGGTCCGAACATCTCGCACGTCTCGGCGTGCTCGACCGGCGCGCACTCGATCGGCGAGGCGATGCGCACGATCCGCCACGGCTACGCCGACGGCATGATCGCGGGCGGCACCGAGGCGACGATCGCGATCCTGGGGGTCGGCGGGTTCAACTCGATGCGCGCGATGTCGACCCGCAACGACGCGCCCGAGAAGGCGAGCCGGCCGTTCGACAAGGACCGCGACGGCTTCGTGATCGGCGAGGGCGCGGGCGTGGTGGTGCTCGAGGAGCTCGAGCGCGCCAAGGCCCGCGGCGCGCGGATCTACGCCGAGGTGACCGGCTACGCCGCCAACAGCGACGCGCACCACGTCGCGGCGCCGGCGCCCGAGCACCGCGGCGCCCAGGCCTGCTTCCGCGCCGCGCTCAAGGACGCCCGGCTCGACCCGGCCGCGATCGGCTACATCAACGCCCACGGCACGTCGACCGAGCTCAACGACAAGAACGAGACCATCGCGGTCAAGGCGGTGTTCGGCGATCACGCCCGGAAGCTCGCGATGTCGTCGACCAAGTCGATGACCGGCCACACGCTCGGCGCCGCCGGCGGGATCGAGGCCGCGATCACCGCGCTCGCGCTCGCGCGCGGCGTCCTGCCGCCGACCACCAACTACGAGACGCCCGATCCCGACTGCGATCTCGACTACGTGCCCAACCACGCCCGCGAGCAGCGGGTCGACGCCGCGATGTCGAACAGCTTCGGCTTCGGCGGCACCAACGCGGCGCTGATCATGACTCGCTACCAGGGCGACTGACCACAGCACCAGGAAGACCAGCCCATGCGCTGCCCGTTCTGCGGTGGCTCCGAAGACAAGGTGATCGAGACCCGGGTGTCGAGGGACGGCGGCGAGATCCGCCGGCGGCGCGAGTGCGAGAGCTGCACGCGCCGCTACACCACCTACGAGCGGATCGAGGAGTCGATGCCGCTGGTGATCAAGAACGACGGCCGCCGCGAGCCGTTCGACCGGGCCAAGATCGAGCACGGCCTCCTGGCCGCGGTCGCCAAGCGCCCGGTGTCGCGCGCGCAGGTCGCCGCGCTGGCGCTCGAGGTCGAGCGCGAGATCGCCGACCTCGGGGTCTCCGAGATCGTGTCGCGCGACGTCGGCGAGCGGGTGCTGCCCCGGCTGCGCGCGCTCGATCAGGTCGCCTACGTCCGGTTCGCGTCGATCTACCGCGACTTCCGCGACCTCGAGGGCTTCGAGAAGGAGCTCGACGCGCTGCGCGCCGACACCGGCCCGCACCCGCTGTCCGACGAGCACACCGACGAGCACGCGCTGGTCGATCCGGCCATCGTCGATCCGGCCATCGTCGATCCGGCCATCGTCGATCCGGCCATCGTCGATCCGGCCGTCGTCGATCCCGCGGAGCGGACCGGGTGAGCCGCCGGGCGCGCGGCGCGCCAGACCCGCGCGCGGTCGCACCGGTGACGGCGACGGTGATCGACCCGGCGACCGCGATCGCGATCGATCCGACCACCGGGCGGGCGATCCCGCGGACGGCGGTGCGGCGCGGGCGCGGCGGGGCGCACGACGCCGCCGACCGCGGCCACATGGCGCGCTGCCTCACGCTCGCCGAGCAGTTCCGCGGCCGCACTGCGCCCAATCCGATCGTCGGCTGCGTCATCGTCGATCGCGCGGGCCGGGTGATCGCCGAGGGCGCGCACCGCGGCCCGGGCACCGATCACGGCGAGGCTGACGCGCTGCGCAAGCTCGGCGGCAAGGCGCCGGGCGCGACGCTGTACGTCAACCTCGAGCCGTGCAACCACCACGGCCGGACGCCGCCGTGCGCGCCGGCGGTGCGCGACGCCGGCGTGGCGCGGGTCGTCATCGGGATCGAGGATCCGATCGACGGCCACGGCGGCGGCATCGAGCTGTTGCGCCGCGCCCGGATCAAGGTCACCACCGGCGTGCTCGCCGAGGACTGCGCGCGCGCCAACCGGCCGTTCCTGACCTGGTCGGGGTTTCACCGCCCGGCGTTCACGCTCAAGGCGGCGATCACGCTGGATGGCAAGATCGCCACGGTGGCCGGCCAGTCGAAGTGGATCACCGGCCCCGCCGCGCGCGACGACGTGATGCGGCTGCGCGACACCCACGACGCCGTGATGGTCGGGATCGGCACCGTGCTGGCCGACGATCCGTGGCTCACCGCGCGGCGCCAGGGCGGGCGCAACCCGGTGCGCGTCGTGGTCGATAGCAAGCTGCGCACGCCGCCCGACGCCCACGTGCTCGCCGGGCGGCAGGGACCGCGGACCATCGTGGCGTGCAGCAAGGACGCGCCGGCGGCCCGGGAGGCCGCGCTGGTCGCGCGCGGCGCCGAGGTGTGGCGCATCGCCTCGCATCGCAACGGCCGGCTCGATCTGGGCGTGCTGGCGCGCAAGCTCGGCAATATCGGCTTCACCTCGGTGCTGGTCGAGGGCGGGGGTGAGGTCCACGCCTACATGATCGAGCACGGGCTCGCCGACGAGGTCCTGCTCTACATCGCGCCCAAGATCGTCGGAGGCCCGGCCCCGAGCTGGGTCGGCGGCAAGGGGCTCGCCTCGCTGACCGCGGCGCACCGCTTCGTGATCGACGGCGATCCCATCCGGCTGGACGGTGACCTGCGGCTCACCTTGCTCCCCGCGCCGATCGCCGAGCCGCCGCCGATCGACGACCCGGACTGAGCGCCACCGCGGGCCGAGCTGTCGGCTCGAGTTCTCGGCCCCGTGAGAAGATCTTGGCGTGGGCCAGAACTCTCGCGTGTTAGCGTCGCCGCGCGATGGCGATCAAACCCCGAAACGTATTCCTGGCTCCGATCGCTCTGCTGGCCAGTTGCAGCGATCCCACCTCCGAACCCCCGGTCTCCGCGTCGCCGCCGACGGCCGCACCCGTTCACCTGACACCGATGACACCGGTCGCCGCCGCGATCCACCTCGGCACGACGCCGCTGGCGATCGACGAGCATGGAATCCCCCGCCTGATCCGCGGTGACACCGCGACGCGGATGCAGGCCGCCAGCATCGGGGCCGCGGCGCGCATGCACGTCCAGCGGCTCGCCCCGGCCTGGGGCGTGCGCTCGACCACGATGCCGGCGCTCGAGTCGCTCGGCGAGGCCCCGGTGCCCGGCGGCACGGTCGTCCGGCTGCGCCAGGTCGTCGACGGCATGCCGGTCGACGAGGCCAGCGGCGGCGAGGTCCGCGTCATGCTGCGCAGCGACGGCTCGCTGATCGCGGCCAGCGGCCGGCTGGTCGGCACCGACACGCCGCGCCCCGCCAGCGTCAAGTTCCTCGACGACGAGACCGGCGCGATCGCGCGCGCGGTCAGCGCCACGTACGACGTCAAGGTCTCGCCCGCGGCGCTGGGCATGAAGGGCGCCGCCGCCGATGGCACGCACCTGATGGCCGGCCAGTCGGGTCAGATCAACGTCTCGATGTCGCGCGCCCGCCAGGCGTGGTTCCCCAGCGGCGAGGTCCTGATCCCGGCGTGGTTCGTCGAGGCCTACACCAGCGATGTCAACACCACCAGCGGCGACGCGTTCCGCACCGTGATCGCCGCCGATGACGGCCGGATCCTGTCGCGCGTCAACCTCACGGCCGACGCCGCGTTCAGCTACCGCGTGTTCGCCGAGAACACCGGCGAGCTCCACCCGTTCGACGGCCCGATCACCGACGTCACCCCGAACGCGACCGGCGCGCCCAACACCACGCCGTACCCGGCCTACGTGACCCCGAACCTGGTCACGGTCGACGGTCTCAACCATCCCAACGGTGGCGGCGCGCCGCCCGACCCGTGGCTGGCGGCGACCCGCACCGAGACCAACGGCAACAACGTCCAAGCCTACACCGACATCAACGCGCCTGACGGGCTGAGCCTCGGCGACTTCCGCGCGACCCTGACCGGCCCGGCGACCTTCGACCGGAGCTACGACACGGGCGGCGGCGCGGTCACCGGCGGCACGGCCCAGCAGATGGCCGGCATCACGTCGCTGTTCTACCTGATCAACTGGCTGCACGACTTCTGGTACGACGCCGGCTTCACCGAGCCGGCCGGCAACGCGCAGGACAACAACCTCGGCCGCGGCGGCCAGGATCGCGACGCGATCAACGCCGAGGCCCAGGACAACGCCAACGGCGGCTCGCGCAACAACGCCAACATGTCGACCCCGTCGGACGGCCTGCCGCCGCGCATGCAGGTGTTCGTGTGGGACGGCAAGGCCGACCGCTCGCTGGCGATCTCGACCCGCCACCCGGGCGTCGGCCAGGCCGGGTTCGGCCCGGCGACGTTCGACGCCACGGCCGCCGTGGTGCTCGCCGACGACGGCGTCGCGCCCGGCAGCGACGGCTGCACCGCGCTGACCGCGCCGGCCACCGGCAAGATCGTGCTGGTCGACCGCGGCTCGTGCACGTTCAAGACCAAGGTGCTCAACGCCCAGAACGCCGGCGCCGTCGGCGTCATCCTCGCCAACAACGCTGCGTCGAGCGCGCCGCCCGGGATGGCCGATGACGCGACGATCACCACGCCGATCACGATCGGCGTCCTGTCGGTGATCCAGAGCGAGGGCACCCAGATCAAGGCCGAGCTGATCGCCGCCGGCACCACGCCGGTGAACGCGACGCTGCACCGCGGCCCGGCGGGCCCCGATCTCGACGGCTCGCTCGACGCAACCGTGATCGCGCACGAGTTCGCGCACTACCTCCACCACCGGCTCACCGCCTGCAACACGTCGCTGTGCGGCGCGCAGAGCGAGGGCTGGGGCGACTTCGACTCGCTGCTCGTGGCCAGCCGCCCGGGCGACGATCTCGACAAGGCGTATCCGATGGCGACCTACTCGACGGCGAGCTTCGCCGCCGACCCGGTGTACTTCGGCATCCGCCGCGCGCCGTACAGCGTGAACCAGAACATCAACCCGCTGTCGTACCGCCACATGGCCGACGGCACGCCGCTGCCGACCAACGTGCCGTTCAACGGCGGCGGCCTCAACTCCGAGGTCCACGCCTCCGGCGAGGTCTGGGCGTCGATGATGTGGGAAGGCTACGTCGCGCTGCAGAAGGCCGGCCTGGCCCATGGCGTGCCGTTCAACGAGACCCGGCTCAAGATGCGGCAGTACGTCGTGACCGGCCTGTTGATCGCGCCGCCCCAGGCGACGCCGACCGAGACCCGCGACGCCATCCTGATCGCGGCGCGCGCGGTCAACCGCCCCGATCACGACATCCTGGCGGCGGCCTACGCCCGCCGCGGCTTCGGCAGCTGCGCGATCTCGCCGCCGCGCGACTCGGTCAACTTCGTCGGCATCGTCGAGAGCAACGAGGTCAAGGGCCGGATCGAGCCGGGCGCGCTGACCTCGGAGCTGACCACGACCTGCGACAACGACGGCGTGCTCGACGCCGGCGAGACCACGCACGTCACCGTGCCGGTGGCCAACCCCGGCCCGGTCGCGCTGGCCAACGTCAACGTCGCGCTGACCTCGGCGATCGCCGGCCTGCACGTCACGCCGCCGTCGATCATGCTCGGCTCACTCGACGCGTACAGCGACACCACGGTGACGTTCGACGTCTCGCTCGACGCCACGGTGAGCGTCGCGTCGTCGAGCGACCTGCAGGTCAGCATCACCTCGACCAACGGCTGCGCCAACGCCTCGGTGCCGATCGTGGGCCCGATCAACGTCGACGACAAGCCGGCGAGCTCGGCGACCGACACGTTCGACGCCCTGACCTCGGTGTGGAACCCGGCGGGCAGCAGCTCGGTGTGGTCGCACGTCCGGGAGACCGGGCTCGACGCGCTGTGGTCGGGCGCCGATCCCAACTTCACCGCCGACGCCAGCCTGATCTCGCCGCCGGTCACCGCCGGCACGGGCCCGCTGTCGATCTCGTTCTCGCATCGCTACTCGTTCGAGTTCACCCCGGCCTCGGGTGCGGTGCCACCGCAGGCGTTCGACGGCGGCGTGATCGAGTTCTCGACCGACGGCGGGGCCACCTGGCAGGACGTGACCCTGATCGCCAACCCGGGCTACAACAACACCCTGGTCACCGGCGGCACCAACCCGCTCGCCGGGCGCCGCGCGTACAGCGGCACCAACCCGGCGTTCCCCGCGAGCGACAGCATCACGATGTTCTTCGGGACCCGGCTGGCGGGCAAGACCTTCCAGTTCCGGTTCCGGATCGGCGCCGACGCCAACGGTGCGTCCAGCGGCTGGCAGGTCGATGACGTGCAGTTCAAGGGCATCGTGGGCACGCCGTTCCCGACCCTGGTCCCCGACACCAAGCACTGCCGGTCGGTCACCGGCGGCGGTGGTGGTGGCGGCACGGGCGGTGGCACGGGCGGCGGCGGCGCCGGCGAGCCGCCACCGGCCGGCCCCACGGACGGTGACCGGGACCACCGCCACGGCGAGGACGACATCGACAACGGCGGCTGCTCGGTCGGCGGCGGGGTCGGCGCCGGCAACGCCGGGGCGCTGCTCCTGGCGCTGACTGTGCTGCTGCGCCGCCGCAGGCGCTGAGGCGCGTCGAACCCGCTCGACTGTGGTAAACGCAGTCGAGATGTTCACCGGGTTGGTGGAAGACACCGGCGCCATCGTCTCCGCGGACCGCTCTGGTGGTCCGGGGAGCGAGTCGGTCGGCTTTGGCGTCCGCCCCCAGCGGATCGCGCTCGCCGAGCTCGCGGTCGGCGAGTCGATCTGCCACGACGGCGCCTGCCTGACCGTCACCGAGGTCGGCCGCGACGCTTACCGCGTGCTGGCCGGCGCCGAGACCCTGGCGCGGACCGCGCTCGGCGGGCTCGGCGTGGGCAAGCGCGTCAACCTCGAGCGCGCGCTGCGCGTCGGCGACCGGCTGGGCGGCCACTGGGTCACCGGCCACATCGACGGCACCGGCGAGCTGATCGCGCGCACAGACCTGGGCGCCAACCTGGTGCTCGTGCTCCGCGCCGCGCCTGGCGTGCTGCGCTACGTGGTCGAGAAGGGCTCGATCGCGGTCGCCGGCGTGAGCCTGACGGTCAACGCGGTCGACGCCGAGAGCTTCTCGGTGGCGATCATCCCGCACACCCGCGACCACACCACGCTCGGCGAGCTCGCCGTCGGCGACCGCGTCAACCTCGAGGCCGACATCCTCGCCAAGCATGTCGAGAAGCTGGTGAAGCCATGACCTTGCCCCCTTCTGCAGCCGGTACTGCGACCACCACCACGGCGATCGAGCGCGGTGCCGTGACCGCCCCCGCGACCACCACGGCGATCGAGCGCGTGACCCGGGCGCTCGAGGAGGTTCGCAACGGCCGGATGGTCATCCTGGTCGACGACGAGGATCGCGAGAACGAGGGCGACCTGGTGTTCGCCGCCGACATGGTCACGCCCGAGCACATCAACTTCATGGCGACCCACGCGCGCGGCCTGATCTGCCTCGCGATGGATGACGCGATGATCGATCGGCTCGAGCTGCCGATGATGGTGCGCGACAATCGGGCGTCGCTGGGCACCGCGTTCACGGTGTCGATCGAGGCCCGGCATGGCGTGTCGACCGGGATCTCGGCGCGCGACCGCGCCACGACGATCCGCACCGCGATCGCCGACAACGCCAGCCCCGCGCACATCGTGTCGCCGGGCCACGTGTTCCCGCTGCGCGCGCGCAAGGGCGGGGTGCTGGTGCGCACCGGCCAGACCGAGGGCTCGGTCGACCTGGCGCGGCTCGCCGGGTGCCGGCCGGCCGGCGTGATCTGCGAGATCATGCGCGATGACGGCGAGATGGCGCGCCGGCCCGAGCTCGAGGACTTCGCCGTCCGCCACGGCCTGATGCTGCTCAGCGTCGCCGACCTCATCGCGTACCGGCTGCTGCGCGAGCGGATCGTCCGGCGCCAGGGCACCGGCGCGCTGCGGCCCGGCGCGCTGGGCCCGGGCGAGCCGTTCGTCGCTCACTATTACGACACCGAGGTCGAGGACACCGAGTACCTCGCGCTGGTCCGCGGCGACGTCGCCGCGGTGTCGGCCACCGGCCAGCCGGTGCTGGTCCGGGTCGCGGCGATGGATCCGCTCGCCGATCCGTTCGTGCTGCGGCCCGACCTGCTCGCCGCGGTCGAGGCGATCGACAACGCCGGGGTCGGCGTGCTGCTCTACGTCGTCAACCGCAGCCGGACCCGGCTGGGCCCGTCGTTCGAGCGCCTGGTCCTGCAGCGCACCGCGGCACGCGACAAGCTCGCCAGCATCCGGAACGATTCGAGCGAGGCGCTGCGCGACTTCGGCCTGGGCGCCCAGGTGCTCGCCGATCTCGGGCTCAAGCGGATCCGCCTGATGATGTGGAGCGATCGCAAGATCGCCGCGCTGGAGGGGTTTGGCATCGAGGTCGTCGAGCGGGTCCCGGTCCCGGGGCGCTCGGCCGCGCGCTGGCGTGAAGCCCAGTAGCGCAAGGGACGGTAACCATGGTGTATATCTGCGGAGCATGCCGCAGATCATCGAAGGCCACCTGTCCGCCCGCGGGCTCCGGTTCGCGATCGTCGCGAGCCGGTTCAACGGCCTCATCGTCGAGCCGCTCATCGCCGGCGCGCTCGACGCCATCGTACGCTCGGGCGGCGAGGCCGACGCGGTGACGATCGTGCGCTGCCCGGGCGCGTGGGAGCTGCCCCAGGTGGTCCGCAGGGTGGTCGCGCGCGGCGGGATCGACGCGGTGATCGCGCTCGGCGCGGTGATCCGGGGCGCCACGCCGCACTTCGACTACGTCGCCGGCGAGGCCGCGCACGGGATCGCCGCGGCCGCGGCCGCCGCCGGGGACGTCGCGGTGAGCTTCGGCGTGCTCACCACCGACTCGATCGAGCAGGCGCTCGAGCGCGCCGGGACCAAGGCCGGCAACAAAGGGTTCGACGCCGCGCTGGCCGCGATCGAGCTCGCGACGCTGTTCCGCGCGCTGGCCCCCGACGCAGCGCCCGAGCCGCCGCCGGGATCGGGATCGGGACCAACAGACCGGCCGCGCGCCCGGAAGCGCGGGGCGCCATGACCGCGGGCACCAGGCGGACCGGGCGGGCGTACGCGCTGCAGCTGCTGTACGCGCGCGACGGCGATCCGGCGACCGACGTGGCCGGCTCCGCGGCGAGCTGGGCCGAGGCCTTCGATCTCGAGATCGACGCCACGGCGCAGTCGTTCGCCCGCGAGCTGGTCGCGGCGGCGTCCGAGCACGGCGAGCGGATCGACGCGCTGATCGGTGCGTCGTCGAAGAACTGGCGGATCGACCGGATGTCGCGGGTCGATCGCAACATCCTGCGGCTCGGGGCGTGCGAGCTGGTCGCGTTCCGCGACGTCCCGGTCAAGGTCGTGATCAACGAGGCGGTCGAGCTCGCCAAGCGGTTCGGCACCGCCGAGTCATCGGCGTTCGTCAACGGCGTGCTCGACCGGATCGCCACCGCGGTCGGAAGGCATCCGGAGGACTAGCGTGGCGCTCTCGGTGCTACCGCTCGATCTGGCGCGCTGGGACGAATCGGCGCGCGACGCCCTGGTGCTGCCGGTGTTCAAGGACGACCGCCCGCTGCGCGGCGCCGCCGGGCTCGCCGACTGGCGGCTGTGCGGCCGGCTGTCGCGCCTGGTCAAGAGCAGCCGCGCCACCGCCGAGGCCGGCGAGAGCCTGCTGTTCCCGCCCGGCCGCCGGCTCCGCTTCGCGCGCATCCTGTGGTTCGGCCTCGGCGACGCCCGGGGCTACACCGACGAGCGGTTCCGCCGCGACCTCGCGCGGATCCTCCAGGTCGTGATCGCGGCGGGGGTCTCGGACTGGGCGCTGCAGGCGCCGGGGCGGGCCTCGGGGCTGATCGGCGCGCGGCGCGCGGTCGAGATCATGCTCGAGGACACCGCGCTGGTCGATCAGCCGGTCACGCTGCTCGAGGACCCGGCCGGGCAGAAGGACATCGCCGAGCTGCTCCGGCAGTCGCGCTGACCGCCGCGCGCGCTCAGGTCAACCAGCGCCACAGCCGCTCGAGCACCTCCGCCACCGTGGCGCCGAACGCCGCGAGCAGTGCCAGGTCGATCAGCGTCCCGGCGTGCCCCAGGACGATCCAGCGCCCGTCGCGCTCGAGGATGCCGATCGCGTACATGAACAGCGGGATCAGGAACACCAGGTTCGAGCCCGGGATCGGGATCGGCAGCGCGAGGCCCAGGGCGAGCAGCACGATGCCCAGACCGATCAGGCGGGGCTGGATCACCGGCTCCCAGCGCCGGCGGCTCAGCCGGGCGAGCCAGCGGGTGCGGCGGGCCAGCAGCACCAAGACGCGATCGAGCATCGCCATCGACAGCGCGCGGCGGCGCGCCCGGGCCGGCAGCCACGGCTGGCGCCGGCCGACCATCAGCTGCGCGCCGAGCAGCGCGATCGCCAGGCCGAACGGGGTCGACAGCCCGACGAACGGGATCGCGATCACCGTGAGCACGCCGATCAGGAAGCCAAAGCCGCTCTCGGCGGCCTTGTCGACCAGCGCACCGACGGTGAGGCTCGCAGCGCGTGGCGGTGGCGGTGCCTCGGCGTCGTGGGCGCCGAGCTCGCGCAGCAGCTCGTCGAGCCGAAGGCGGGGCGGAGGCTCGGCCGCGATGGTGTCGCGCGCGGTCTCGACGTCCACACCGACACCGTAGCATCCGCCCGCGCGGCCGAGGCAGCCCCGGCAACGTACAGCTGGCCGCCTCGCCCGGTGAATGACACGGCAACGCGGATCGCTGGGAGCCACAGCCGCGGCGGAGCGCGCGAGCAGCGAGCGCCGGGACGCCAGGGCTGCCGGGCAACCGAGGCGGCCGGCATGGGGCGGCCTCAAGTTGTCGCGGCGCCGCCGGGACAGCCGCTGCCACCTGCGGCACGGCCGGGCAGCCCGACTACGGGCACCGGCCGGGCATGCAGCGGCAGCCGCAGGCCGTGCTGCCGCAGCCGCCGCATCGCGCTGCGATTCCGCGGAATCGTGGCTCACCCCGGATGGCCGTCGCCGCGGCGCGTGCGCGGCGGCACACGCAGATCGGACCTCGGGAGACCGCGTGACCGGCCTGTGACTGGCCGCGCTCGATCAACCTGGTCCACGCAGTGCGCGCCCACTCACAGCCCATCGCCCCGCGCGGATGCGCCCTCCGAGGATCTGAATTTCGGGAGGAAGAGTCGGCGGACGACTCCGCGGAGTCGTGCCTGGGCCTGATGATCTCGCACGGTGGTCGCGGCCGCGGCGGGCTCGGATCACATCGTGCGGAGCGGCGAGGCCTGGTGATCGGTGTTCGGTCCCACACAGGCAGGATCGTGGACGGTGGGTGACGATTCTGCGGAATCGCGGCCGGACCGTCGTGGTTCGGTCCCACGCGTAATGCAGGTACGGACGAACGCGGATCACGATTCCGCGGACTCGCGTCAGGTCTCGATGATCGCGGTTCGGTCCCACGCGGGACACGATCGTGGACAGGTTGGGTGCGATTCCGCGGACTCGCGTCGGGTCTCGATGATCCCGGTTCGGTTCCACGGGACACGACCATGGGCGCGCGGATCACGATTCCGCGGAATCGCGGCGGGACCCGACCGTCGTGGTTCAGTCCCACGTGCGACGTGATCGCAGACGGTGGTGACGATCCCGCGGAATCGTGGGTCTCGATGATCCGGTTCGGTTCCA
>Ga0307515_10020913_pt1 | contig 11632 bp, 5 predicted proteins | sample 17_EM_MG_FD_194513 | JGI IMG/M metagenome (GOLD analysis project Ga0307515, IMG submission 194513) | Populus trichocarpa ectomycorrhiza microbial communities from riparian zone in the Pacific Northwest, United States - 17_EM | ecosystem: Host-associated > Plants > Roots > Unclassified | place... | reverse complement strand
ACGACCATGTAAGCCTTCAGTGGCAATCATATGAGCAACCACAAGGCTCGAACCTGAGGCTACAGAGGGAGCAAACCTCTTGATTCCAAGTTTTTACCACTGGCCACCATCTAAATGGTTTATATTATACTTTTTTTACTAGTTAAATTACTAGTAGTTTTTCCCCCTTCTATTCATCCAAAGTGTGACTTAATTTAATTTAATAAACTTATATTTTTTTTTAAAAGAAAATTACCAATTAATTTAACCGAGGTTATTTTTTCTTGTTCATCAAAATAATGATTTGTTTTCTTTATTTTGACATTGTCAAATTCTTGTATGCGTGAATTGATGTTGACTCAGCTATAATGTATTTTTTTCTTAGATCCAAATTGTGAAATTCAAAATCATAAATGAATAAAAAAATTTCCTCATAGTTATTTGTTATATTATAATTAATATTATTAGAAAAGCAAAAACCCATGAGTTATTAAGCAAATTAAAATATATTTTCTAAATTTTGTATGATAGTAAAAATAACACTCAATTAGCAATTAAAAATTTATTTGACATTGCGGTCTAACTATGTTTTTAAGAATTTTTTAAATATTTGTAGTTTTAAATTAATTTTTTTATATTCTTAGATTAGATTATTTTTATGTACTAAGATTGAATTAAATTTTAAAAAAAATATTATTTTCATTCATTTTAAAACAAAAATAACTTTTAAAAACAAAAATCTTTCAATTGTACTACTTAAAAAAAAAATGGCACTATAGCATAAAACTTTGTATTAAAAGTCAAAGAGTTACTGCTAATAATGCTTGGAAAAAGATGTATTATGTGATAATTTATGTTATAGTCAAAGACGTTCCTTTACCTTGCAACAAGGAATTTGATGCTTTCTTGTCTGGACATCAGCCTATCAGTTGAGAAGTTTCCTATGAACATTTGTTCTCTCTTTGTGCACTTACTCATGTACACTTTGTTTTCAGTTGTTGGATCTAACAACATATTTCAAAATCACATAATAATATAACAATAGACTATATTAATTGTAATTTTTTTTTTAAAAAAATAACAAGTTAGTTCTTCCAATTTAAGAAATCATAAGTTAATCCTTCATTAGCTCTCACCATCAACTTAATTATTAACTTTAGTTAATATCTAAGCAGACAGCATTATTTTTTTTTATTTATCTCCCTCGTATATTATAAATATTCGGTAATTATAGCGTGAGTATTATTAAATCTCTCGTGTGTGTTAATGGAGCTTTTAAATATAAACTTGTTGTTTAATTTCCTCTCTCAACGTGTGAAGAAGCATTGCACTGATCCCTCTACAAAACTTGCGTTTTGTCCACATATCCATGTGAGTTTCACAAGGTTATTATTATTATTATTATTATCAAATAAATCTTTGTTAACATATATGAAAATATATGGATTGGATGTGATTTTTCGTGAATTGGAGAACCAACTTGTTGACTTTTTAAACTACAAAGACTAAATTATAATTCACTCCTTAATCAAGCAAGCAAACGGGGTAATAAGGTAAAGAGAGGATATTTTAGTGGTGGAGACTGGAGGGTATCGGGGGAAGCCTAATTAATCTATAGAGGTTTTTGTTTGACTTTCTTTTTTAAAAAAAAAAAAAGAAGGGAGAAAAAAAAAAGTAAAACTGTTGACCAACTATTGAGATTTCAACATGGGATAGCAGGTGGGATTTCCAGCCGTTGGATGGGTTTTTGTTAGATCCAACGAATGAAACTCTGTAATGGTTTAAGTAATAATAACTGCTGTTTAGGTCAGCGCTTGAAGGTTGAGTAATTTATTAGCAACACACGTGGCGAAGAGTTTCAACGCCTACAAGACATAGCTGGAGATTGCGTCAATTTCTGCCATCCCCAACGTTTCTATTTTCAAATGTCAAGGCAAGGCTCCTTTATTATTAGCCAGGGCATGTATTGGGGCCCAAGGGACCAAACTCTGTAGCGTATAAAATTGACATGAACCAACCCTACAAGATTTTAGGGTTTTTTTTCAACAAAATCGTGGATGGAAGGAGCCTGGTGGCTCATGTTTGTTTTTTTTTCTGCTCAAAATGGAATGCCATGGCACTCAGGGAAGCTCAGCCACGGCAACCTATTTTTGTTGAATGTGATGCAGCGGCAGTTTTGTTCGCAATCAAGGATCCAAATTACAAAGCTAGCTGATAGAGACTTTCCACCCATTGTTGCGGATAACATTTCCTTGCTATCTTTCTCTACCATGAACTACTACGCACCACATCTACAAACTTATTTAAAAAAATATTTTGAAATTAGGTTCCATCCAACAATACAGGGCTAGTAGTTACTAATAAACCAACAAGTTTTCCCCGATAACACGACCATCTGGACCTTCCAAAGAGACGCTCAATATCCCATTAGATCTGCTAAAAAACCAAATTATTTCGATCCATATAAATTCTTTGAAACGAAGTGGAAACGCATATCATGAAATTGTGTTGTGAGGTCCCTTCACTTGTATAGAAGAAGGGCACGCATGTATTCTTCTTTACATTAAAATGCAAACAAAATAGAAAAGCAAAAGCGAGACCAAATATCCAAAGAGCATCAAGAGAAAAGTGACACGTATATTTGGTTTTGTCTTAAACTATAGTTTTGTCTTTAACAAGAGAGAGCACGAGACACGAGAGGAGGTTAAGATGAAGAGAGAGAATGAGTTTTGTCATAATAATTATTGTCTTAAATTATAATTTTACTATTTAAATCTATAGTAAAAAAGAATATAGAGATGCTATAAATATTGCTACAATAATTCCTCTACCTCTTAGTTTCATTTAATTAATACTTGTGAAGAATGTTGTATCAGAGGTTGTGCCCACGGATTTATTTGATTATTATTATTATTACATTATGAATTATAAAATATACTAAAATACAGTGTTTTCTCTTCCATACAGTGTTTTCCAGATTTAAATCAGCACTCTTCTTAGTGATGAATCTGCTGCCTTGCATCATGGTAATTAATTCCCGCAGCTTGTGCTATTTATGAGATTGAGAGATTTTCTCTAGTGGGAGACCATTCTAGATGCGTGAAGCTTGAAAAATATTGGTATCACATTCGACGTGCTCTGCTGTTTCTAATTCCTTGCATCCATGCCTCAGTTAACGAAGAACATTGTTGCCACTGCCTCGTGAGCATTCCTTTACCTTGTCCTGATCAGACCGGGGTTGGTGTTTGTTTTGGACCTCAACAGGCAGCAACACTGCTAGATACAGAAGGTGAGAGGTTGAGGTTAACGCCACTCTGCTATGCATTTGGAACTATTCATGTATTTCTGCTCGAGCCTATGTTTTGTTACTTCAGGGCAGAGCTTTAAGCTCCCAGGGGATTGTGTTCATAATCATGAAAAAGACACAGGTCTACAATTAAGTTACAGCACCACATCTCCATTTTCAGGAACTTTTAAGCATTCGGAGTTCGGAGAATGTACGTTAATGGGAATCGCGGGCGGCGTTGAGAGAGCTTCTCATAGAAAGAACTGAAAAAATCCATCATTGAATTTGGAGAACATTTGTTACAATATGAATTTTCAATCTTTCAGATCAACATTTTTGTTTCTACACTATTCAGTTCTACCAAGATGCCTTCTGGCCCCTGTCCTCTATGGCTTTGTGCCATTCGTAATCTTTGGACTTGATCCATTTTTCTAATGGAATTCTTTATGCGGTGGGAAACAAAAAAGTGCCTTCGCATGAAAGGCTGAAAGCAAACCCTTTTTCTTTGGAAAAAAAAACTACTTGTACACCTAAAAACCCTAGTTGGTAAGCGGGCTATAAGGATTTGTGAGGTTTTTCTTCGAGTTGATAATATCAAAGCTAGATAAATTAATATTAATATTTTATTAGAAATCAAATTAATTTCATAATTATTATTCTTAAGCAAGACTTTTAATGCAAAAATAAATATTTAATAATATAAATTAGCATTATAAAACATATCCAACTAACAAAATTTATGAATTTTGTTAAGACCCAAAAGGTTTAGGTTAGTCAACCTTAGCTAGAAAACCCACATTCAATAGCATCAGTTAGGGTCCCGTCTTCACATGAAGATAGGTTGATGCATGGAAAGAAATACCTTCCTCTGTGAAGGGTTTTGACTTTATGCAAGAAGAGCTATCACGGAAATAAGAACCAGTAAACGGCTGGTACAGATAAAAAGAAACAAAAACAAACTACAATAATCAAATCAAGATATTTGTGTAATTAACCAAACAACTTGCCTATATATACAATGTTGGTCCATTCTTAAGAGCAGCAAAGCACCAGCAGCATCAGCACACAAAGCCCTTAGGATGGGTTACTTCAAATTTATGGTCAGCTGCCTACTCTAGAAGTCCTCTAGAAATTTAAACAGAGAGCACCTCGATTTGAAACAAATTATAGATGAAGCAACACCTAAGTGAAAGAAAAAAAAACCTGTTGTTGCGTGTTAGCCAATAAGCCATCTTCACCGAGATGAGTTACACAGATTCTCCACCATAGCCATCATGGCCATCTCCATTTTCTTTACTCAATCTGGATTGTGTGGAAGATTTCCTGGGAGATGATTTTCCTGTTTGTGGCTTTGGATTGTGTATATTGAGGTATGTGTAACCAGACATGCCAGCAATAGCCATAAATGCGCCAGATATACTGGTCATTCCTGGATTGGAGCCAAAGATGCAGAAGTTTCCAAGAAGCACTACACATGTTTTGAATTGACCAAGAACAACATGTGAAATAGCAGACGTCGCCCTGAAAATTAAATGAGACGAAATGAATGAGAACCAAACATCCAACTCGAAATCCAACAGGTAGATATGTCCAGTTTATTTATCATAACTTCCTCTTTAAGATTTAGCAAGTAAAATAATATTAGTTTAAAGACATAGCTGCGGGCTTCCATTCTTCAAGTTAGTTCGCATGGTGACATCTTATACATACATGGATACAGCAAGACAGAGCACACAACAATATGAACATATAGCAATCAGCAGCCTGATTGTTCTTTAGGCATGCAGCATATAGGTTGAAAACTGGAGAGGTGGCATTGTATAGGGCGGTTATGAGGAACAATCATTAAGATTGTTTTAAAGGAAAAGTCGTCTTGTTTTTCTCTCCTCCTAAAACAATTGGACTTATAACACTACTCTCTCATTTACTTGCATCTTACAGTTAGGACCCTTTACATTGTTTACTACTCTCTTGATTGAATCCAGTTCAATATCAACCTTGCACTAAATTTTTAAGCAGGTACCAGTTATTTTTAAGACTGCGCCTATTTGACATCCTTAACGATTTCCTAGCAAAAATTGCTCTTGTAACAATTTACCTCCTGTTTGTTACCTCATAACTAACAAACCCTTGGCTATAGAATCTATAAAATATAAGTTAATCAATACAAATACAAGCAGAACTGAAAACATATTTGCTCTCAGCATAAAGACAACACACAGTGAAGGGATATCTTGTTTCCCAGGTTATAGTCAAGCAGTAGATTTCTGGTCAGAATTCAGTAGTCATAAACTGGTTTTGGAGAAGACGGCTCTTTGAAATCCAAGGTCAATGAGAGTAAAAACATAATTTTAGCCTGTAAATCCTACTAATAGAAGCAGCTGGTCCAAGAATTCCACAGATGTAACAAGCTTTAAATTTTTTTATTATGAATTATCCAACGCTGCAAAGGGGTGGATTTGAAATTTTATTGGCTTGGTATATCAGTGCAGATTTCATAGAATGTCTGTGTTTTGAAATTTACCTCACCTTTTCTTCCAATTAAATCAATGTTGCCCCTATGCCTATCAGTTTCACATCTATATGATCACATGGTACTTGTCTCTTCAAGAAGATTTAAGAAAAAGATTCTAATGTCAAAGTGATAAAATTTAGCCCATGTTAACTCTTTTGCATTTTAACAAACACAAAACACATTAAGCATTCTGCAACTACCAACAATGATGTCAAGCTTATAATACCATTCCAAGATCAATGACCTCCCAACCCAACCGTGTAATCATAATCAATGAGCCAACACAATTAAGGGCCTGCTAAAAAGTTTTTGTTATATGTTCTCACTGTAACAATGGGGCATAAGTTCAGACACCAATCCTCACAACTCAAGAGTAGATTTAGAACACAGCTTAACCAAACGGTCCAGCACCCTTTTACAAACTAGCAAGAGGCTTAGAACTGGCTACATGGATCCTTTTCCTGTATGCAATTATGTCATGGACCAAGTGTCATGTCATATTGTTTTTGGTTTACCTCTTCCCTTCTTCACTCCTATCATCTGAATGCAATAACACTTGATCACCTGATTATCCATTGGTCTAAATTGTAAGTGGCCAAAGAATTTTATATACCCTTCCTTTCGTTTACCTACAATAGGCACCACTCTACCTTCTCATGCATGTATTCATTAATTATGCAGTCATTTATTGTTTTTCAACGCATGTCCTAACATTCTCATCTCAGCTATGGTCATTTTTTTTTATCAAGAGACTGCTTCCTGACCAACCAAAACTTGCTACATAAAGCAAACCCTCTCAATTTTATTTTATTTTTAAGTTTCACCTCAAGGTATACTTAACAGCTTTAATGGCACAAACCATTCCTTGCAACAAGAACCATTCTCTGGTAATCAATAGATAATTGTACTTCCCAAATCAAAATTGCCATCTTATATGAAAAACTTATCCTCGTCACTTACCCACCTTTAGAGCATCATGGGCAAGTCTGGTTCGCATTCAAGCCCATGATTGCACAACCACGAAGTCACGAACAGATTATGCTTTACACTTGCACAGGTCTCGAGGCCGACAATAGGCTCTGAGAACATTCAAGAGCTAATCTCATTTTGCATTCCTTGTTTAACTGCAATTTCTCAAATCTTCAATACAGATTCCATTTTGTCCATTCTCAATATTTATGGCATCAAATAACCCAACAAGAACAATTTCTAGCATCGTCCTCTTGGCCCTTTCAGCAATATCTTATCTCAAATGTCAGAAATTGCAAAGAATTCTCTTAAATTGGAGTCACAGCTTCCTCCAGGGTTTTTCTAGAATCTTCTACACCTTTTCTCCTCCACATCCCCCCCCCCCAACCACCCCCACCACCCTCCCCAGGTTTTCCCCATCCCATTTTTTGTCCTTCATGTATCCACCAAAACATGATACTCCTTATTTTATCTGCCTTTCATCACAAGAAAATATGGAATCCCTGCTCATGAAAAAACTTAATTATGTGTTCTTAGGCCTGATGTATCAGTAGAGTTACAGTTATCAACATATTTGATGTCTAAGCCTCAGAAAATAATGTTATACCAATTAGCAAAGCATTTCGAGAACATTTTGGACAGATTAAAGTAAGAAACATCCTTATTCTTTGATTTTGTAGTAACAGTGCAATTATTATAGTTTTTCATATCTAATTACGTTCAAGTTTTTATTATTATTCTTGCCTACTATAGAAAATTCACCAAAGCCTAGTCTAAACAGTAATCAGAAAATGCACAAAACCAAGTCATGTTTTTGTGAGAATTAAAACCAAGTCAGGCTACATCTGTCATTCATTATGAAAAATGGTAAAAAGTGACCACAGCAATGGAAATAATGTCAGTAAGAAACCAAACAGATACGTTTGTGTCTGCAAAAAGGCAATAAAATGAGTAGCCTGGGGAAGAAAAAATGGTAGATATTAACAGCAAGTTCAATTGCAATAAACCTCCTAGGAGAAGAAAAATTTTCAGCAATTTTTTGAGAATTCTCCAATTATACCAAGGTTGCAACTTCGGTTCTCAAATTGTGGACAAAGGACAGTACTGGATAAATCACTAGATGCCAGTTCTATAAAAATGTTGAGTTTCTTTCCTTCAACAAAGAAAGTGCAAGATCATTAAAATGGGGAATTCTCACCCAAGCAATTGAAACTCAATATCCTACAACTATAAATCATAATTAATGTGCCACAACTCAGAGGTTGAAAATACTGCATTGGCAACCATGAACAAAACAGGCTGAGGCCTGTGACAGTAAAAAGAATGAAGAGAGCCCACTTACCCAAGCGCCAAAGCACCAGACCACTGAAGCAAAAAGCCAAGAACAGCAGACAAGAGAATCAGTGCTGTGTTTCTGAAATTCCAATCATAGGAGAAGACACCAGGGGGGTCGAAGAAAGGAATCAAAGTAGCAAGGAAAAACAATGTAATTGGTGTAGTCTTCCACATTAACCTGTTAATTGATTCACAAGTCATGTAAGATGGAAATGCTATTGGGTGGTAAGGAATGAAAATGAGGGGGGTTACAAGGAAAAACTTTAAATAAAGTCTGCTACATACGCCAAGGCTGTCCAGTTCTCCCGCTGTTGCAGAGTGGACCAGAGAATCTTATTGACTGCACTAGGAATTATCCATGCCAATGCTACACAAGCACCAAAGAGGCTGAATTGCAAATCAGTTACTGTAGCCACAGCAACACCAATAGAGACAACTGCAAGTGCAACCACCTGAAAGATTTCATAGAAGAACCCAGGGGATAGTGTCAACTTAAGTTATTTGCAGAAATTAGTCGCTCTACACTCATTAATTCCCACCTAATAGAAATGCCATGTACAAGGAAACTTCCAGAATCAACTTACAAAGCCATTTATGGGTACTCATTCAATGCATGATTTTGAAAGTACATTTTAAAGATGATGGATGACTTTAAACAAAATAAACAAAGAAATTAACACTTCCAATTATATTCCTCCTAGAAGGTGCAAGTTAGTCCTTCAACAGGTAAACTAGATGTAATGGTACTCATTTAATGGATGGAAAGTATAAGTTCCACATGTCCAAATATGTTGCTAGAGGTTCCATGCCTCAAGATGCAAGGATTAATTGGAAGATTCTAACATGAGCAAACATGACCTTCAGTCTTCACTGATCAAATCCTAACTATCAAAGCAGATTTTAGTCTCGCAAAGGTAATAATGATACAAGACTAAAGCATTTATGAGCAAGTCCACTTCTAAAGCCCAAGATATTTTCACAAAAAAAATGTTCATTGATAAACCATTTCTCCGAATAAAGTGGAACTCCAAATGCTATCCATATATGAGTCCATATTGATACTTTCTGTGCCACTTTAAAAATTATAAAGCACTTCCCACATGAATGATCTTTCTCCCACAAGTCAATCAGTTGAAAATGAACAAGAGAAAGATCAATGCCTTCTTATTCAGATTGTTTCATCAACATAACAAATGGTAAAGCCTATTTTTGTGCGGAAGTGCTTAAACGCATATGAGCAAAAACTTACCTTAGAGAAAGAAACTCTCTTTTTAAACCATATAAATTCTGCTAAAACAATCGACGGCGTAACAGCAATCTTGGCCATCTGATAGAAACCAACACTGCAAAAAATCATGAAACATATTAAACACGACACTTTAAACAGGACTACACAATTGTGGAAAATGGGAATGCCATATTTGACCTATTGTATTTCAGGCTAACATTAGCTAGGCCAGTAGAGAGGGACATAACAAAGCCAAGAGTGAATAAAGATAAACGAGTAGATTTGGACGGAGGAGATCCAGGAAGTACAGAGAAAGCTTTTAAAATGGCCATCAGTGCCCAGCTTAGTAAATAGTGAATAAAACTAAGACATATAGGAAAATGGAAGCCAACTCCTTGAAGCACCTGCCATGAAAAGAAAACAAAGGCAAATCAACTCAAAGAAGCTGCTACTTTTAGCAATAAAAGACGCTGAAACAATTAGATATAGCAATACACATTTGCAAATGTTAGAATACGAACCCATTTGTTCATGAAAATAATACCAACAGCAACCAAGAAATTGAATGTAAGAGCAAGGACAGGGCCACATGATCGTTTCTCTTGTCTCTTGGCGCTTTCAGAAAAGCGAAATCTGCTAAATAAAGACGACCGCAATTCTTCCAAAGCTTTTCCTGCATTGATGAGCACAAAGATGAAAATGAAGATCAATCAATCACATTTAAGGGGACAAGCAACTGTAACAAAAACCTCCACGGTTTACACAGAAAGCTACTAGCCAATGAGCAAAGCAATCACCTTCTGTGAACAAAATAATAAACCAATTAACCATGTCTTGAGCAGACGAGTGGATTTTAAATAAAAGAAGAAAAAAAATCATTAACATTTAAAGTTGACAACAGTGAAAAGCAAATATATAATGAGCAAAATCCCAGATTTTGAGCAGCTAGGCAGGCAACTCTACAATCTTTCAGTTGTTTTTCATCCCTTTCGAAAAAAATAATTAAAATCAAAATCAGCCACTAATTTAACAGAGTTAAAGAGCTACAACCCATATATATATATATATATATATATATATATATATATATAAAAAAAAAAACCAACTACATACTCCAAAAACAGCAATTGCTAGCAAAATTTACATAAAAAAAACTAGAGAAGCCTTGCTAGACTGATACTAACATAAGCTAAATTGATAAATTGAGTGGCATGAAGCAATGCAAATCAAACAAAGAAGGAAACTTCGAGAAATTTAAAGAAAATAAAGAAATGGGGTCTAAACAAATTCCTTAAAAAAGCTTACCTCTTTCACCAGCATCACTGTCTTTCCTCTTGAGTATCTTCCTCACATCTTTCCTTCCTAAGAAATTCAAAATTTCACGGCTATAGAGCATCTTTCTTTCACTAAGCAACTCAATTTCCTGTGTTTTCAGTCCAAACTGCTACCACTTCCTTCCTAATTCTAAACTCTCAAAAAACAAGTAACCCGTTTCTAGTTTTTGATAACTACGAAAAAGAAGCACACTTGCATATGCAACACAACTGCCAAAAACTGGAATTTTATTTTATATAATTATTAATAGAAAAATGAAATGCGGAAGATACAAATAAAAAACAGAGAGAGTGACACGTGGGATACAAAGAGGGCGTTGATAGCGGAAATTAGAAGCTGAAAGAGAGGGAGGGAGGGAGGGAGGGGGAGATTCAAGAAACCAAGGTGGTCTTTTGTTTCTCTCTCTTTCTCACATTCTTAATCACACCGACCGAACAGTGAAAAAGTAGTGAGAACAAGAGTGTCTTTTGTGTTTGCCTGTCCGCGTGAAATCTGATTTGCCTTTTCTTTTCTCTTTCTATGTTTCCCCATTTTTCCTTAGGGCCTGTTTTCGCGTCTGAGGGCCTGTTTTGCTACGTCGGCCGTGTTTTTCAAACCAAAAAAAAAATTAATTTTTTTATTTTAAATTATTTGAATATATTAATGTTAAAAATAAATTTTAAAAAAATAATATATTTCTTAAAAAACACAATTAAAAAAAACAAATGCTACGAAAAGCATCAAGCAAACTAATCAAAGTTTCTTGATGGGTCCTCCACGGAATTATGCCTTGCATGCCATCCCACATTCCCACCCATCACGGCAGTTTGCTTTGACTTGTTTCCGACTGTTTCTTTAATTGAAAAACTACCAGTGATATAACTTAAAACTTTAATCAACTCTTAATTTGTGTGCTCATATCAAAGTTTTTCTAAGTTTGAGTTTGATTCAAGCCATCCCCATAACATATTAAGAAATTATTTGTTTAGTTATGATCTCACATGGG
>Ga0307515_10020912_pt1 | contig 11632 bp, 13 predicted proteins | sample 17_EM_MG_FD_194513 | JGI IMG/M metagenome (GOLD analysis project Ga0307515, IMG submission 194513) | Populus trichocarpa ectomycorrhiza microbial communities from riparian zone in the Pacific Northwest, United States - 17_EM | ecosystem: Host-associated > Plants > Roots > Unclassified | place... | reverse complement strand
GGATATCAGGGGTATCACATGGCCACTTCTCGGTTATATAAGATCTCAGGATCCCGATCCCTGTATTCTGTATTTTGTATCCTCGCGTGTTTGCAGCGGGTTCATCGTGATTCGGGTTTCGCGTGAATTTCAACCGGGCCGATCGCGGAATACGACCACAAGGCGTATCTCCTATCCTTAGCAAAGAATGTGCGGCATTGTACGAAGCGAGGTAGGATCGCTGATGCGAAAACGCGGAGGACGAAAAACGCGGAGGGCAATGTGCCCTAAAGCGCCATCAGACGAACCATTGTCTAGCTGTTTCCAGGTGATCTAGCACGCGATATTTCGTTCTAGAAGGCGGGCACAGGCTACTGCCAACTGAATAGCTTGGCAACGGCTTTAACCCGCAGTCAGTTGGTCCCTTTTCTGCTTGCCCCCTGCCTATTTCGTGCTCCTGGAGAGCCCTACTTCTGACGAGGAAATTTAAAGAGCAAGCATTCTTTCCCGGTGGCCGGACCATTTTTCTCTGGTCTCTAATTGGACCAGCCCATTGTCGGACTAGTGACCGTCGGCGACTCGACCGAGTCTGCCGGGTTGAGGCTTAATGCCCACAGACGTCGTATATAACGATTTTGAGCGGGTTGGCGTAGCCGTAAGCACCACTGAGAGGCAACGAAATGGTTTTGAGGATTCTTTTTGACTGGCCTTGACAGATATTGGGAGTAGTCGGCCTACTCTCTATACTGGCCGTCACATTCTTCATTGCGTATATTCTAGTGAGTCGGGTAGATCTTTATTGCACAAAGCTAACGGATGAATGTAGCATTTTGCGCGTGTTCGCGTCGCGAAACAGCAACCGACTCGAACTCATGTCGGCGTATATATTATATGCTTCCTAATCGCGGATCTGATACAGTCCATTGGCGACGTGATCAACTTGCGATGGGCTGCCGAGAACGGAGTGCAAGCCGGGAACATCTGCTCACTCCAGGGGATCGTCAAGCAACTGGGAGCCGTTGCAACATCTATGTGGTCCGTAGTGATGGCATTGCACCTCTTCAACCTCCTTTTCTGGAGATGGGAGCCCCGCAAGTACAGCTGTTATGCGACCTGTATTGGCTGTTGGTCATTGGCCGGCATGGTGGTGTTTATTGGCCCCACCGTTGTACGGACGGACAGGAAGGGCGATTTTTGGGGTATTGCAGGTATATCTTCACTATTCTAGGTGTCCCAGAGTTCTCAGCACCCCATAGGTCATTGGTGTTGGATCACACAGCCTTACTCGTCTGGTCGTATTGTCCTCGAGTATCTTTGGGTAATTCATCGACAGTTTTTTGCCACCTATCTATAATAACGTGTTCCAGGTGTTCATCTCCTCGTCAATCTCCTTCATTCTCTACTTGGTCATCTTGCTACGTCTCAGAGGCAACATCTACACCACCGAAGGCCGTTGGAGGATACGGTGGATTTCACCCGAGAACAGCTGGCGCTTGAAGTTGGCACAGGACAATATTGATGTACAAATTATCAAGGTCATCATCATTTTGATTTGGTTCCCTGTGAGTAGCGCTATTCACGTCGTCCTGATGTCCTGACAGTGTCAAGGTACTTTACGTCTTTACTGTGCTACCAATGGCCATATGTCGGTGGATCGAGAATAATGGCGTGGAGGTTCCCTTCATCGCCACCTTTGTCACCAGGATTCCCTTCTCGCTCTCTGGTCAGTTTCCTGAATATCGCATTCGCTAGATGTCGATCTAACTCTTGTTAGGCGTGTTGACTGCCTGCTTGTTTTATCTTGCGTACAAGGCACTTCCAAACCATGAAGAGTTACCCACGTTCTTTGTTCCGCGGAAGGAAATGAGTGTATGTATATGATCATCGTGACAAAGCCCATATCTATACTTACCCGACCATAGTCCTCAGTTGCCAAGACTGGGGTAGAACCTTTTGTCCTCCTAGCTCCGACACCTCCAACGCCCCGCAAGCTGCAGCCCCCTGCAGATGCTCCTACTCAACCGAACACAGGAAGGTCGCGTTTTAGTACATTCAGCCTCGGCATGGCGCACACAATTACCCAACCCTCAACACCAATTCCCCCTTCTGCTCCTCCCGTACCACCCATCTTCAGACGATCAAGGTCGGCGGATAGCCTCTCCACGAGGGAGAGAGATGTAGGCTTAACATACAAGTCGAAATGGATGGGAGGAAATCTTCAGCTTTCGCATTCGAATTTGCGACGAGGGTCATAATGGAAGGACTCCGCGGGCGCACTATGAATCCGTTCCAATACTCACAGTCGTTATGTAATAATTATGTCGTTCCTTTGTGTGTCTAAGGTGCTTGAAAGAAGCATCCATCGAACATAGGTTGCAACCTCTCCACCTGTTTTCTGACATCTCTCTTCTGATAAAGGGTACCATCGGGAATCCCCATCTCGTACCTTTCAAGTTGCCTCTCTTCAGGCGTCATGCTCCCGACGAAACTCGGAGTTGCTGGTCGTCCGCTGACGACGTCGAAGGTACTTGGGCTCGCTTGGAACCCTTGTAAAGCTCCCATTAGGGGTTCTTCAATCTCTTTGACTCCTTCCACAGAGGAAGAGCCACTGGCCCCCAGTTCGCATCGCGGAACTGTGCCATTTCACCAAACGTTGGCAATCATCCACACTGATATCCCCCCGACACAATGGCCATCGAAGGTGCAACCCATGTTTCCTCTTTATCGTGAGCTTCAAGCATACGCGCGTAACTTTAATGGAATAGTCAACGTTGCGTACTTTCCGAGTACATCATCGCGAACAACAACGAAAATATTTCGGTCGACGCCTTCACCTTCTCCTAATTCGCATCTCAATTCTACTTGGTCCACTGGGAACCCTGTCTGGCCAAAGGCGGAGGAATGCAGCTACCAAGTGACCCTCTTCGCGAGGGAAAACAGAGTGATAGAGTTTCCAAGAGTAATGCTACAGGATGCGGAGATGGTTTATAGTGACCTGTATGGGGGCTTACTGGACGAAGTCCCCGTCTCTGGCTTAGGGGCCACCGTAGAGACACCCACCAACAGTTACGGAGTATCCCATATCTTCGTCTGTACCCACGCAGCAAGGGATTGTAGATGTGGTACCACGGGTGTGGACGTTTTCAACGCTATCTCGAATGCGGTTGCAAATCACCCCGTTTGGAGTAGGTTGGGCATTCAAATGGGGGAGGTGGCTCACGTGGGAGGACACAAGTGAGTTATACGTTCCAACAGGAGTAACCTGACCATACTGTGTAGATGGGCCGCCAACGTTCTCGTTTACCCTCGCGGAGATTGGTATCGGCAAGTGAAGGTCGAGAACGTTCCCAGTCTCCTTGAGGACATTATGCGCGGAGAATGGGCTGACCACGCGTCTTCCAACCATCACTGGGCGGGGCGGATGGGCTTGAATTCTCTTGAGCAGAAGGCTCAAATCCAAGCCGACTTCACCGCATTTCCTCAGTCCCAGTAGACAATTCTCCTAGATATACCGTACGAACGATAGATAGACGGATAGATTCAGTGCGGCTCCTTTTCCTTTCGCCGCACAGGGCAAATGCTGGGCTGCACTCGTCAGGTTCACCCATGTTTTCATACTCCCATGTTCCGCTCCTCTTCCGGTCCACAAGCACGCTCGCGACTAACGTGGTCGCGACTTGATTCTAGACAGCTGGCATGTGGCCAGACCCTGCCTTGTTTGCGCCTGACCTTGAGAGGCGAGATTACGGGTCGACGGTCCATGTTGGTCTCGTATATGGCCTAGAAGGCCGTCATACTCAATCCTCCGGCTATAAGGCCAGAGTTTCCGATCCGGTTCATGTACCTCAGGCTTTTTTCTGAAGCACCCCGAATTGACGACAACCTTACTTACTAAAGCAACCTTGGACTGCTATGCAAGCCGCATTCCGCATCGGACTCAGACAACCCTACCGAGTTGCTCCTCGCAACATCCAAATGCCCTTGGCCCGACGTATGGCGGCTACCATTCCTCACGTAGGCACATCAGGGCTCCGTTGTGATGTGATTATGCTCAATCAATGAGCAGGAAATGAACCATATGCCAAAGCCACCAGCTGAGGCTTATCCGCTCTTCGCTATAGTTGCTGTCATAGTATCGGGTGGTACATGGCTAGCTTACCAGAAGAGTAAGTTTGCTTCTCTATATTTGTCTCGCTGCACCTGTCTAACATTCTTTTCCAGTCGCTCACGACACGGGGGTGAGCAATGATCGTCATTCTGCACCTCAACTCCCACGCCGTGCTGTGGACTGGGATGCGGATTATTGGGCTTTGTGACTCACGTGCGCTGCTCCGCTTCCCCCCCCCTTCCTAGGTCGTTGTTACCCGACCCCGCTGGAATAGTCACTTCCACGACGGCCAGGTCTTCCCAGTCGAAGGGCACCCTAACTTGCTAAAGCAAGAGGGGAGCCGACACTAAGCCTCGAGTATTTCTCCGATTGAGCCACCGCACGCGAAGTCCTACCCCCATGACACTGTTCAACTCATCCCTCGACTCACTTTTCTCTGGACTCGACTGTGATCCCCACCACTCCTAAGGCACGTACAGAGAAATATGGACTCTGGCCCTTTGTTGTCTGTTGTTCTCCATGGTGTCTGTAAATATATACCGATCGATCGCACACATTAAGTGTCGCTTTATGTGCTAATGCCCAGATGCCAATGTGTACGTATCCTCAATTATGATCCTGCCCTGAACAAATTAAGCGCACTTGCTTTCAACCACCAACTGCGCTCACGACGAACCCGGTCACTAAATACACTGTCACTCTCAACTGATATCTACAATGTCCAACACCGCTCGTGCTGCGCCAAGTGCTGCTCGTCGAGCTCAGTTTCGTCCCAGAGCTGAAGGGGGGGACGCCAAGAAGAAAGGCAAGGGCCCACGCAACAGTACCTTATCCCAAAATGTGTCTGAGGCCAGTACATCTCAACCCCCGGCTTTGCATGCTATTCAGGGCCGTTCCACTAAAGGAAGGCGAAATCAACGAGTGCCTACCCACTGTGAGGCAGCATATCTATTACTCGAGTACCAACAAAACTGATTTTCTCAGTCCTGTCACTCCCTCTTGTGAGCTGATCGGACACAAATGTTGAATTAACCCTCATTCCGGCGAGTAGGGTCACCATCCAGGACTTGCGACTAGGGTTTCTGCGTTCACCAACTCGCTGCTATCTCACACCCCTGCCATAACCGGGCTGGACAGCTCTATAGTGGTCTCACCCGCAAGATTGCATCTTACCTTAGGTGTCATGCACTTGGTCGACAATTCTCAAGGTCCTACCCAGGCACAATCTGATAACAATACGACAGAGGGGCGCATCTTCACCGTTCAGGAGGCTGTGGCTCTTCTTCATTCTCTAAGCGAACCCGTTCGAGCGCTGTTGAACGCGCAAGGAGGTGACGGCAACCTACGTGTACCACTCAACTACGCAGGGGTGCTACAGGAAGAGAGAAAGCAGAAAGGTTCATCGCACGTTTTCTGGGTCGGACCAGCTCCGGACCTTGTAAAGCTGCCCGGAACGCTAGAGCACACTTTACAAGAAGTCGGGAGTACGTCCTTTGCTCATATCATGGTATTTCCTTTTTACTAATTTGCCGTATCAGCGCTGGTGAACGCCGAATTCAGAAAGGCCGGGTTTATAACAGAGAAGCGTCCATTAAAGGTCGGTGTCGTCATGGAACACAACTGGAGTGGATACCTAATGAATACAAAACTTAGTTGCATTGTACCCTCATCAATACAAAGTATCGTAAACCTCACCCCAAGAAGCGCTATCCATTCAATCACGACCAGCTGTTTTCCTCTTCTGTTTTCACCTCCCACATCTCACGTAAAGATCCTCAACCTACCTTTTCCGGCTCAGTGGACGTCCCTGGTACCTCTACCACCGGACGCCAGCGGAATGTTGCACAGATACCTACATCGACGCAAGCCCTAGGGCTTCATTCTGTGAAAATAATGGGCAGTCATATTCCAAAGGAAGCCGTGGAAGACCAAAGTGACGACGAAGGGGAAATTGAAAGTACGACGTCTATCGCTGGCCATCCAGATTTTGGGACTTGGACCGTGCAGGAAATCCAGCTCTGTCAGATGCGTGGGAAGGATAGGCACACCGGTGCCTATATCTCCGTAGGAAGCTTGCAGTTGGTGGACTAGGAATTGCTCTCTCCGCGCGTTCTTATCTCCGCATGTCCGTTTCGGAGGAGCATTCGTGGTGTCAGGCTTCCATAGTAGTATTGCATTGTATTTAGAAAATGTACCTGAGGCCGGTTGATCCCAAGTGAAGCAACTTGAGTATGGAAACCTAATCTTGGCAGGAGGCAGCTCAGGGTCGGAGGAGAGCGGGCAAAGAAAGTCGCGTTGTTCTCAGAACTGGGAGGTTAGCAGCAATCCTCCTAGTTATACTGTAAAGTGCACGGTGAGCCCAGGCTCGAGCACTCCAAATTCGAATCGAACATCAATATTGCCTTCGAACCACAGGCGTGGCAAAGGCGACGGGCTGGGCGTAGGCGTAAATTGCCTCTACAACCACGTACCATATATGGCGTGGGTGGGTTTGACCATTATTCGCGCTCTGCGACGGACCAACTGTCCCTGTCAGTCTTAGACTCCACCTCCTTTGGCTTTTTGCGAAAGACAACCGAACACCGCACAACTTAGCTCCCTAACATTCCACAATGTCTAAATCTACTATTTCATCGATTCCTGCCACGCCGACGCCCGAGACGAGTGGAGATTCCGCCGGTTCGGCGAGTCCTCCCTTTCATCTCGACGGCTCAGAAAGGGAAGCGCGACGAAGGTACAACTCTATCGAGTTCTTATCATGGGCTACATCTGTTATCAAGTACAGCGAAATTAGAGGCGGTGAGTGGTCGCTGTTTCAAGGCAGTCTGGAACACGACATATCCTTTGGCAGATGTGTCTGCTTCAAGCTTGCACTGACGGGTAGTCTGTAGAATTGCTTGACGAAGCCGGAATAATATGCTGCTGGCAGGACTATGTCCTCGACGCGTTCCGCGCTGAACTAGAAACGATGAAAACAGAAGGCGATCTTCATTCATATGGGCTCGACAAATCCGAAACACTGGCCGATATAGAGCAGGGTGAGTATATTTACCAGATACCTTTATATTTGGAGCACGTACTTCTATTGACCTACTATGAGCAGAAATTCTCCAGGGGGTTGCGACTATTGTCCGGGAAGATATCCATAGGAGACTGCACGTCCGAAAAGAGAACCAAGCTAGGAGGGTCACGCGAGCTAACGCCGCCGCCGCCGTCGCCGCCATTGCGAAGGAGAAGAAATTGCGTCGTCGCCTCGTAGTGGTGTACCTCCAGGATAGTCAAGATGAAATCCTCGCATGCAAGAAGTCAAGGTCGAAGAAGGGCAAGAAAATCAAGACCACGAAAAGGGCCAATGAACACGCCTCCAATCGTGTCTCCCAGACTAACACTGTGGGCTGTGCCTCCCTCAATGCCACCCATACAGACGGTCCAAAGGGAGAGAAGGAGCAAAAGGACCTTCTCAGGTCTCATCCCCATAAAATCGACCTCTAGCCGTCTAGCGTCTTTGTCGGAGAGGTGAAAGGATACACCGCCGAGTTGCGGGCCGAAAAAGAGCCCCGCATCGCCCCCAACCTGCCCATGGCTTCCGTCGCTGCCGAGCTCATTATCGAGAGTGGTCCTGCTAGCCTCGAGAAGGGAGAACAGCAAGCTATCCAACTCTCGGACGTATCTCAATCTCATTTTCCCACCCCACGTCAGCTAATCGTGAAATCCGTTAATGTGTCGCCAGTAATCCTCTCACAATCGTCGAGACCAATGAAGTTCCGAAGGTACCCGGAGATTGAACATGATCCTTCGTCGTAGTCTCCCTGGTTTATGTGTTCCAGTATCATGTGTGTAGTTGTCGAGCAAAGTCGATGTTCTTTTTGTTAGATTTGGTCGAGGGCCGTGTTTCTTTTCTCCTCTTTTCGGAGAGGATGTCCTTGTATCAATTCCGTTACTCCGTCTGTTGCTTCTTGCATTGTTCCTTGCGCGTCTCCTTCGCCTTTCGCTCCACGGCGATAGTGTGCCATTGTACATATCGTGGTTTGGATCATTGAATCGAATGGATCGTGTTGTGTTTGTATGTTCCTTTGTATTCAATCATTGATGAAGGTCCATTCCATTTCCAACGTTCTGACATTTAGCTGTCGGGGTCTGTGTTAGTGGGACAATCAAAAAGTAAAGATTGGAATCAAACGGGTTACAAGAACGGGAACCCGAAGTTCCGAAAGAGCGTCGCTCTGATCGCTGGCATTGGACCTGCGAAGCGCGGTGCTTGTCCAAGGGCGCTGGGTATTAGCACTGGAAGGGTCCAGGCATTGCAAACTACAGGGACTCAGATACGGCTGATTTTTACCATTCATCACCCTTCGCTGGGTTTGTGGATGCTGGTAAGGAGTGTGATGGGAGGGGTCCCTGCCAAGTGTCAGAAGAACACCGTTGAGAACGGAGCCTTTTATGATACTGGCAGGGCCTATAGGTCTATTCCGCCGTTCGCCTCTGCTTGCCAATATAATCTGGAGTGGTGATTAATGAGTGCCTTATTCTCCATATGAGAATACGAGACAGGAAGCTGGGGGATTAAACGGAGACGGGTCATGGAAAAGCCAGGGAAAGTCAAAGTCGCCGCCACCGTGAAGGGCAGCTTTCCATTTTCGGGTGGTGAAGCGGCTGACCATGAGCCGTCCTGGCGGGAACACGGCTAGACGCGGGTGATTACAGGCGGTCTGAGTAGACTCTTCGCGCTGTATAAAACGCAGTGGCGCAGTGGCAGGAGTCAAGTCACCGTCTCAGTTCAGAGCCGATCCCAAGCTTGGTCTCCTCCCCAACCTCGGATTTTGCCCGCGCTCGCTGCTCACAACAACGACGGCACGCTTTCGGTGTCCGTGAGGCAGGAAGTCTACGCTTATTGCTCTCCTCCACGAGTTCTCACGACGCGCGCGGAGCTCGGTCGTGTTTGTATGACTCGCAGTAGATAACGCCGGCCCAGAATAACACCTCAAGTGGTACCAAAGCCGCTATATTTTACGACAATCGGCATATGTCGCATCACGATGATTCACGTCCCCACACGCCCGTGCTTGTCTCACAGCCCATTCACCACACTCCTCATAACGCGGACAAGATCATATACCGCTTCTTCCATAAGTTCTTTCTTGTAGTCCTCAACGCTCGCGCCACAAACCTCTACGAGGGTGGTCCTCGCAGTGGCAAGGTGGACAAATGGGTGTGTAGCCAGTCCGCATTCTCGGGACACGTTGCTGATAGGCCACTTAGTTTAACCTAGAGACACCAGATAGCGATATGTATAGGGATATTCTCCGTCAATACCGCCAGATATCGACTCATGCGCAGCAAACCACCCTCACGCTCCATGTAGTATTATCCATACCTGAACTTCGGAGCAATCAAGTCGTGGTACTACACGGGGCCGGCAGCTCAAGAGTGCGCATCGACCCGACTCCTCGGGGTGTCCTCCTCGAGTCTTGGGTTCTTTCCATCCTCCCCCCATCCGTATCATCGGCGACAAGCGTCTCATCCACCTCTTCGTCTGACTCACAGGAGGTATCGCTCGCTGCGGTATACAAACACGCCATTTCTCTGTTCCGTTCCCTCTACTCCCTCACCCACATTTTGCCTGCATCGAAACTTTACAAGCGACTCCGGACACTCTCAGGGACATCACAGAGCTTAGGCATCGAAGTCAGAATGTCAACAGATTTGGGGGGTGTCCTCTGCTTCGATACTCCACTGTCTTCCACCCACACCACGCCCGCCCTCACGGCAGTGCACGCCTTTCCCGCACTCTCGACACCTTTAGGGGCTCTACGTGCCTCTGTTCGCTACCTTACATCCCCAAACCTGGCCATTAACACTCTAGAATCTGTTCTGTCTTCACGCTTTTTCTCTCAGGACGCCAGGGATCAAAGGGAGCAAGTGGCCGACCTTCCGGTCGAGGGAGAATCCGTCGCATTCACCCCGACTGTTCTTCGACACCGTGCACGTGACTCGGCTGCTGGATCACCTTCTACAGGGGGACTGCGTGTCTCTTCGCGAACCCAGACGCAGATGGCCCCAACGTCTTCATCCTTGCAACAGCATCAACACGGTCAAGGACATCATCGGACAATATCGTTCCCTGCCGTGGGCAGCGAAGCCCGACCGATGCCCTTGTCCATTCGAACACCGAACATCACCAGTTCCTCGGGCTCGGGGTCAGACAAATCGACTGGACCCGGAGGGCTACCTTTAGGTACTAGTCCGAGTAATAATAGCCCCCGGTTCGCTCAGTTGCGTGTCGATTTGCCGTTTGCAACCTCGAGTGGTAGAGGAACCCCAACCCGCGGTCGGAGAGACAGTTCGAATCTACCGGGAATAACCAGCGAACGACCCATATCTTCAATCCCTTCAGCGTCGTCTAATCTACCCGAGAGTGTAAGTGGCGTCAGCGCTGGGAGCACGGGTCGGCCCGACTCCAGGACGTCGATCGCGCGGGCGCCGCTGTTCAAGTCTCCAACCTACGTTCCTGGTGCTCTCGTGTCGCCTACAACTGGGCCTTCGCCCCGCAATTTCCCGTTGTCAACTGCTGGGGGCGCAGGCACCCCAAGTACCACGCTTTCCAGGCCTCAATCTAGTCCACCAATCTCTTCAACTGGAACAGGTTTAAACACCCGAGTTGCATCTTCCCCTACATCCGGAGGAATTCAGTTTCCGACGCAACCGCCACCGTTTGCACCACTGTCAACGTCTGCCCCTAGAAGTGGCCCGCTTGTTCCCCCTTCGCCGACTTCGAACGTTTCCAACAAGCCCACGCCAAGTAAACGATTCTCGAGCTCCTTTAGCCATCGATATGCCAGCTCCATCACCTCTTCGTCAGGCGCAGAGGCGTCCGGAAGTGGCAGCGCAGGGACAGTTTTTGCACCACAACCTTACCTCACCGAGGTTCCTACACCAAGGAGTACGAGCGTTGTAAGGGCACCCACACCCTCTCTCCCTTGTTCATATACTGATAGGTGTTCCGCAGAATGTTATGCTTGGACCAACCGAGGATGAAGCGAACCTTTCGGACTTTATCAAGGCAATTGACAAAGCCGGGCCATTGCCTTCGACTGTTCACTCAAGGCGGGAATCGACAAGTGGAACTGGTTCAGGGATCCGTGAAGCCGGACAGCCGGGTGCCGGGTCATCTTCGAATTCCAGCAGCCTTTCGTTTGTGAATTCTGGTGCTAACCCAGGAGGTAGACCAACCCCTTCAAGACGTCAATCGTCGGGTGCTTTTGAACGGCGGAGGAGTCCCCTGATGAATGCTATTCAGCTCCCTGATTCAGGTCTAGAAGAAGGAGCAGAAGACGGCCATGACGCAGGCCATGACAGAGGGGTCCAAGATGCGGATCGGATTCCTCCCTCTCTTGGAAGGGCTGCGAGGGTATTGTTGACTCCTGGTCCAATAGTTACCACTCAGAGCGACCTTGATGAGCGCCTAAGGAGTATGGATGCAACGTTTGCGGATAGCATAAGAGGCTTGCGAGAACGGCGCAGGGCGAAGGGTACTTCATTTGACGG
>Ga0307515_10020911_pt1 | contig 11633 bp, 11 predicted proteins | sample 17_EM_MG_FD_194513 | JGI IMG/M metagenome (GOLD analysis project Ga0307515, IMG submission 194513) | Populus trichocarpa ectomycorrhiza microbial communities from riparian zone in the Pacific Northwest, United States - 17_EM | ecosystem: Host-associated > Plants > Roots > Unclassified | place... | reverse complement strand
TCCATGTTGGTGAGATATAACAAGCCCGCCAAAGGCACACCTCACATCCCAAGAGATTGCACCTTTGGTTAGATCGCACAAATGACTGCACAGGCAGTCGCTACGATTACTATGAACACCGTCTCGGCGCATCCGGTAACCAAAATGCGTACATTTGTACCCAAAAGTAGGTAAAAATACGTTCAAATGGCCGTGCTTATTACTTCAAAAGGTATAAATTCTGCCGTTTGATCACCAAGGTCGACCGGATGCGCCGGGACTCAAGTTGGTGGCAGTTAAGTGAAAATAAATACGCAAGCTGAGTTGTACCCCTGTTAATCGGATCGACGCACGGTTCAACAAGAGCCTTCCTAGGTATGCCCCGCGCTTAGCTCTGCGGGTAGAGAACGTTTCTATGGAGCTGGTGCGTTTGCCTTCAGCTGTGGCAGGCAAACCACCCCCTCTCAGCCCACATGTTGATGCGCGCAATCGCTGCGCAATATTGACCGGCCCCCACCCGTCCTGACCGGCTCAGAATGGCACAGAGTCGGAAGAAGTGCTGATAAGGCATGCTCTGCTAGTCGCTCAAAGCTCATGATATGCAGGTCACCTTACTGTTCTCCAGTCCACGAACTACTGCAGCCGCATATCCTATACGCCTTCTTGGCTTGGATACGTGGTCTCCAGACCCGACGCTAGCTTGAGGCTACCAATAATGGCTTCTCTCGATATCCACATAGAAGCTCCTCCTGACAAGTACTGGCACAAGCGGAGGACACATTACGATGTAGACACCGAACGATCCAGAGTTAGACTCAGTAAGAGCATTCCAGGACGCTATCATGACGGACATGCCGACTATGATGAAGTGGGAGTGCTCCTGATAACTTGGAAGGACGATGACATGTATTGTAAAGAGAAAGAGGTAGGTCCCACTCTAGCCCTGCGGCGCAGACAGGTTGAATAGCTTATGCTGTCCCCTCATTATTTATCAAGAGTTGTACTGACGTTGATTTCTAGGTTGATCGACTTCAAGACGTTTTCAAAAACCAATTTCATTTCAACACAGAAACATTCGAGATACCCTCGGATCGCTCAGCAAGCGCACTTTGCCTGAAAATATCGGATTTCGCATATCGCTACGATCACCCCAAGAAGCTAAGCATCATATACTACGGCGGGCACGCAGACTTTGTGGGGGAGAAGATAGAGAAGCATCGGCATAGTCAGGGCGGGTTGCAGATCTTCGCGTATGTTCAAAGATTAAATCCCATGGAAAATTTGCTAAATTTTATTAGGAACCAAAGAAACAATGACCCTTCGGCCTTTTTCAATGAGTGCATCCATTCGCTCAACATCCCGGATGCAGATATATTCCTGGTTATCGATTGCTGTCATGCTGCACAGGCGTTTGCGCGGCAGGAGGTCGGCAAGCGGAAGTTTGAGCTGCTGTCATCAACTCCCCCAGACAAAAGAGCAAGAGGCCCATCACAGGGGTCATTCACAAAAGCCCTTACGGATCTGCTCGAACATCTGCTAGAGGACTTTCCACGAGGATTCTCGACGTCCAAACTCTACAGGGAAATCTACTTCCAGCAGCACACCACGCTCAAGCCCTTTCTATTCGATCAATCACCTTTCGACTTTGGTAAGATCTGGCTCCGACCGATGAATCTAGATGAAAAACCATCCCTCAAGAACGACTCAGGGAGTGAGTCTAGAGCAACGATCGACCTGCGGCTACATATGACTAAGATGCCGGATCAACTTATGGTCAGCGAATTGGCCAAGGCAATGCAATACCTACCTTATGTCGAGGAACTTCAATTCGAAGACCTTCGGGCGCCCGATGCCCAGTTGGCAGAGTTTATAGTAGGTTTGAACAAGGCACGCGTCTTGAAGCCTTTGGTTGCAAAGCTACGCCGTAGACTGGCTGTGAAAAGAATGAAGCAACAAGGCATCGATGTATCCCCAGGCTCTGCACCTGCTCCCCACAATTCGCCCTTGAACACTCGTCCACGGAACTCACCACTGTACGACTGGTCCGCGAGTGTCGCCGAATTCAAGGATGGTACTGAAATGCGAGTGGATGGTTCAGCTGCGCCTGCCCTACCTACTGTTCCGGAAGGTGTCGAGCCACTAGAAAAGCCTCACACACTCGAAGAGGCCAAATCCCACTCCTTTGGCGGCTTGTTTTCCTACGCGTTTGTGCTCGATGTTAGTGAGATTAGAAGTTTTGTTGCGACACGCGAGCAATTTCTGTTTCACCATTCGTTCGCTGGGATGCATCGGAAGTTTTTCTTTTTCCTTTCGTTAGTCTTCCTTTCGTATGTCATCGTTATTCGATGGGTTCGTGGACCCTTTGTCTAATGAGGTCATTTCCGACCTCTGTACATGTAGTGTATTAGTGTCTCGTTGGCCGGGAAATTTTTATGGCTGGGAGTTCAGTAATATTCTAGGATAACTTGGGAAGCCGACTTATGCGCAGGTCTTTTAGAGACTCTTCGCAAATGCCTTTAAGGCCGAGAGGCCTATTTGATACCTAGATATTGCGTCCATGTCCAGGCATGCACGATCCGCCATAAGAAGCCCCGTTACTCAAAACGCGGCTGGTCAATAATGTCAGCTCCAGGCAGCCTTTTATGCACGAAGCCATTGCCACCCATTTATGGTGGGGGCGGAAACCTCACGTTGGTGCCTAACTACGGAGGAGATATAACAAGCCCACCAAAGGCACACTTCGTATCCCAAGAGATTGCACCTTTGGTTAAATCGCACAAATGACTGCAGACGTGAGGGTCGCCTTTTGAGCCTCGCTTTTCCACAACGCAAACGCGCTAACGTATTTACACTTCAGGACCGGGGCGACCGGACGAATAAGCCAGAAGAAAACAATAACATTACCACAACAAATAATACTCTTCCAGAGGGCCCCGAATTTAGAGCTGATGTTGGCAGAGGAAAATTCAAAGCGGTACGTTGCTCACAATAAGCAGGCGGAGCTGCCGACCAACAGGCTGACGAACAGCCCCCCAACAATTTCGACCTTAATGAAGAGGTCTACATAAAGAAAAAACCACGGGGTCTAGACGGCCCCTGGACAATCACCCTAGCACGCCCACCTACAGGGCCAAAAGATCCAGATTGGAGATACGACTTGCGACACGCAGATGGGAGGACGCGGATCAGCGTGAAGGAGGATGATCTTGGGTAGATAGTCTACAATACCTATCATTTTGCTGCGCCATCATGTTTCTTAATTCTGCATTTGGTCTCGGCTTTGTGGGGTTTGCCGCCCTGTACAGCCCCCTGGCGCATCCGGTGGTTAGCGTGTTTTATTAACTTTCCCTTAAACAGCAAAAGTACCAAAACTTCCCCTACAAAAAGGCCGTGCAGACGTGGCTGCGCTAACCACCGGAGATGAGGAGACGCTGAAGTCCTGTGTCTCACTCTGTCCAATCTGCATCACAGCCTCTCGTCAACAACCCCTGTCTAGCTGACCGGTCAGCTACAATGAGCGGGGAGCAAGGGGTTTAGAGGCGGTGCAGTATCAAAGCTGTAACGCCCGGAATGCCAGGGCAATCACACCGAGGAGTCTCTGATTTAGAAGAGCAGAGGTCTGCCAGGTATTTTGCTGTTTAATTTCTCCATTTTACGAAGCAGACCACGAAAAGATGGCCCCCAATCCACTGACCCCGCCACCGTCTGCGCCATGCTCGCCGAGGATCGCTACCTCCCCTGCTGAAACCTCAGCGACACCAATTGTTGAAGAAAATAATGTCAACGACGCCGCAGTGACTGATGGAAGTCTCACTGTTGTAGAAGGAGAGGAACCGGACCGAGATCCTGAAAGTATGGCTGTGACCTTGTGCCGAGCATCGACGCTCTTTAACACGTTTCAGGTCTCGAGAAGCCACAGTTCAATCGCAGCGTCAGCAGTTATCTGAGACGAGTGTCGATAGCGCCTGTCCTATCAAAGATTCCGGGAGTCCGAAAACGGTCGGAGAAAGAAGCGGACAATGACGACCCAAATCGGAGTGAGTGATGCATCCCGCTACGATATTGTCCTGCATCAGGAAAAGAATATTCACTGAACAACTACAGTCGATGCACATCCAATGGGCTACCCAAGGCTAGCGGCTTTTCTAAATAGCGACGAGAACTTTCTTCTTTGTCGAAAATACGGCTTTCTGCACAACCGCGTTCTCCTTTACCGGCAAGATGAACTTCGAGAGCTGGAAAACCAGCTCCTGGATTTGGACGCCGAGGATGAAGAGCTAGATGACAGAGCCCTTCGGTCGAGAGTCCGTGACGACAAACGAGAAGGTTGTCGTCGTAAAGCGTTGATACAAGAGGTCGATGACAAGCTGAAAGAATATGGTAAGTAATGGGATGCTACCATTACACAGATATGATCTAATTAAGTGGCCCTAAGACGACATTGTGCTCCGGACCCGAGCGATGAACACTTTGCCGAAGGCTACGGGGCGCAACTATACCAGCGTAGACAATTGGATATTTCACAACGCGCCGCTCTGCGGACCGGAAGCCAAATTCATCAAAAATGACAAAGATTTTGTGGCTCTTACTGAGCCAAGGGAAGGGAGCTGGTTCGACGGTGCGGTTGAAGATGTTTTAAGCAAAATCCCATGCAAGCTCACTCGGGTATGATTCTTCCATCTATCCTCCCGACCGCTAGCACTCTCAATCTAACCTTACTACAGCTTCTCTTCATCGAGCCTCGAGAACGAGCCAGTACTGAAGACCACCTCGTTCGCCTATGGTCTAAGTCGCGAATTGATACTTTTGTCCGCCTCGTCATCACCTTCCTAGCTGTGGCGCTGCTTATGGCGCCGGTGGTGGTCCTCTTCAGCGCACAGAAATCCGGACCTTTCAAAATTGCGATTATTCTGATTTTCACCCTTTTCTTCTCTGCCGCACTATCAGTATTTACAAAGGCAAAGAGACATGAAGTTTTTGCCGCCACCGCTGCGTAAGTCACCCAACCTCGATTTGTGCACTCAAAACATTCTATTCATTCTTTTCTCTATCTATCATATTACCATCAATGATGGACCGTGCGGGGCACGGTATTTCTATAGTACTGTATTTTTAACTAGCTAGTTGTGTCAATTTCTTTCTGTATTGCGCTCTCTTCTTGCTCTTATCATCGATTGGGCATTGGGCATGCAGCTTAACTAGGCTCGCCGTCTAATGCCATTTTATTTCCAAGTCACTGTCAAATGTCAATCAAATCAGCAATGCTGTCATCTCGCTCCGTCTCACGTGTAATTCCTTGACCTTTGAAAATGATAAGCTGAGTGTCGCGTAGATACTGCGCTGTGCTAGTCGTCTTTCTCGGCAACTTCGTACAATCGTGATCACAGAAGGTGTCGTAATCGCACGGTGAAATCGCCAGAACTGCCGAATCCCAGCGACAGAGGCTTAAGATGGAACGCCCTGCGGGCTGGAAGATTTTCCCAATTGGGTAATTTACTATGCTCCACAAATCTCTCCCTGAATTGGGTCCACCAAGGACGTGATCTGGGAGGAGAATGACAACCGAGTGTTTAGAAGGAGAGAAGCATCTTTGGCTAGGGATTCAGATTCTGGAGAGAAAGAAGAGCCTGGCTCCGAAGGCTTTGGCCAAGAGTTGATGTAGATGTAATGGCTGCTAGTTTGCAACTGCTAATTGGAATTCCTGTTGCTGTTAGCTTAGTATGTTAGGACCTCTAAGCAGGCCTAGCACAGGTTGCACAGCAATATGGTGGGTTCCGTATGCGGACGCTCTGACGGAGTAAGGCTGGTGATAATGGAGTCTATTTATAGGAGGGAACAAAATCAGTATGAATAAGATGACCCTGCTGAGTCTTGGGAGCCTCGCTGACATGACAGGTTTCGAAGTCTTAGCGTGGTTGTGGTGAAGCGTATGTCTTGCCCCAAGGACTAGGCTGAGAGGGTAGACACAGAAGCGGAGATATGGTATGTCGTTGTTCGTCATGTAGCTGTATTGATTATCTTCGGCGTTCTGAACCAATTCGTAAACAAGCGCGCATCTATTAAGTAGAGTTCTGTGGTAAGTCTATTTTATGTCAAAGGCACATTAATCACGCTTCCTAAGGTGCAAACAAACTCAATTGTCCTGACCGGCATTCTCCGCAGCAACATCGAACGCTTCCTTCCACTGCTCCAGCGGATACTTCCCAATGATCTTAACACCAGCACTATCATCTAACTTTAGAAGCCCAATATCAATCATCTTAACTAACAGCGTAGCGCCATCTCGACTGTACAGCCACTTTCCGTCCAGCTTGATATCCAGCCTCATAACAGAGCAATGCAGTATCCCAATGTCTTCGATAATTCCACCCATCAAATGACTCTCCCACCATTGCGCAGGGAGAAGATGGCAGACTTGATGTGGTTTTGGCAGCTTCAGGCGGCGAAATATCGAAGAATGCATCAGCCTTGCTGAATTTGGCGAGAGCAGCCGTCTTGCTTTCAACACTGCCAGTAATTTGCAGAAGGTACCACCATTGCATGGACAAAGTACAACGTGCCTTCCTCGGGCTGCTGGAGATTCAGGATGTCAAGTCGCCGTCCACTGTTGGTGAGTCGTTCGTTGTGTCTCGTTCCCTACCGCCCTGCTGCCTGCCACCTTATTCAATACCACTTTGCTGCCTGCCACCCGTTCCTTACCACCCTATTTCTATTACCTACACCTTCCTCACGTATATATAAGGCTCCTTAGAGCCAGTTTGAATGACCCCATCTTCTGACCCCCTCCCTCTGATTGGCGATTCTCTAAGCGGGAGGCTTACGGCGCCTTGGCATGATATTGCTTGTAGGCTCAGGATACTTTTGTAACCATTCTTCTACACTGAAGATTGACCCAGAGCTTGATAGGAAATTATTTATTGACTGGTTGAGATCTAGCATGAAGGTCATCAGTTCCCCCTGGATTTCTCTCCGATAGAAGCTTAGCGATCCGGCTAGTACTTACCATCAATATGCATTTCTTCAGCAGGCTGAAGAGACCAGTGATCCGTGCGTTCGTGCACGAGAATCAGGTCGTTGGGTAGTCGAGTCCCTACCTAGTTGTTAGCTAAAGAGCTTCTGTCGAGTTATGCATCCGGCAAGAAAAGATTGCGGAGTGAAAGCATGAAGGAACCCTTTGGATGTCATTACGGTCGACAGATGGTGAAGACCGAGGGTCAAATCCATTTAAATTTTCTGAAGCCACCATTTCCGAGTAAAGTTGAGCCAGGAACACCCGGGCAGATGCGGGTTGCCCTACCTTCCTGAACAGCATACACTAAAACGTCGTTCCCTTCAAACCCATTCATGAGATAATGCTGATATGGAGAGTTAGGTCTCATAGATGCGCCGTTCGGAGCTACTGGATAATTAGAGGTAAATCCTAGGCAAGATTTGTTTGACTTACCTTTGTAGGAAGCTCGATCTAGAGCCTTGGGTAACGCAATACCTTCTTCCGTAAGATATATATCGAAGCGACGAGGCTTTCGGAAGCTGTCCCAGGGTCTCAGTCTCACCAAGAGACCATTGTTGATACGGAAGAGCTCCTTGGGTAGGATCCTGTATGAGTTGATGAACGTCGTCATTACAGAAAATGTCCAGGGGGTTCTTAGATAGAATCTGATTGGAAGATAGTGAAAGCCTTGAAATGGGAGAGCTTCGGAGTGGAATGCGTCGTAGCAGGAAAAAAGTTAACGTGTTTGTTGGTACAAAAAGAATGATGATCCTTGGCGTGCTTACATTAGCGTCGAAAAAAAACACGCCGGAGGTTTTTGACGTCATTCACAAGACCTCCGGTCATGCAATTGGCCGTTGTGCGACACACAACTTTTTCGAATGCTCGCCCTAATTAATAGCCCATTCCTTCGTACCAGCATGAGGTTATTCTCGAGCAGTGCCAAACCCAAGAACTTCAAGCTCTGGTACAATAAAACGCTACTAGATCTAAAAAAATTGGACACTTACCGAACTTTTCCTGTATTCCTGATTTATTTGAGCACTCTTTCAAAATCAGCTCTTTTCGATCAAACCGAGAGTTTAACAAAATCCGGATTCGCTGAAGATGCTGCCAGGGTGTCTGCGGGTGGTTTTGTGTACCCGTCAGTCTCGAGAAAACCGCCCTGTAAGTTTTTGTCAGCTAGGACCATATGACTGCGATGGAAATCTCATCAAGGCACTCCCTTCACAGATAATAACGACGCACTGTTCATGCCAAATACATACTTATGCAGAAACTGATTCGGAATTTTTGTGAGGGAAGGGCTCAGCCTGGATCTCAGTTCAATCCATCAATCATTCGTATTGCGAAAGGCATGACATTCCGGGACCCTTTTTGTGCCGTCATGTTATTATAATGCCGCTAATAAGAACACCTATCCCGAAGACGCTCATTTTAATCTATGAGCACTCCGCTCGATTTTCTCTGCAGCCCGCTGATAAGATGACAATTAGTCGCGAGTTCCACTTCAAAGCAATTCTCGAGAAGTGATGGAGACTTATTGATACCTAGGGCTTTACCAAGAACTTGATAATTTCTACGCACAAGTCGCAGAGTGGACGGATGTTGAGCAATGGCTGGACCCTAATGACTATGTTGACGCTCATGACGACTTTGATATTGACATGTGGACGGAAGAGTAGCACAATAAATTTCAAGAAGGCATCGTCGGTAACGGTGGGATGGGCGTCAACTTGAAGGTCCGCCCGATTCAGCGGAATCTTCAGCAAAAGGGTTAGCACAGCGGATAGCCCTGCTAAATTGCATCTGTATCATTCAAGCGTATGGAACTTTATGCAGTTGTCATTGTGGAAACATGCCTCTCAACAGGAGACTCCGATTCCATCCAGCGACTTATTAACCCGGAAAACGTGAGCTCACCCAGGCGCCACGCTAGCTTCCTTAGTAGGATATCTATAGGTAGAACTATAGATATTCTACCTAAACTAAGCTCTTACCTTATATCGGATATAGATAAATTAGAATTAGCATTACTATATACAGACACTCTTAAAGATATATTACTAGCAAAATTAGCAGCCCTATCTTCTTATGATACCTCTTATAATATTTCTCGCTTAATACAATATTTATAGCTAAGTTAACTTAGCTAGGATTAGAAAGCTCTACCTATATAACTATAACCTTTAGCTAGCTTAGTAATATTCTTACACAGACCTTTATACCAATCCTTAATTAGGAATATTACTATACCTATTTAGCCACTACTACAAGCAGCGCGCCTAAATTGTTACTATATAATATAATTAATATTAGGAATACTAGCGCTATAGGTAAGCGTATTAGAGAAGACTAGAATATAAATTTTAGAGTTAGGCTTTTTAAACTCCTTATATAGTCTATCCTTATTTATAGTAGCTAATAATATATAATAAAACCAAACTGCTTTTTTAGCCTATACTTTCTAGTACCTATAATATATTAACTATAAATAAATCGCGTCCCTATATTGTAATATTATATCCTTTAAATTAAAGAAGATAATCATCTTTAGGATTTAGTAAGAAGTTAGCGTATATTTAACCCTCTAATAGGCAAATATAGTGGATATCTAACTATATACTCTTTTAATTAGTATAAATAATAGATTCCCTTTTAGAGCTTTTTTATATGCGCGGTCTATAATAAAGTATAAGCTTTTAAAGAACTTCTTACTCCCTTACTTAACGTATTCCCTAATAATTAATAGATCTAGCTAGTTAATTAATATCTATACTATATCAATATTGTCTTAAAAGCCCACCAACTCTTATATAATCTTAAATGTTATATTATTAAGCGTTATAGTATAAGTAAACTAAGGCCTTCGCTCTAATAATAACCTCACTCTTTATAGCTATATATATAAACTCCGAAATAAAACCCTCTAATTAGCTATAAGCTATACCTTATTAATTACTACTAAGGTAATATACGCGTGGAAAGTAGGGTAAGTAAGAATCTTATAAGACTTTTTTTTCTAGCTAATAGCTCTAGTAATATTAAAATATAGGTATATACTCTATATAACGGCTCAAACTATTAAACAAATGTCTTAATAGAGACTTAAACGAATGCTTGCAAGATTAAGCGAACGAATGCTGTATTACGAAGATATTAAGCTAAGGAGCAAGAGAAGGTGGTAAGGCCACGTCTATATACACACGCCAAGTCTTAAGCGAACCCCTAACTAGGTGACGCGCTCCAGCGCCGTCACACTCTAATACGGATTTCCCCTAAAAGATATTTAGATATTATCTCCTTATATAAATAAACTAGCCTTATTCTAGAAAGCCCCTTAATCTTTACCTTCTACTTTATACTAATTACATTAAATAGTAAGATAATAATTACTATTAAGGCCTAGATAAAACATAGTATTACTTATATTATTATTCTCTTGCTAAATAAGGTTCTTATAATAAGTATTATATCTTTTTCCTTAAACAGCAGCTACTTAAGGACTTTAAGCTACTCCGTACGTCTATAATACGGATATAAAAATATAATAGCCTTATTAATCTTACTTAGCTATTAGGTCTTACTCTTTCTATAAAGCGTAAAAAGCTAATCTTAAAGGTTCTATAGCTATTACGCCCGCTTTATCGCATATCCTCTTTAGATTTAAATATTTAGTTATTAGCGACTTAGTTAATTAAGGCACGAGCACGGCAAGAGGAACACGCAAGCCTATGTAATTGGTAGTTTATAAAATAAGGATCTAAAGCTAAAAAAAGGAAAGAAGACAGAGGGTGGCGCCACTTAACGTTATATATAATCCTCTAATTATATAATAGCAATTATCTAAAACTGTTTAAAACTATATAAAACTGTTTACGGTTATCCGCTATAATCTACTAATATTTACTAGTTTCCACTAGCGCCGTAACACTACCCCCTCCTTTAAAAAAGCCTGCCCTTAGGCTTTATATATCCGTTTTATATCTATAGGGTATTCTTATCTTTATACTTAATAGGTAGCTTATTATCTATAAGAGTATATATATTAGATCCCGCTGCGCTTACAAACAAGTTCGTAAGCACTCCGTGTCTTTTTAGCTAAATAACGACGTTATATAACGGAACCTTGTAGTAAGTACTACGGTAGGCTTATTAATGGGCTAGGTATATAGGTAATGCAAATTAAAGTTAATAACGTAATAATAACTAGTGGAGTAGTTACCTAATAGATTAACTCTAATTATATTCTAAGAATTACTATAAGGAAGGAACTATCTAGGTAGGGACTAAGTATCCTTAAATATATAACCGTACTCCTATAAAATCTTTCTTATATATAATATACGTCTTATATATAAGGTACGTAAGTTCCTCTTATTCCTTTTATTTAATATATAGCATATTATATAATCTTAGTTACTATTCCTTATTATATAGCTCTACCGGCTTTATTCTAGACTATGCCTAAATTAACTAACTAGCTTCTTTCGACTCTTCCCTAAGTAGTTATAATATTATACTTAAAGCGTCCATAACACCATCTCCCTCCTCTCTATTTTTGTCCTTAAAGATCTCTAATATCTTTAAGTTGTTTATTAGAGGTATAATATCTATCTAATTAATTTAGTTAATATTGTTACTTATTATACCTAAAGCAATT